>Ga0116183_1006800_pt1 | contig 10423 bp, 11 predicted proteins | sample AD_UKC078_MetaG_FD_89753 | JGI IMG/M metagenome (GOLD analysis project Ga0116183, IMG submission 89753) | Active sludge microbial communities of municipal wastewater-treating anaerobic digesters from USA - AD_UKC078_MetaG | ecosystem: Engineered > Bioreactor > Anaerobic > Digestate | place: USA...
CAAGCGTACCCGCGGGCTGAATTCAGAAGAAATTGAAGTGGATAGGTGTCCACGCCGCTCGGCGTGGACACGAATACGCTACTTGGGCTGCCAGGGGGAGATGGGGTGGCCGGACGCTTACGAAGGAAGCGCAAAGTCTTACGAACAAATCGCAAAGGCACAAGGGGCGACGTATTTTGAATTCCCAGGAAAAACTTGGAGTGAGGCAGAATTACAGTTGGGCGTGGACAAGATGTGGACCGTCAACAAACGGTTCTTAGAGAATCAAACTTCTCAGGGGAAAACTTTTGAATTTACGGACGACCCAAATGCTGCATTCAAAAATTCATACACAGAAAAAGAATACAACTATTTATTAAACTCCGGACATCAACTAACAATCCAAAGAGGCATATATCGTGCAATTAAAAAATGATGAGTGCGGCTGGAACAACTTAAAAGACACCATCCTCAATCATTACAATAAAATAGGGATGCCCATTAATTTTAGTGGATCATCACGAGAAGAAGGGTGGTTATTTCATTACTACTTGATTGATAAAAAACATGTCATTCAATACGGAATAGGGGAAGATCGTCATGTTATGCTGGGAGGGCTTGCACTTGGAATTGGGCCCCGCTACTTTAGGCCTTCTGAGTTTTGGGATTACGAAAACTCAGAACGTTTCAGCATGGAAGCGAGTACAGAAGCTGTAGAAAAGAATCTAAATCTACTCGATGAGTTTTTAGGGAAGCGATGATTTATTCCCAGCCCATCCCACTACGCGAGCACAGTCTTGCGCCTGATAGCCCAGCGTGGAGGCTTCCCGGCCCGCCGGCATAATGGTGAGCCAGGCGCCAAGGCAATCTGGCTCGGTCTCCAGCAGGTGTCTGTCTTTGTCGAAGGCATGCGCCATGCAAGGGAAATGGATCAGGGGTGAGTTTTGTGTAAGAGGGATGGGGTAAGCGTCCGTCCCTAGGCGCCTCTTTGTGTTTGCGTCCTCTCATTGCCTCACGTAACGAATGCCACGCACATCGCTTAGAACATCCTTTAGAGAAATCACTGGAAACCCGCACAACCCCGCCCCGCCGCCGTATCATCCCCCCAGAACACAAGCATGACGCGGGTTGGCTGCGTCGTGCTCCGTCAGACAACTGCCTCCACCAAAGCCAAGCCATGCGCGATTCTTCCCCTGCGGCAGCCAGTGAGTTGCCGGACTACCTCCGCGATACCTACACGTGGGCCTATCTGGATCACCGCACTCTGCCCTGGCTGGACCGGCCTGTCGTGGTGTCGGCGATTCTGTGGGGTAATGCCAGTCGCCTGATGAATGGCGCTGTGCGCGAGTTCAACCCCGGCCAGCGGGTGCTGCAGGCGGCGGCGGTGTATGGTGATTTTTCACCGCGGCTGGCGCGGCGGCTGGGGGATACGGGGCAGCTCACGGTGCTCGACGTGGCGCCGCTCCAGATCGCCAACAGCCGGCGCAAGCTCACTGCATGGCCACACGCGCACGCGCAGGTGGCCGACCTTACCGAACCGGTGGGTGCCACTTTCGATGCGGTGTGTTGCTTCTTCCTGCTCCACGAGGTGCCGCCGCACGCCCGCCAGCGCATCGTTGCCAATCTGCTGGCGGCGGTCGAGCCGGGCGGCAAGATCGTCTTTGTCGATTACCACCAGCCGCGCTGGTGGCATCCGATGGGGCCGATCATGGCACTGGTGTTCCGCTACCTGGAGCCGTTTGCCAACTCCCTGCTGGCGGAATCCATCGACACTCTAGTGCCCGAAACTGCGGACTTCGACTGGACGAAGGAAACCTTTTTCGGCGGTTTGTACCAGCGAGTCGTCGGTATCCGGCGCTAAACCAGGCGCTTCAACCCAGGCTGTCGAGGCAGCGGGCGATCGCCGGCAAACCTTCACGGATGGCTGCCGGCCCCGGTGCCAGCAATATCGCCGATTTGACTTCGAATACCCGCTCGTCGCGCACTGCTGGCAGCGTGTCCCAGCCGGGCCGCGACGTCACGTGACCCGGCTGGAAGTGCTTGCCGCACCACGATCCGATGATCACGTCGGGCGCACGCGGGATGACCACCGAGGCGTCGGCAAGGATGCGATCCTTGGCGCTGTGATGCACGGATAATTCGCCAAAGCAATCCTCCCCGCCGGCAATGCCGATCAGCTCGGACACCCAGCGGATGCCGGTGATCAGCGGCTCGTTCCACTCTTCAAAATAGACTTTCGGCCTGCGTCCCAGCCGTGCGGCGCGCGCTTCGCCTTCGGCGCGAGCGGTGGCGATGGTCAGCTCCAGTTCGGCCACCAGTGCCAGCGCCTTGCCCTCGGCGCCCACCAGCCGGCCAACGGTTTCGATCATCGTCAGGATGCCTTCGACGCTGCGGTGATTGAAAACATGCACGGCCACACCAGCCTTGACCAGATCGCGGGCGATCTCGCCCTGCAGGTCCGAAAAGGCCAACACCAGGTCCGGCTCGACAGCCAGGATGCGCTCGATTTTGGCGCTGCTGAAGCCGCTGACCTTGGGCTTTTCCTTGCGCGCCCGGGGCGGATGGGTGGTGAAGCCGGAGATGCCGGCAATGCGCGCCTCCTCGCCCAGCAGATAGAGCACTTCGACGGTTTCGGTGGACAGGCAGACGATGCGCCGGGGCAGTCGGGACATGGCTTCTTCTCAGCGGGGGAAGGGGGAGGGGCAGGCAGACCTGTCACTCGCCGGATTGCACAGGCGCACCTGAGCGAGGAAGGCTTCGGCTGCGGCTTTCGGCTGACGGCTGTCGAACTGGATCCTGGCGGCATCGGCGGCGGGCAGGCGCCAGGCGCGCTGGATCACATAGAGATAATCCGGACCTTCGATGGCCTTCACCACGGCAATTTCGGCGTAATTGGTGTCGGGCACCTGCGGGCAGACGAGGTAGGTCTGCACGCTCGTGCCGGAGGTGGCCTCCTCGCCCGGCACGGCATCCACGGCTCCTGGCGCGACACCACACCGACGCCCCCGCGCCTGCTGCATGCCTTCAAGCAGGGCGCGGGCCTGGCCGGCGCTTTTCAGGCGAGGCAGGCCCTGCACGGAGACGAGCTGGGTCCACTCCCGCGGGCTATCTCCCACCGGCACAAAATCCGCGCTCCAGCCCGCCGCACTGCTGGCGTTGGCCACCGGCATGCTATCTGCCGGCAGCGGCAGGTTGAGCCAGCGCACATTGCCACCGGCCTCCTCGGCACTACGCGCAGCAGCCAGTTCCAGCAGACGCCGGTAGGGCGGGTCGAGCGTCGCCTGGAAGTCTCCGGTGCCGCTCTCTGCCACCATCAGCCGCGAAGCCGACTTCTCGAAGCTGTACCACGCATCGTACTGGCGGGTCGCACCACAGGCATTCACGGTCCACCTTTCGAGGGCATGGTGAATGCGCTGCGGACGCGTCTCGATCAGATCCGGCGCAGCCTGTACGGTATCCACCACGCGCACGTCAGTGCAGGGTTTGACCCGGCTTTCGAGGGCAACGATGCGCTCGAGCACCTTGTCCTGCGCAGCGGCGTGTCTCCACGACCCGGCAAAACCCGGCACTTTTCGCTGGTCGGCGGGAATCGCTGCCACCTGACCAATACGGGTGACGATCTCACCTGGCAGCGGGCCACGATCTGCCGCCAGCGCCTGCCCGGCAAGCAGCAGCGCAAAACCCAGCGCACGCATGCTCATCGCCGCGCCCGCGCCTCGTCAAGCTGGCCACACAAGCGCTCGGCCCCGTCGAGGATGCGCGGCGTATGCCGCTGGATGACGCCTGGCGGTATGAAGAACAGGTTACCCCGCGCCACTGCGGTCAACCGGACCCACTGACGCCAGTCGTCGAGCCACTCCGGGCGCTCCTCGCCCATGCCGCTGGCCACGATGGCCTCCGGCGCGGCAGCCAGCACGGCCTCGGTGTCCACCACCGGCGCCAGCACCGGCAGCTTGGCAAAAACGTTTTCGCCGCCGCACAGGCGGATCACGTCCGAGATCAGATGTTCACCGTTGACGGTCATCAGCGGGCGGTTCCAGGCCTCGTAGAAAATACGCACAGTGGGCCGCGCCGAGTACCTTGCCGACAGGGCTGCATGGCGCTTGCGGAAGGCCTGTGCGGCGGCATCGCCCGCCGTTTCGGTACCTGCCAGCTTGCCCATCTGGGCAATACTCCTGGCCACATCCTCAATGCGTCGCGGCTCGTTGACGAACACCGGGATGCCGAGCGCCTTCAGCTTGTCGAGGTGGGCATCCCGGTTGCCGCTTTTCCAGGCGATCACGAGGTCGGGCTTCAGCGCCGCGACCTTCTCCATATCCACCGACGTGTAGCCGCCCACCCGGGCGATCTTCTTGGCCGCTTCCGGATAGTCGCTGTACTGAACGGCACCCACCACCTTGTCGCCAGCGCCCGCGGCAAAGAGCAATTCAGTGATGTGCGGCGCCAGGCTGACGATGCGCTTGGCCGGCTGGGCCAGACGGACCGTCTGGCCGCGGTCATCCACGATATCTATCGCAGCGTGGGCAATACCGGAGGCGAAAAGCAGAGCAAGGAGCAAAGGACGCATAGGGCGGAATCTCGCAATCGGATCAAATTCGGGAGAGGGCAGCCTCAAGGCGAACCCACTCGACTTCATCGCCCGGCAGGCCGAAACGCAAGCCGGCCGGGGTCTCGAACAAACGGGTCAGGATGCCCTGCTCCGCCAGACGTGCATGGATCGCCATGGCATCGGAAGTCGGCCGCCACTGGAACAAGGACGTACCGGCGCCACCAGCAAGTCCGTGGCGATCAAGCAGAACGCCCAGCCGGCGGCTGTCGGCGGCGAGGCGCTCGCGCGCAGCAGACTGCCAGACCCGGTCGGCCAGCGCCGCAGCCGTAACTGCCCGCGCCGGACCTGAGACTGCCCACGGCCCGAGGCGTTCCGCCAGTTGCTCGAGAAGCGCCGTCTCGGCAAACACGAACCCGACCCGCGCACCGGCCAGACCAAAAAATTTGCCGATCGACCGCAGCACCACCAGCCCGGGACGCCCGGCCAGCGGCACGAGGCTGGCAGCCGTCCCGGCATCAAGGAAAGCCTCGTCCACGATCAGACGACCGCCACGGGCCGACAATCCGGCGTGCCAGCCAAGCAGCTGTTCATGCGGGAAAAACTGGCCATCCGGGTTGTTCGGCTGAACGAGAAGCAGCGTGTCGGCCTCACCGACAGCGGTATCGATCTGTGCGGCAGGCAGCGTGGACACCTGATGGTCGCGCCACGCGTAGGGATGTTCGGCGTAGGTTGGCGCCAGGGTCACCACCCGCCCGGCCGGAAAGCAGCCCGGCAGGGCCTGAATCGCTGCCTGTGAGCCGGCCACGGGGAGCAGGTTCGGGCTACCGTAAAACGCCGCCGCAGCCGCTTCCAGCCCGTCATCGGTCTCCGGCAGGCGTTGCCAAACATCCGGCGCCAGCGGTGGCACCGGATAGGCGTGTGGATTAATACCCGTCGACAGATCCACCCAGTCCGCCAGCGCAATCCCGTAGCGACGTGCCGCCGCGCGCAACCTACCACCGTGCTCAAGCATGGGTCAGCACACTCACCGCCACGACCCCCAGCAGCCACAACCAGATGCTGTTCTGTACCAGCACCAGGGCCTTGTCGATATCGGCTGCCCGTGGCGACTTGCCGGCCCCCAGCGGGGGGCGTATTTCCAGATGGCCGTGGTAGATTGCCGGGCCGCCAAGGGCGACATCCAGCGCCCCGGCACCGGCCGACATCACTGGACCGGCGTTGGGGCTGTCCCAGACCGGCGCCTGCGTACGCCAGCAGTGCAGGGCGTTCGACGTGTGACCCAGCAGTGCATAGCTGAGCGCGGTGAGACGGGCCGGAATGTAGTTGAGCACATCGTCGATACGCGCCGCCGCCCAGCCAAAGCGTAGATAGCGCTCGGTGCGGTAGCCCCACATGGCGTCGAGGGTGTTGGCGAGGCGGAACATTAGCGCCCCCGGCCCACCGAGCAGCGCAAACCAGAAAAGCGCACCGAAGATGGCGTCGTTACCGTTCTCCAGCACCGACTCGACCGTCGCTTTGGCCACACCGGTTTCGTCCAGCTCGCGTGTATCACGGGACACGATCCACGACAAACGCTGGCGGGCGCCGGCCAGATCGCCGGCCAGCAGAGGCGTCGCCACGGCGCGGGCGTGCTCGGCAAGACTGCGGCTGCCGATTGCAAAATAAAGCAGACCTACATCCAGCAGCAAGCCCACCCAAAGGTTGGCGGTGCGCAGCGAGCCGGCCAGCGCCACCCACGGCAGCACCGCCGCACTCCAGGCCAGCAGCCCGACGCCGCGGCTCGCGCCGACGCGCCGGAACAGCCGCTCCACGGCAGAGGCATAGCGGCCAAAGCCAACCAGCGGATGGAAGCGACTCGGCTCGCCAAGCAGGCGATCGAGAATCAGGCCCAACGCCATCGGAATAGCGATCGGGAAGAGGGCGGCGAGGTGCAGGGCGGACATGGGATAATCAGAAACTTTTTGCACTCTGGATTGTAAGTCATGCGTCAAGCCCTCACCCTGATGGTTCAGGGCACCACCTCCGACGCCGGCAAGAGCACGCTGGTCGCTGGTCTGGCCCGCCTGCTGTGGCGGCGTGGCGTGCGCGTCGTACCTTTCAAGCCGCAGAACATGGCGCTCAATTCGGCGGTGACCGTCGATGGCGGTGAAATCGGCCGCGCCCAGGCTCTTCAGGCCATTGCCGCGGGCCTCGAACCGCACACCGACATGAATCCGGTGCTCCTCAAACCATCGACCGACATCGGCGCCCAGGTCATCATCCACGGCCGTGCCGTCGCCCAACTATCGGCACGCGATTACCACGAGTACAAACCGCGGGCGATGGCGGCCGTGCTCGAAAGCTACGGCCGCCTCACCAACCAGTACGAAGCCGTGTTGGTGGAAGGCGCCGGCAGCCCGGCCGAAATCAACCTGCGCGACCGCGATATCGCCAACATGGGCTTCGCCGAAATAGTGGACTGCCCGGTGATCCTCATCGCCGACATCGACAGGGGCGGCGTTTTCGCCCATCTGGTGGGCACCCTGGCGCTGCTGTCACCGAGCGAGCAGGGGCGGGTAAAAGGCTTTGTCATCAACCGTTTCCGCGGTGACATCGGCCTGCTGCAATCCGGTCTCGACTGGCTCGAGGAACGCACCGGCCGCCCAGTGCTCGGCGTGCTGCCCTACCTGCACGGACTCTTCCTGGATGCCGAAGACGGCCTCGCCGACGCCCGCGCCGAAAAGGGTGAAGCGCGTCTGCGCGTCGTCGCGCCGGTCTATCCGCGCATTTCCAACCATACAGATCTCGACGCCCTGCGCCTGCATCCGCAGGTGGACTTCAGCTGGGTCGGACCGGGCCAGCCCATCCCGCCCGCCGACCTGATCGTACTGCCCGGCTCGAAGGCGGTGCAGGCCGACCTCGCCTGGCTGCGCCAGCAGGGCTGGGACGACGCCATTAAGCGCCACCTGCGCTACGGCGGCAAGATCGTCGCCATTTGCGGCGGCTACCAGATGCTCGGCACCCAGCTCCACGACCCGCTGGGGCTGGAAGGCACGCCCGGCAGCAACGCCGGCCTTGGCCTGCTCGACATGGAAACCGTGCTGGAAGCCGAAAAGCAGCTCCATAACATCACCGGCACACTCTCCCTGCCAGGCCATGCCACGGTGTCCGGCTACGAAATCCACATGGGTGTCACCCACGGCCCCGCCCTGCAGCACCCGAGCACCCATCTGGCCGACGGGCGCCACGACGGCGTACTGTCGGAAGACGGACAGATCCTCGGCAGCTATCTACACGGCCTTTTCGACCACCCTGACGCCCTCGCCGCACTCCTTGCCTGGGCCGGAGTCGCCGACACCCAACGCATCGACCTGGCCGCCCGCCGTGAAGCCGATCTCGAGCGCCTCGCCGACAGCATAGAACAGCACATGAACCTGCCCCGCCTGGCCGATTGCTTCGGCCAGGGAACCGCCGCCGACGCCTTGCGCGCGTCATCCACGGACAAGCCGGCTTGACCGTTCACCCGCCCCTCTCTAACATTCCCGCAATGGACGCCGAACTCGCTTCTCTCGAACAAAAACTCGACCAGCTGATTCGCAAATGCGCTGCAGCCCAGGCCGAAAACCGCAACCTGCGGGAGCAGGTCATGACCCTCGAAAACGCCAACCGCGAACTGACCGACAAGGTCGGCCTCGCCAGTAGTCGTCTCGAGGCCCTGCTTGCCCGCATTCCCGAGGCCTGATCCATGGAACAGCTCGATATCAAGCTTCTCGGCCGCGAATATCGCGTCGCCTGCAAGCCGGAAGAGAAGGACGCCCTGCTTGCCGCGGTGACTTATCTCGACGGAAAAATGCGTGACCTCGCCGAAAAAACCAACTCGGCCGGCGAACGCCTGGCAGTAATGACCGCGCTGAATGTCACGCATGAATTTCTACAGTTTCAACGTGCCGGCGGGTTTGACATCCCGACGCTCAAGCGTAGAATCGAACACATCAACGGTCGCCTAGACGGCGCTTTGGCAGAGTTATAAAGGCTCTTCCTGGTCGCAACAACAAAGGGCTACCCAAGGTTTTATTTATCCCCTGCGGTGTTGGTTAAGGCTGTAAATTCCTTGAACCAATGTCTTCGTGACATGGGTCGCTGCCCATAGAAACCGCTGGTGCGCGCGCTCCACGTCGAGTGTGCCTGATGCGGAAGGAATGCGACCTCCCTGAACTCCGGTTCAGGATGAAAGCCTGACGGCATGCGCGGGGGACCCTACAAAAAAGGCGCAGACATGATGTCTGCGCCTTTTTACGTATACCCCACCCAAGTCCTTAGCTTGCTAAACATAGCGTCCTCTCAAGGCCGTCTGGCAAGTTCTGGGAATGAGAGAAGAAGTGGTGTCCGCCAAATAAAGTAGTGGGGACCATTTTGGATACAACAGCAGAGATCATTACCGGAGGGAGGCGTGGCTGCACCAATTATTTGCCGGAATTTGAGCGCCGATTGGCATTGAAATGCCTGCGAGCCGGCGGTTTCGGTGTCGACAACCGCCCCGCGTTCCGTGGAGGCCGTTTGGGTTAAGTCAGGCCGGCGTTGCGGCCCGACTGGCGAGTTGCCTGTAGTAGTTTGCCTCTGCTTCGGCCGGCGGGATGTAACCGATGGGCTCAAGCAGCCTGTGGTGGTTGAACCAGGACACCCATTCCAGGGTTGCCAGCTCCACAGATTCCCGGGTTTTCCAGGGCGCCCGCCGATGGATCAGCTCGGCCTTGTACAGCCCGTTGATCGTCTCGGCCAGCGCGTTGTCGTAGCTGTCGCCCTTGCTGCCGACCGAGGGTTCGATGCCGGCCTCGGCCAGCCGCTCGGTGTAGCGGATGCTCACGTATTGCGACCCCCGATCCGAGTGGCAGACGAGCGTCCCGTCCCGCTCGGGCTGCCGGGCGTACAAGGCTTGCTCCAGGGCATCCAGCACGAAGTCCGTGCGCATCGAACTGCTGACCCGCCAGCCCACGATGCGCCGCGCGAAGACGTCGATCACGAAGGCCACGTACAACCAGCCCTGCCAGGTCGAGACGTAGGTGAAGTCGCTGACCCACAATTGGTTCGGGCGCTCGGCACTGAACTGCCGATTGACCCGGTCCAGCGGGCAGGGAACCTTGCTGTCACCGACCGTCGTGCGAACTACCTTGCCACGCCTCACCCCGCGCAGGCCCAGGCGGCGCATGAGCCGCTCGACCGTGCAACGCGCCACCGGCAAACCCTCCCGGTTTATCTGTTTCCAGACCTTGTCTGCCCCATAGACGTGCAGGTTGGCGTACCAGACCCGCTGGATGTGCGGGATCAGGGCCTCGTCGCGCTGGGCACGGGCGCAGCGTTTGTGGGGCTCGCGCGTGAGCGCCGCGTGGCGCCAGAAACCCGACGGGGCGATCTGCAAGACTTTGCAGATCGACTCGACCCCGTAGGCCTGTCGATGCCGGTCCACAAAACCCCTCAGGACTTCAAGCGGCGGTCGAGCTCCGCCTGGGCGAAAAACGCACTGGCCAGCTTGAGGATCTCGTTGGCCTTGCGCAGCTCCTTGTTCTCGCGTTCGAGTTCCTTCAGGCGCTGCAACTCGGACGTGGTGATGCCATCCCTGGCCCCCGAATCAATCTCGTGGCGCTTGACCCACTCGTGCAGCGTCTGCGGCACGCAGCCGATCTTCGGGGCGATCGACTCGATCGCTGCCCAATGCGAGGAGTACTCGCCCCGGTGCTCCTGCACCATGCGCACCGCACGCTCACGGACCTCGGGGGAAAGTATGGGGCCTCCGCGAAACCCGGGGCGATTCAGTAACGACGCCGATCTGCGGCGGGGAGATTGATTGTTGAAGCGTCCATGTGTCCTCCGAAGGGTGTGGTGGGAGGACATGATCGTCAGGGGATCACGAGCGACTGA
>Ga0116183_1006803_pt1 | contig 10420 bp, 9 predicted proteins | sample AD_UKC078_MetaG_FD_89753 | JGI IMG/M metagenome (GOLD analysis project Ga0116183, IMG submission 89753) | Active sludge microbial communities of municipal wastewater-treating anaerobic digesters from USA - AD_UKC078_MetaG | ecosystem: Engineered > Bioreactor > Anaerobic > Digestate | place: USA...
TCCCGGGCCTGTCATGCTCGTCCATCTCGATGGGTGGACGAGTGATATTGCGGTGCTCAATGCCGGAAAAGTCGAATATGTGCGCACGGTATCCTCCGGAACCGAGGGGCTTCCCGCTTCCGCCAAGGAGCTTGCGCGGGAGTTGCGGCAAAGCCTTTTTGCCTGGCGTTCCCAAGGGGGAGCGCAGCCACAGGTCGTTTATCTGACGGGACCGGGATCGACGCTGCCGGGAGCAGAAGCCTATCTTTCCTCGGAACTGGGGGTTCAGATGATGGCGTTGCCGGCGCCGCGCATGGAGGGAATGACGCCGGAACTGCAACAAAAACTGCCTTCCATGATGCGTGCCGTGGCCCTTGCCATGGGATTGACGCGTACCCAGGCTAGTGTGAACTTGCGTCAGGGGCCTCTGTCTTACGAGCGGGGCTTCAGCTACCTTCAAGAAAAAATCCCTTTGTTGGTGGGTATCTTTTTCCTCATTTTTGTGAGTTTTTTGTTCTCTACGTGGATGGAATGGCGCTCGCTCAGCAAACAAACCGACGTGTTGGAAGAAGCGCTGGCGATGGTGACGAAGCAAGTCGTCGGCGAGGCGATTCGCGATCCGGAAATGGCGGAAGATGCGGTGAGTGTGACCACTTCGAAAGCCGATGATCCGATGCCGACCGTCGATGGCTTCGATGTGATGATCGAGATTTCGAAAGCGGTGCCGGAGGACATGAAGCACGATATCGAAGAACTCGATTACCAAAAAGGGAAGGTAACGATTCACGGGATTGTCAGCACCATCCCGGAAGCGCAGCAGATTGCCACGACCCTGGGAACCATTCGTTGTTTCGAGAACGTCAAGATCGTTCGAACCAACCAAGTGGTGAACGAGAATCGCCAGAAATATGTCTTGGAATTCGATCTGAAGTGTCCGGTGGAGGGGGAGAAGAAAAAATCGAGTTCGGAAGGCTCGGAAACGAAAGAAGGTGAGCCGTGAAGCGCCTTCGACAGTGGTTTGATGGCCTGGCGGAGCGGGAACGGAAGCTATTACTGCTCTTGATGGCAGTGTTCGCGATCGTCATCGTCCTGCTCGTTCCCTTCGGTATTTCATCGATGTTGTCGGAGCGAAGAGAGCATAACGAAGCGTTGCGAAAGGCGATTCAGACTGTGCAGGGAAGCCGCGGACGGCTCGAGGAAGCCAAAGACAAGCGTGCGCAGATCGAGCATCGGTACGACAAACCAGCTCCTGCGCTTGCCGGTTTCATCGAAAACGCAGCACGAAAAAGCGGTTTGGAGATACCCGAATCGCAAGACCGTGCCGAGGTGCCCCATGGGAAAAAGTTCGTGGAGCGTTCCACCGTCGTGCGTCTGAGAAAGGTATCGCTGCTTCCTCTGGTGCAGATGCTCGAGGCCATCGAGAATGCGGGGCATCCGATCGTCGTATCTCGCCTGAATCTCCGACGGCGGGGGCGAGAGGCGGATTCGTACGATGTCGAGCTTGGTGTATCTGCTTATGATCGGGTGGCGGAGAAGAAGGGGTCCAAGTCCACGGCTTCTACGTCTTCGAGCGGGGTGAAACCATGAGTCCACGTCTTCGAAAAATCCTGCTCTGGGTCATGTATCCGCTGTTTTATGTCGTGTGTTTCGTGTTCTTTGCGTATCTAACGTTTCCTTTCGATACTCTTCGCGACCGGGTGGTGCTTGCGTTTGCGGAGAATCAACGAAAGACGGGGGGCGATTCCTATCTCGAGATCGACAAGCTCGAGTCTTATTGGCTATCGGGGGCGCAAGCTCGCGGCGTGCGATTGACTTCTGCGCCTTCCGTCAAAAGCGATGGGACGAAGGGCAAACCGACGGTGTTTGAAGTGGATCGGGTGGCGGCGCGGGTGGCGTTGCTTCCGCTGTTGATTGGCCGCGTGACGATTCATTTTTCCGCGGATTTGTTGGGAGGAACGTTGCGTGGGAGCACGCGAAAAAGCGGTGAGGATCGAACGATCTATCTCGAGCTATCCGACTTGTCGGTGGGCGAGATCGAGCCCATCGTGGAGTTGATTGGACTTCCTCTTGCGGGGCGTTTGAAGGGGACGGTGGACCTGACGTTACCGGAGGGCAAGCTAGCGAAAGCCACGGGTTCGGTCGACCTGGTGCTGCAAGATTTATCGGTGGGGGATGGGAAAGCGAAGATCAAAGACACCATTGCGCTTCCAAGGTTGGTGGTGGGGGACTTGGAGTTGACGTGTGATTTTTCGGAAGGGCGTGTGACGATCACGAAGTTTGCGGCGTCGGGCAACGACTTGGATTTCCACGCGGAAGGTCGGTTGACGCTGCGAGAAAAAATGATGGAAAGTCAATCAGATATGTACCTTCGGTTTCGATTTGCGGACAAGTACAAGAGCAAGGACGAAAAGACGACGGCGTTATTTGGGGCGCCGGGGTCAAACGCTCCCGCGTTATTCGAAATCGCCGATCCGCGGATTCGACAGTCCAAGCGGGCCGATGGGTTTTATAGCTGGCGAGCGTCTGGCTTGCTGCGCGCTTTGCGCTTCGATCCGGCACCCGCCGGGGGGGCTGGCTCGGGTCGAGGGCAATCATCGCCACCGGGTGGGGTTCGCGGATTTTCCCGTTAGATTGCGTTTTCTCACAAGCACGTTGTGGCTCATGGTATGAGGCTCCGTCTTACGGTGTTGACCGATTCGACGGGGAGATATCATGCAACAACAGCCAGGCAGCCATGGGCAGGCGGCTCCACCGGGAGTCGGGGCCGCGATTGTTCCAGCGGGCTCGATCGCCCAACAAATCACGCATGGGCCTTCTTTTGCCATGCTTCGGCTCGATCTCGCGCCGGGGCAGACCATTGTGGCCGAGGCCGGTTCGATGGTGGCAAGGCATCAATCGGTCACCATGGAGGCGAAGCTCAACGCGCCGGGGGGTGGCGCGTTTGCCATGCTCAAAGCATTGATCATCGCTTTGATTCGCAAATTCGTCGGTGGCGAAACCTTCATCGTCAATCATTTTTCGGCACCCCAAGGCGGTAGCGTCTGGCTTGCGCCAACGATGAGCGGCCCTGTGGTGTATCGTCGTCTTCAGGGGGAAACGCTCGTGCTATCCACGGGTGCCTATCTTGCGCATTGTGGTGACGTTCGCATGGGCTTGAAGTTTGGGGGACTTCGGGGCTTGTTGGCGAAAGAAGGAGCGTTTTTTCTCGAGGTTACCGGACATGGGGACCTTTGGTTCACGAGTTATGGAGGTGTGGAAGCGGTCGATGTCAACGGTCCTTTCACCGTCGATAACGGGCATTTGGTGGGATATGAGGGAAACCTGTCGTTTGGCATCGGCACGGCCGGGGGAGGCGTGATGGGAATGGTGGCTTCCGGGGAAGGATTGGTTTGCAAATTCAACGGGCAGGGGCGGATTTACATTCAAAGTCGCAACACGGGCTCGTTGGTATCGTGGCTTTCGGGAATGGGTTGAGGAGGTTCGGTCATGCAAGTGGAACTATTGTATCGGCCAGCTCACTCCCTGGCTCGTGTGGTTCTTGCTCCTGGAGAATCGGTGGTGGCCGAGTCGGGAGCGATGGTGGGGATGTCGCCCAACGTGCAAATGCAGACACAATCCACGGGAGGCTTGGCGGGCGGATTGAAGCGTTTGTTTGGAGGCGAGTCGTTCTTTCGCAATACATTTTCCGCCACGCAAGGCGCGGGAGAAGTCCTGTTCGCGCAAGCCTTATGCGGGGATATGGAGCTTATTGATGTGCCCCCCCAGGGCTTGTACATCCAAAACTCGGCTTTCGTTTTTTCCACGCCGAACGTGGAGATCAACACGAAGGTGGGAGGCTTCAAGTCATTCTTTTCCCGAGCGGGGATGTTTGTGTTGCATGCGATGGCGCAAGGGCCGGGCCAGGTGGGAATCGGTGCTTTTGGCGGGCTTCAGCTCATATCCTGCGATAGCAACATGGTGATCGACACCGGGCATCTCGTGGCCTGGGATGCGACATTGCAGTATAGCGTGGGCAAGAGCGCATCGGGTTGGATCGGCTCGTTTTTATCTAGAAGGCCTTGTCTGTCACTTCAGGGGACAAGGGCGAATCTGGATGCAGTCGCGCAATCCAGCCGAATATGGACAGTACGTGGGGGGCATGCTGCCGCCGGCCTAGCAAGGAGAACGAAAAATGCAGACACAATTGCTGCAGAAGCCAGACTTCGGAATGCTGAAAGTCACGTTCGAGGCAGCCGGTGAGCAGATGCTCGTGGAAGCTTCCGCCATGGTTGCCATGGACAGCGGCGTTCAAATGAAAACGCAGTTGCAAGGAGGATTGCTTGCAGCGGCGAAGCGAAAGATGCTTGGAGGCGAAAGCCTTTTCCAGAATACCTACACCGCCACCGCCCCGATGCAGCGTCTGTATCTCGCGCCCGCGCCCGAAGGCGATGTCGAGCAGACGATGGTGGATGGTGTGACACCGGTATTTCTTTCCTCTGGCGCGTTCATGGCATGCGCAAGTAGCGTGACGATGGACACCCGATGGGAGGGGGCGCGAGGGTTTTTCAGCGGTGCGGGACTTGCGCTACTGCGGGCGCAAGGACAAGGCCCTTTGTTCTTTTCTTCCTATGGTGGGATTCATGCCGTGGATGTAACCCATGGCTATATCGTAGACACCAGTCATATCGTTGGTTTTCAAGGCGGCCTTCAGTATCGGGTGCAGAAGCTTGGAGGATTGAAGAGCCTATTTCTCAGTGGAGAAGGCTTGGTTTGTCACTTCACGGGGCAAGGGCGCTTATGGCTTTCGACAAGAAATCCTGGCGCGCTCGCAAGTTTTCTCGCGCCATTCCGACCTCGAAAATCGAATTGAGCGAGAAGTTGTCCACCCCACGACTTTGGCGCTGATATCCCTCGATCTCGCTGCAATGATTCATGCAGCCGTGATGGCGAGCAGTTCTTCGCGTGTCGTTTTGGATAAATCCACCCACCGGCCCACGAGCAAAAAGCCGTTGGGTTCGCGACGGCAATCCTTGACTTTGAACCGAATACGTTCCGCGGACTCGAGACGGACGCGAGCGACGAGGGGAGTTCCGACGGCGGCCTGTCGGGTGGATTGCAACGTGGCGAAGTGGCCGTCGGTCTGTACGATATGGGCGCTGCCCCCATCGATCCAATGTAGCACCAGGGACTCGTTCATCGATTCTTCTCGCGCATGAGGATTTGCGCTTCGCGTGCGGCGTCGCGGTCTTTGATCGCTTCTCGCTTGTCCGTTTTTCGTTTTCCGCGGGCAATCGCAAGCTCGATTTTCGCCTTTCCATTTCGGAAATAGAGTCGGGTGGCCACGACGGTCATGCCACCGCGGTCGATGGCTTTTTCGAGGGCCAGGATTTCCTTACGGTGAAGCAATAGCTTGCGGCTGCGACGTTCTTGGGTATGGCCGTAGGCTGCGTGGTCGAGAATCGAGATGCGCATGCCTTCGATGTAGGCTTCTCCTTGAACGATGCTGGCCCAGGCTTCGGATATGCCCACGGCGCGGCTTCGAAGGGATTTGACCTCACTGCCGAGCAGAACGAGTCCAGCTTCGAACCTCTCGCCCAGTTCATAGTCGAAGCTTGCGCGACGATTGGTGGCGATGAGCGTCATGCCTGGTTCGAGATTTTCTTTTTTGCTGGGCTTCGCCATCGCAAAGGTGGGCGATAGCACGGGACGAGCGTTCGCGGTAGCGCGGAAATAACTATTGAATTTCGCTTACTTTACTTTGGGGGGGGAGGAATGACAGGGGCCAGGGTCGTGACGCCCGCTCCTGCAAAACCATCACCCGTCAAAGGAGAGCTGATGAGTTGTGCGACTCCCGTATCGTTGTTGATGGCGATGAGCATCCCGGAAGGGGGGGTGGAGCCTTCGCCGCGTTTGTATACGAATCCGTATACACGATCATTGAAGGCCGCGACCCCATAGATGTTTCCAAATCCGCAGGATTCGACTTTGCAACCCGTGGGCAGGATTTGTCCTCGGATGCTCTTCGTCACAAGAGGCACAGCGCCGGATGTCACGGGCTTGAGCTTGTTGACATCGATTTCGACCAATGTGTCGACCGTCGAACAGTTTTTGGGCGCTTCCGCCGGGTCGAGACAATCGCGCAACGTCGCAAAACCGATGGGGGAGCCTTTGTTTTCGAGAAATACGATATCGCCGGACAACGCCCATCGCTTTCCCACATGCTCTTTCGGATAGTCGTGTCCGCGTCCATCATTGGCCGGCACATCGCCGAACTTGCCGACGATGGTAAGCTCGCCCGTTTTGCGGTTGATTATGTATAGCTCGCCGATCGTGTTGGCACCGATCAAGGTTTCTTCCCCACCCAAGTTGGTTGTCGGAGGAGCAAACGTCAAACCGTAAAACCGCGCGTTATTGCCCAAAGCTCCTTCGACGATAGGTACTTTTCCTGACGAGCATCGCACGACGTTGCCGTCGATTTGCATGTCCAAGAACAATGCCTTGGAAGATACGCCAACGAGTTTGCCTTCTTTGTCGACGGCGATATCCGTCATCGATGGTTCACCAAATTCGCCGATGCAATCAAACAGGCCAACTTCGGTCATCGTCAGTTGCGGGTCTTTGGGGTCGATGGTGTAAAGCCGATCACGGTCATGCGCGTACAGGATGGTTTCGCCTTCGGGCTCGGTGACGTCTTGGGGGTTGACGTCGAAGTTGGTGGCATCCTCTTCTTCCTTGCCTCCCGAACCACCTTGATCGATGGCCGCGTCTTGTGCGCCTGAAGCACCCGCGGTTCCAGCGGCTCCCGCGGCCCCTGCCGCGCCGCTATCGGGAGAGACGTAGGGAGTGGAATCTTTGGATTCGGTTCCGCAACCGAGGATCGAAAGCAGCCCAAAACTTAGAGAAATTAGATTAAGCCTGTGGTTCATTCATGCAATTTGGCAGAAGCTTTGCGCCTCGTCCACGCCGATTGTTTGGACATTTCATTTGCGAAATGTCGTTGGATGGGCACGCTTGGACTGCTGGGGGCTTTCCGATTCATTAGGCCTGGACTAGATAGGCTGGGTGACGATGAACGATGTCATTGAACGCGCAAAACGTTGGGCCCAACAGGATATTGACGAAGAAACCAGGGGCGAATTGCTTGCTTTGGTGGAGCAGCAAAACGTTTCGGATCTCGAGGATCGGATGGCTGGCTGTCTTGATTTCGGGACAGCGGGGCTGCGGGGGATTTTGGGAGCCGGCTCCAACCGTATGAACCGGGCGGTTGTGGCGCGAACCACCGCTGGCCTTGCCAAACACCTGCTCGCCACGTTTCCCGATGCCGCCTCCCGCGGTGTCGTGGTCGGCTACGATGCTCGTCGAAAAAGCCGAGAATTCGCTGAACAAGCGGCGCAAGTCCTCGCCGGACAAGGCATCGTGACCCATCTTTTCCCCTCCCTTGCCACGACCCCTCAAACCGCCTTTGCCACGATTCAGCTTGGAGCCGTGGCGGGAGTCATGGTGACGGCTAGTCATAACCCCCCGGAATATAACGGGTATAAGGTGTATTGGGCCAATGGGGCTCAGATCATTCCGCCTCAGGATGAGCAAATTGTCGCGGCCATCGAACAAACACCGCCGGCCAATGAAATCCCTACCTTATCGCTCGAAGACGCTCGTGAACGCGGGCTGTTACGCCCCGTCGATAACGTCATCACCGAACGGTATCTGCGCACCATCGAACAGCTTTCGCGGCATTCGCAACCGCGCTCCGACTTGCGAATCGTCTATACGCCCATGCATGGCGTGGGCCTTGCCACGGCCATGGAAGCTTTGAAACGGGCCGGATTCGACCAGGTTGTTCCGGTGGCTTCGCAAGCCGCCCCGAATGGCGAGTTTCCCACGGTTCACTTTCCCAATCCCGAGGAACCGGGAGCGATGGACCTGGCTTTCGCAACCGCGAAAGAAACCGGCGCGGACTTGATTCTAGCCAATGACCCGGATGCCGATCGTCTCGCCGTGGCCGTGCCCAACCGGGATGGGGATGGCTTTCTCCAGTTGTCCGGCAACCAGGTGGGCGTACTGCTCGCCCATTACTACCTCGCTTATGATCCTTCGCCGCCCAAAGACCGGCTTTTTGTCACGACCATCGTATCTTCACCCATGCTCGGTGCGATGGCGCGCCAGGAGGGAGCGCGATACGAGGAAACGCTGACCGGGTTCAAGTGGATCGCCAATCGCGCGATGCAAGTCGAGGCGGATACGGGAACCACCTTCATTGCCGGTTACGAGGAAGCGCTCGGCTATACGATCGGAACCGCCGTGCGTGACAAAGATGGTGTGAGCGCCGTCGCGGTTTTCGCCGAAATGACCGCCTATCTTCGTTCGCAAGGGCGAAGCATTCTCGATGAACTCGAACTGATGTATCGCAAGTACGGGTTGTATGTCAGTCGCCAGGTGAGTCGATGGCATCGTGGTCTGGACGGCGCACAGCGAATCCAACAGATCATGGCGAAGCTTCGTGCGGCTCCCCCATCGAGGCTGGAGGATTTCGATGTGGTCGCGGTGCGGGACTATCAGCAGCAACTTCGAACGCAGCGTGATGGTACCAGAACCACACTCGACCTTCCGAAAAGCAACGTGCTTTCTTTCGAATTGGAAGGTGGCAGCCGGATTGTGGCACGCCCGAGCGGTACCGAACCCAAGATCAAGTTTTACTTCGATCATCGGGAAGTCATGCACCCCGAGGAGTCATTGCCGTCCGCGGAAAAAAGAGCGAACGAGCGTCTCGATCGCCTGGTGAATGCTTTTTTGCAAGCTGCGGAATGAGTCCGCTCGTGGCTGCACGACGACGATTCGAACCTCATCCTCGGTATCCCACCCGTGCTCATCGCTTCGCTTGTCACGCGCCCGTGTGAAAGTTCGCGTTTTCATGACGTGAACAGAGTTGTCTTGGCGCATCGTTCATGGCTTGGAAATCGATGCCCCGGTCGAATCCTCCTGTCTTATTGTTTCAATAAAATCAATTGGTTATAGATTCAGAAACCATGCGCACGGTTCCCGCGTCGAAGGCCTGAAGGATGTCCGTGGCCAGCATATTTCCGAGTTTTTGATAGCCCCGGACGGTCAGGTGTACGCGATCGGAGGTGGCATAAGGGGGATTTTCTTTTTGCCATCGTTGCATGCTTGCTTTGCCTCCCATGGCCACTTGCGCGCTCCAAAAGGCGCAGCCGCGCAATTGCGCCGCCTGTTTTTGCGCCTCGTTCAACACGTGAACCTTTTCGCTCATCGCATCGCCTCCCCGATCCATGGTGCCCACGATCAGGCAATCCGCGTTGGGAGAAGCGATGCGTGCTCTATCGATCAGCGCAACCAAGTCCTGGGTATGCCCCTGCATGGATAGATTGCGAATACCCGCTTCATTCGTGCCATACGCCAGCACCAGAAGGTCCGGTGCGCGGCGTTGCAGCCTCTGTTGCCAGGCGGTTTCGTTCCAGCCGAGCGCATGAATCACGCGCGCGCCATTCAATCCGAGCACATCGAAAACCACGCCCCCCGATGCTTCCAACTCCGCCACCACACCGAAAACTTCGACACCTTCCTCGACAACTTCCATCGAAAAACCACTATCCGGTTCCGTGGTGACCCATCCAATGTCTTGAACGTGGGTGTGTTGCGCATCGGCGTGAACTTGCCAAGGGCTGCCCTCGGAGGGAATGATTCGCAGCGCGCCTCGTCCGTGACGAAATCGCACGGCCAATTCCCATCGCGCGCGTCCTTGGAGCGTTCCTGGCCTTGCTTGCACCGAGGCTGTCGCCCCTTTTTGCGGCACGAGGCGCACGCCGCCCAACCCCAACACCCCATCGTCGAAAGGTTCCACCGAAAGAAGACGTGGTGGTTCGATGCCCCATTGTCCCTGTACGGATAGTTCGGCCATCCCGTGCCGATAGCCCCATTTTTTCCATCCCACATGCACGAATCCCAGCCCTCCGGAGCCAAATCGCTCTTGGAAGGGCGTTCGCACGGCCTGGGTCCAAATATCCGGTTGTGTATGCGAGTCCCCAAGCCATGACACCCGAACCGGCTGCTTCCTTTCTCCTTGTGATAGCGAGGCCAAGGAAGTGAAAAACCTGGGAAGTACCGGCAATTCATTGCCGTCGGAGGAGAGAGGCAACGACGAAGGCGCCGTCCACGACACCGTGAATGGCTGCTGATCTCGCGGGGGCAGAGTCTCGCTTGGCAGGCTCGCAGACGAGACGGTTTGCTGCTTATGAAGATCGCTTCTGGGGTGTGATACCGGGAGCGTCGACACGGAAGGCCGTGGGGATGTCGTTTCACACGCGCAGACGGAAGCGCTGAGCCATATCCCTAGTAAAGCGGGAATTCGACGCTTCAGGGCTGAAGGGAGATCCGCCATATTTTGTCGTTCGAAATCCAATAAGCGTGGGATTCGGTAGCGACCGGACCCGCGGGGGATTTCAAA
>Ga0116183_1006805_pt1 | contig 10415 bp, 4 predicted proteins | sample AD_UKC078_MetaG_FD_89753 | JGI IMG/M metagenome (GOLD analysis project Ga0116183, IMG submission 89753) | Active sludge microbial communities of municipal wastewater-treating anaerobic digesters from USA - AD_UKC078_MetaG | ecosystem: Engineered > Bioreactor > Anaerobic > Digestate | place: USA...
AAGGGGCATTGAACCCGTACAACATCACAGTCAATGAGGACCACGACATAATTGCACATTTTCAGACTGACGTCCTGACCATCGAGGCGGTCGCTGGTGAGGGCGGTATAATTGAGCCTGAAGGCTTCGTCAATGTCACCTATGGCGACAGCCAGTGCTTTAACATCACCGCAAACACCAACTACTACATCTCATCTGTGGTAATCGACGGGGAGGATACCGGAAATCAGACCAGCCCTTACGAATACTGCTTTAACAATGTGGTAAAGGATCACAATATCTCAGCTTTCTTTTTACAGTATGCATACACAATAACTCCAAGTGCAGGATTAGGTGGAAAGATCAGCCCATCAACTCCACAGGAAGTTCCTTCCGGGGAGGATCTTACATTTACAATTACACCGGACGGATGTTATAACATCAAGGATGTTCAGGTAGATGGCAAGAGCAAAGGTGCAATATCCACCTATACCTTTGAGAACGTAACCGATGATCATACTATCCACGCTGATTTCCAGATAAAGACATATGAGATTCTGGTGAACCAGACTGAAGGAGGAGAGATCGATCCTCCCGGAGAAGACGGCGTTGTGACGGTCAATTGTGGCAGTACCAAGTGCTTTAATATAACTCCTGACGAAGGGAATGCCATCTATGATGTGATTGTTGATAACAGCTCTGTCGGAGTATATGATGAATATTGCTTTACAAATATCACAAAGAATCACACCATTGAAGCAGTCTTTGTCATTCCGCCTGAGCCTGACTTTGAAGCTGACAAGATCCGTGTACCTCCAAAATATCCCGTGACTTTCAAGGATTTCACCAGGAACAATCCAACCGACTGGCTCTGGGACTTTGGTGATGGTGAAATAACCACTACACGTGAACCGGTTCATTATTTCGCTGAAGTTGGGAATTATACTGTCACCCTGACAGCTTACAATGCAGCTGCGACCGATGGAGTTAATAAGACAAAGGAGCACTATATTGAGGTTACCAAAAAACCGATTGCAGATTTTACTGTAGACAAGGTTGGTGGAATTATCAGGTCTGATGATGTTCAGATCCTCTTCAATGATACATCTCTTAACACAAATGGCGTTGCATTTGGCTGGAACTTTGGTGATGGCCCACGAGGAGCGATATCAAGAAACGCAACCCATAATTACACTGCACCAGGTGTCTACCAGGTAACTCATCAGGTTGAGCTGCCATTTATCGCCAAGGATTATGCATATAAGACGATCACCATCCTGCAAAAACCTGAAGCCGACTTTATCGCCCACCCGGTATCTGGTGAACCTCCACTTAAAGTGCAGTTTGAAGATCGGTCACAGGGATTCCCGACCTCATGGCTCTGGGACTTTGGTGACACTGTAAAGTCATATGATCAGAATCCTGTTCATGTCTATTCAAAATCCGGTAGCTACACAGTCAGCCTGAGTGTCTTTAGCGACGAAGGAAGCTCAGTCAAAACAAAGGACGAGTTCATCACCGTCCAGTAATCAATATTTTTTTCGTCCCTATTCCATCTCTTTTCTTAGTGCTGCAATCTGGTCGCGAAGACGTATTGCTTCTTCAAAGTCAAGCCTCTGGGCTGCAGATCTCATCTGCGACTCAAGGTTGATTATAAGGTTTGGAAGCGCTTGTTTTGGAACTTTTTTCTTCTTTCCTATATCTATCTCCTGGTCGCGAACCGGTTTTTGAATTGTCCTTGGGGTGATCCCGTGAGCCTTGTTATATCTTATCTGAAGGTCCCGTCTTCGCTCCGTCTCCTCTAACGCTTTCTGCATGGATCCGGTTATGGTATCGGCATATAACACCACAAACGCATCAGAATTTCTTGCAGCCCGGCCGATTATCTGGATAAGACTTCTTGCATCGCGAAGGAACCCTTCCTTATCAGCATCCAGTATTCCGATAAACCCTACCTCTGGAATATCAAGTCCTTCTCTCAGGAGGTTAATTCCGACCAGGACATCAAAATTCCCAAGCCTGAGCTCCCTGATGATCTCAGTCCTTTCCAGGGTATCAATATCCGAGTGAAGATACCTGGTCTTAATCCCGTGTGAAACGAGGTATTCAGTGAGTTCTTCTGCAAGCCGCTTTGTCAGAGTGGTTAAGAGGATTCTGTCTCCTCTTTCGATGGTTCTTTGAATCTCCGCTTTGATGTTCTCCATCTGTCCCTGTATTGGCCGCACCTCTACAACCGGATCAACAAGACCGGTCGGCCTGATGATCTGTTCAATCACCCCTGTGGAATGCTCAAGTTCATAGTCACCGGGCGTTGCAGAGACACAGATTACATTCTTCAGGTATTGTTCGAACTCGAAAAACTGGAGAGGCCGGTTATCAAATGCCGATGGAAGCCTGAATCCATACTCGACAAGTGGAATTTTCCTTGACCGGTCGCCATTGAACATGGCTCTTACCTGTGGAAGTGTCTGGTGACTCTCGTCGATGAACATTAAAAATCGCTCAGGAAAATAATCCAGGAGGCAGTATGGTTTTTCACCAAGCTTTCTGCCGTCAAAGAACCTTGAGTAGTTTTCAATTCCTTTACATGAACCGGTCTCGCGGATCATCTCGATATCATACATTGTCCGCTGGCGTAGCCGGTGCTCTTCCAGCATGCCAAGATGTGGAAGTCTCTCTGCCAGCTCCTTTTCAATCTCTATCAGTGCCTGCTCTTTTTGTTCTTCATCAATGACATAGTGGCTGGCAGGGTACACATAGATATGCCTGAGTCGTTCGACCGGGTCTCCGGTTGCCCGGTTTATCTCAGTAATGCGCTCTACCTCATCTCCGAAGAGTTCAATCCTGATGATATTGTTATAGTAACTTGGAACCAGGTCGATGATCTCCCCTTTTACCCTGAACCTTCCTGGAATTAACTCAACATCATTTCTTTCATAGAGATTTTCAACCAGCCGGCTGATTATCTCCCTTCTATTCATCTTCTGGCCGGTACCAAGGTCAAATCCCAACCTTTTATATGTATCAGGCCGGCCAAGACCATAGATACAGGATACTGAAGCGATAACAATCACATCATTCCTGCTCAGAAGTGATGCCGTTGCAGAGAGCCGCATCATCTCAATCTTCGGGTTTATCTGGGCATCCTTCTCAATATACTGATCTTTTTTTGCAATGTATGACTCGGGCTGGTAATAATCGTAGTATGAGACAAAGTACTCAACCCGGTTACCTGGAAAGAAATCCCTGAACTCATGGTATAACTGGGCTGCCAGAGTTTTGTTATGTGCAATGACAAGGGTTGGAACCTGAAGCTGCTCGATGACATTTGCCATCGTGAAAGTTTTTCCTGATCCTGTAACGCCAAGCAATGTCTGAAATGTGGTTCCTGCCCTGGCACCTTCAACCAGCTGCCTGATCGCATCAGGCTGGGACCCGGTTGGTTTAAAATTTGAAACCAGCTTAAATTCTGTCATTCCTTTATGCTCTTCTGCCTGAGTCTTCTCTGGTATGTAATGGCAAACCTGTGTGCTTCATCCCTTATCTCCTGTATGAGCAGTGAAGCAGGACTTTTTTTCTGTATGGAGAGCGGGGTATTTTTCCCGGGGATGAAGATCTCCTCTTCCTGTTCTGCTATGGATATTACCGGTATCTTAAGAGAGAGTTCATTTAAGACTGTGTACGCAGATTTAAGTTGTCCAGGTCCTCCATCCACAACAATAAGATCCGGCATCGGGCTGTTTTCACGAATAAGCCTTGTATACCTTCTTCTCACCACTTCAGCCATCGCAGCATAGTCATCAGAAGGTCCGGCAGTCTGGATTTTGTACCTTCTGTAATTGCGTTTATCTGGTTTACCGTCCCTGAAAGAGACCATGGATGCAACCGTTCCTGTCCCACGCAGGTGAGAGATATCAAAACACTCTATCACCTCTGGCGGAGTATCCATGTGCAGTGCTTCTCCAAGTTCAGCAAGCCTCATCTTACCGGTGAAGAAGGAGACTTCCAGGTTTTTAAATGCGAGATCAAGCAGGTGCTTCTTCTCACCCTGTTTTGGTACGGTAAGAGTTACATGAGTTCCCCTGAGATGGGTCAGGTACTCTTCCATCCCTGATCCTGGGAGTGCAGGTAATATCAGTTCGTTCGGGGGCTTTGCTGATGAATAATATTGGAGGATAAATTCATCGAGGAAGTCTTCTGTTTCAGGGAATACAAACTCCTCCTTGCTTGTCAGGGATCCACGTTCAACGTGGAAGAGGATGAGATAGACCATATCTCCGGAGACAAGGTAATTGATAATATGCTCATCAGATTTTTTCTGTCTCTGAACATACTGCCTCTCTGACAGGTTCTCGATTGCGACAATCCTGTCCCTGATGACAAGTGCTTTTTCATACTCTTCAGAATCAGCACATGCCTGCATCTCTTTTTTCAGGTCGGCAATAAGATCCTGGTTCTTGCCCTTAAGGAGGTAGTCTGCACTTTTAACCAGGTACTGATACTCTGGCTCAGATATTCTTCCGATGCATGGAGCTGCACAGGTTCCAAGGTGGGAACGAAGACATGCCCGTTTTGTCATCTTCCTGCATGTCCGGAGATGAAAGGTCTGCTTGACAAATTTCAGGATTTGATCCCTCTCGGCAGCAGATACAAAGGGACCGTAGAGGGTTCCGTTCTTTTTATTATTTCTGTCCCTGGCAATACCGATTCTGGGAAAAGGATCATTGGATATCTGAATGAATGCATAACTTTTTGCATCCTTCAGATCTATGTTGTATTTTGGCTGGTATTTTTTTATCAGGTTACTTTCAAGAATTAATGCCTCAACTTCAGATGAAGTGACAATCACATCAATGTCCCTGATCAGGGAGACAAGGATGTCTGTTCGTGGAGCGATACTCTTCTTCTGAAAGTAACTTGATACCCGTTTTTTAAGATTTTTGGCCTTGCCTACATATAGTATGGTTCCAGACTCATCTTTAAACTGGTAACATCCGGGATCTTCCGGGATAGTGGCAAGATCAATACCCACCAAATCATCATTCCTTAACTGTTCAGGTTTTTGCTCTTCGTACGGTTCTTTTCCTGGTATTTTCAGGGGGTTTTACCGGGAGCATTTTTGCAAGGAAAGTCCCTGTATAGCTGGCTGGATTCCCTGCCACCTCTTCCGGCGTCCCTGTTGCAACAATCTCTCCCCCTGCATCTCCTCCTTCAGGGCCAAGGTCGATTATGTAATCTGCAGACTTGATGACATCGAGATTATGTTCAATGACGATAACAGTGTTTCCTTTCGCTACCAGTTCAGAAAAAACCTGGATAAGCTTTCGTACATCATGAAAATGCAGCCCGGTTGTTGGTTCATCAAGAAGATAGACCGTCTGCCCTGTAGCCCGTTTTGAAAGTTCCCTCGTGAGTTTGATACGCTGCGCCTCACCACCGGAAAGGGTTGTTGCACTCTGCCCAAGCTTGATGTAGCCAAGTCCCACATCCACAAGGGTCTGCAGCTTGTTCCTTATCTTCGGGATGGCTGAGAATAACTCTATTGCTTCATCCACACTCATCGCAAGAACGTCTGCTATGGATTTATCCTTATACCTGACCTCAAGGGTCTCCCTGTTATATCTTGTCCCTTTACACTCTTCACATTCGATATATACGTCGGGCAGAAAGTTCATCTCGATTTTTATCAGCCCGTCTCCCTGACATGCTTCACAGCGCCCCCCTTTCACGTTAAAAGAGAACCTGCCTGACTTATATCCCCGCATCTTAGCCTCCTTAGTCTCGGCAAAGATGCTTCTTATCTCATCAAAGACCTTGGTATAGGTTGCAGGGTTTGATCGTGGTGTTCTCCCGATTGGTGACTGATCAATTACAATTACTTTGTCGACAGGATCATCGAAGGAGACTGACGTATGTTTTCCTGCGTCAACCCTTGAGTTATACACTTTTTTTTGTAGGGCAGGGTAGAGGGTATCATATATCAGGGAGGATTTGCCTGAACCTGAAACTCCGGTTATAAGGGTCAGTGTCCCCATCGGGATCCTGGCGGTGATGTTCTTCAGGTTATTCTCCCTGCACCCTGTAATGGAGATGTACCGATCACTTGTTCTTCTCTTCTCCGGTACATCTATCTGCATCCGCCCGGACAGATAGGCACCGGTAAGAGATCGTTCATTCTCTTCGATGTCATGGGGTGTTCCTTCTGCGATTATTTCGCCACCATTAAGCCCGGCTCCAGGCCCCATGTCAATCACCCAGTCAGCAGCCCTGATTGTATCCTCGTCATGTTCGACCACTATAAGGGTGTTTCCAAGATCCCGCAGCTGCCTTAGTGTGTCGATGAGCCGGTTATTGTCCCGCTGATGAAGCCCAATGGAAGGTTCGTCAAGGACATATAACACCCCCATGAGATTTGCACCAATCTGGGTTGCAAGACGAATCCTTTGCGCCTCACCCCCGGAGAGTGTCCCTGCACTTCTTGACAGAGTCAGGTATCCAAGACCTACTCGTTCAAGAAATGTAAGCCTGGACTCTATCTCTTTTAGTATCTGCCTTGCAATCTCAGTCTCTTTCTCGGAGAGATCAAGGCTCTTAAAAAATGCGATACCTGCGGAGATTGAGAGGTCGGTAAGGTCAATAATGGATTTGTCTGCAATACGTACGGCAAGTATCTTCTCTTTTAGTCGTTTTCCTTTGCATGCCTGGCACGGGGAGATCCGCATGAATTTTTCCAGTTCACGCCTCCTGTATTCAGAGTTAGTCTGACCATACAGACGTTCTGCCTGTGGTAGCAGCCCTTCCCATGTGCCACGATGGGACCATTCTCCCTCGCCCTTACGATAGCTCATGTGAAAAGAGATCTTTTCGTCAGATCCATACATCAGTGCCTTATACTGTCTCTTGTCCAGATCTTTTATGGGAGTATTGACAGTAAAGCCGAAATGATTCGCAACCGCCCCGACGAATTGTGACCGGTATCCGTCAAGAAAGTTCCTGTATGTTGCTATTGCCCCTTCTGCAATGGATTTTTCTTTATCAGGGATTATGAGGTCAGGGTCAAAGTCCATCCTGAATCCAAGGCCCTTACATTCAGGGCAGGCTCCAAATGGACTGTTAAAAGAGAACATCCTCGGCTGTAGTTCTTCAAATGTGATACCACAGACCGGGCATGCCATCTTCGATGAGTATACCCGGTCAGAACCGTCCTCACAGCTGACGATGATGAGTCCCTCGGATCTTGCTGCTGCCTGTTCACATGCCTCTACAAGCCTTGAATGTTCTGACACATCAAGGCGGTCGATCACAAGGTCAATATCATGCATCTTGTACCGTTCAAGGGAGATCTCATCATCCGTTCGGGTTATCTCTCCATTTACCCTGACCCTTGCAAATCCTTCCCTGTTCAGATCCTTAAAGAGCTGCTGGTAAGTTCCTTTCTTTTTCCTGACAAGAGGTGCGAGTATTGTTATCTGCCCGGTGCATTCCTCTTCTATTCGTTCAGCGATACGCTCTGGAGACTGTCCGATGATGGGCAGATTATGCTCAGGGCAATAGGGGATACCAATTCGTGCATATAACAGCCTCATATAATCATAGATCTCGGTGACGGTTCCTACTGTAGATCGCGGGTTTTTCGAAGTTGATTTCTGTTCAATGGATATGGCCGGGGATAATCCCTCAATCGCATCCACATCAGGTTTATTCATCAGGCCAAGGAACTGGCGGGCATATGAAGAGAGGGATTCGACGTACCGCCGCTGACCCTCTGCATAAAGAGTGTCAAATGCCAGAGTTGATTTTCCAGAACCTGAAAGCCCGGTGACGACAACTAACTGGTCACGGGGGATGGTTACAGATATGTCTTTCAGGTTGTGTTCCCTGGCACCTTTAATAGTGATATTTTTCATGATTAGTTAGATAATTGAGAAAATTTCAGTTCTCGGTTCAGTAAGAGATGGGATTGCTGCGTGCGTGATGCATGTGTTTGTATATGTTTTAATGTAATCACTCAAATGGCTTACCAGTCTTCATATTGGAGAGGGTTGTCTTTTATATATATTGGAAGAAAATTAATGGCTCTTTTAAACCGTTGTTGTTAAAAATGGAACAATATTAACTTTATAAAATAGGTCATATCTTAAAGGGTTTTAAGTAGGTTTTGCTGTGGAGATCATTTTTTTTCTTTGGTTGTTGCAATGATCTCTTCTTTTAAATGGCTAAATTCCTGTTTTGAGAGATCCCCCTCTTTGTACATCTTTACAATTTTATCAAGTTCCTGTATTCGTTTCTGTAATTTCTCTTCACGTGGGTCTGCCGGTTTTTTTTCTTCATCTTTCGTTTCTATTTGTGGAGCCATGATCATAAGCAGCGCCCCAATTCCAATTATTATCCATGCAATTGGTATTGAAAGTTCAGTATTCTGTATCATCTGGGCCATTACCGGGTCCATCTGTCCACCCATCGACGGGGTAAGGCCTCCTGACAGAACCATCTGCATGGCGTACCCAATGGTGGTTGCAGAGTACACGTCGTAAGCCAGGAGAAGAAATGCAAATCCTCCTGTCAGGTATAAAAATTTAATCTTCTCGGCATATACGAGAAAGGCTGCTGCAAGCGCAAGAAGGATGTACAGGTATCCTGATGCAGTCGGACAATACAGGCACGTCACTCTTCCTATGACCGGGAGTTCAACGTACATTGCAATCCCGCCAGTCAGCAGGGCTATTGCTCCAATATATCCGGCAAGTTTCTGAATGACACCTGTTACCCGTGTAATGTCAACTTCTTCATCCAGGTTCATGATAGTGCCTTGTAAGGAATATTCCTCCATGGCAATTTAAAGGATCGGTAATTGATATCTGAAGTCAGCACGCATTTTCTGTATACTTTCTATGCAACCCACTTACATAATCGGTCATCGTCAGCCGGATACGGACAGCATTGCCAGTTCAGTGGCATATGCGTCATTGCTTGGCCAGATTTATCCAGGCACATTCATAGCTGCACGATGCGGCGACCTGAATGCTGAAACACAACATGCCCTCACAATTGCCGGAATAGAACCTCCGGTTCTGATAGAAAATGTAGAACCATCTGTTGGTGACATTCCGTTTTTGTACACCCAGAAGGCGCCTATGAACATCCCGGCGATTGATGTGGCTTTGCTGATGGATGAATATGACATCAGGAACATTCCTATTGTAGATGATGAAAACAGGTTTTTAGGCCTTGTCAGTGAACATGGTCTGGCCAGGGCATATGTCAGCCCAAATGCAAGTCTTCCATTGAAAGTCGGCCCGATAAAACTTGAAGCACTTGCCAGAATCCTTCAGGCGGAGACAGTCCATGCAGCACATGACCTGATCCATGGGAAAGCTTCCATTGTTATCGATGCGCTTCATATCTCCCTTGCAAGGCTTGGACCTGATGATGTCGCTATCATTGGTGATAATGAGCCTGCCCAGATTGCGCTTATCGCTGAAGGGATTTGTGCCCTCATCATCGCTGAAGGAGCGCACCTGGGAGAACGGGTCAGAGAAAGTGCCAAAAGCCGTAATGTTTCTCTTTTAAAGACCACACTGGATGCATTCAGTGTAGGAAGGCTGCTCCATCTGTCAGGGCCTGTCGAGACCATCATGGCAACTGATGCTGAGACTTTGCACAGGGACGATCTGCTCTCAACTGCTGCCAGGGTGGTCTCAAACTCTCCATACAGAACCGCCTGTGTGACAGATGAAGATGGTCGTTTCATCGGCATGCTCTCCAGAAACTCATTTCTTGAAGATGTACACAAGTCCGTGATCCTCGTGGATCACAATGAATATGCCCAGGCAGTTGAAGGGATAGAGACTGCAGAGATAGTAGAGATCATCGATCATCACCGGCTTGGAACAATTGCAACACTGCAGCCTATCAGGTTCAGGAATGAACCGGTCGGTTCAACTTCAACGATAATCACGATGAGGTACAGGGAAGAACAGGTAGTGCCTGATAAAGCCATGGCAACCCTGCTGCTTGCTGGCATCCTGTCCGATACTCTTGTTCTGAAGATGTCAACAACGACAGATCGTGACAGGGAAGCAGTCTCCTATCTCTCCGGGATAGCCCGGATTGAACCTGAACAATTTGGAAGTGAACTCATAAATAAAGGAATGAACCTTGATGGAGTTCCGATAGAAGAACTCATCGTAAGAGATATCAAGGAATTTTCACTTCAGGACAGGACTGTCTCCATTGCGCAGATCATGACTGGTTCACGCGACTTTCCCGATTCGAGTGCGAAAGAGATCCAGGAAGCTCTGTCACGTTACCAGGCTGTTAATGGGTATGACATGAGTATTGTTTTAGTAACTGATGTAATCGGGCAGAGATCCTTCCTGTTTGCATCCGGCGACCATGGTCTTTTGTCAAAACTGGGCTTCCTTGATCAGCCGGTC
>Ga0116183_1006806_pt1 | contig 10415 bp, 10 predicted proteins | sample AD_UKC078_MetaG_FD_89753 | JGI IMG/M metagenome (GOLD analysis project Ga0116183, IMG submission 89753) | Active sludge microbial communities of municipal wastewater-treating anaerobic digesters from USA - AD_UKC078_MetaG | ecosystem: Engineered > Bioreactor > Anaerobic > Digestate | place: USA...
GAGTCGCCCGGGGCGCGCACCGGCACGGTTTGCGCGTTCAGGATTAACGCTGCGGACGGCCAGCTTGCCTTGCTCAACCGGGAATCTTCCGGCGGGGCGGGGCCTTGCCACCTGGCGGTGGCGGGCGCCGGGAAATGCCTGCTGGTGGCCAATTACGGCAGCGGGAGCGTCGCGGCCCTGCCGCTGCAAGCCACGGGCGAGTTGGGCAAACCCGGCACGGTTATCCAGCACCGGGGTTCCAGCGTGAACCCGCAGCGGCAGGCCGGCCCGCATGCTCACTTTATTACGGCGGCTCCGGACGACCGTTTTGCCCTGGCGTGCGATCTCGGCCTGGACCAGGTGCTGGTTTATCGGCTGGACCCGGCCAAAGCCGGGCTGGCGGCGAATGATCCTCCGTTCGCCGCGGTCAAGCCGGGCGCCGGCCCGCGCCACCTGGCGTTTCACCCTTCGGGCCGCTTTGTCTTTTTGATCAACGAGATGGATTCCACGCTGGCGGTGTTTGCCTACGACGCGCGCCGCGGCGCGTTGGAGCATGTGCAGACTGTTTCAACATTGCCGGAGGCGTTCACGGGCCAGAGCACTTGCGCGGGAATCCTGGTGCATCCTTCTGGAAGGTTTGTTTATGGCTCGAACCGCGGCGCTGACAGCATTGCGGTGTTTAGCTTTGACGCCCGGCAAGGCCGGCTCAAGCTGGTGGAACACCGCCCCACCCAGGGCAAGACTCCCCGGCATATTGCCCTGGACCCGACCGGCCAGTGGTTGCTGGCGACGAACCAGGGATCAGACCAGGTCGTGGTCTTCCGGGTTGACCTCAAGGCTGGCCGTCTGCGTGGCGGGGGGAAGCCGGCGACCGTCGGCGCGCCCGTATGCGCTGTATTTGTGCCGGGGAAGCCGCCGCAACCCTGAACGGCTCCCTCCCGCGGGCGCGTGATTCCGCGGCAAGTTGCTGCCCGGCGGGTGCTCCCGGCGCAACCCGGGCATGGGTGGCAGGGAAGCGGGGGCGCTACTTCTTTTTGAACAAGTCACCGACGGACTTGGTGGCTTTTTGAAGAACGTTGCTGGCGGCGCTGGCTGGATCTTTCGTGATGTAAACCGCCCCTTTGCCAATATCGGCCAGCGCGTCGGAGGAGGCTTTGAGGGCGCTTTCTTCGATGGCGGAGAGCACCTTGGCCGCCAACTCCGCCGCCGTGATGCCGTCGGGGCCCGCGCCCAAGTCCTGCAACTGGATGTCTGGCAACGGGACCGAGGCCGTGCCGCTGCCCAGGGGGGTGTTGGCGCGGACATGAATCTTGCCGCCGGTGAGGAAGAACTCATCCACCTGGAGTTTCCGGGGCGGCTTGGCTTCTTTGGGCGAAGCCGGCTCGGACGGTCCGCCTCCCAGGGCCGCGTCCAGGTTGGCCTTGATCTGGCTCAGATTGTTCTGCTTCAAGTTGGTTTCGTAGGTGATCTCCGGGCCCTGAATCCGGATGGACTTGATGATGACTTTGTCCGCCAGGAGCGAGGCGGGTTTGAGCGATAGACTCGCCTCACCGATGGAGATGGCGGCCGGCGATTTGAAGCCCTCGGGGTTGCCCACCACAAGGCCCTTAATCGAACCCGCCCCGGAGAGCGGGGACAGGCTGACCGTTTGGAGTTTGACGTCCACTTTGGTTAGCTTCGGTCCCAGGGTTTCCACCCCGCGTTTGACGGCGGTGCCCAGGAACAGGCTGACCGCCAGGATTGCGAGTCCCGCCACCACCACCAGGGCGATAACCAGGCGTATGATCAACTTTTTCATAATTCGTTAGTGCGCTTGCGATGCCGCGCCGCTGCTGGTGTTCTATAAGGCCGGAGCATCTGCGGGAAGACCGCTACGCCGCCAGCAGCGATTCGACGGCGTTAACCAGTTGTTTGGGCTGATACGGCTTGGCCAGAAATTGATCCGGCCAGGTTGGCCCGCCCTGAAGGTCCGCGACCCCCACCGTGCCGCTGAGCAAAAGCACCTTCTGCTGCGGGCAAATCTTCCGGCAGGCGGCAGCCAACTCCAGGCCATTCATTGCGCCCATCGCATAATCGGTAATGAGCAAGGCCGGCGGCATGGCGGCGGCGCGGTAGGCCTGCAGGGTTGCTTCCGGGGCGCGGAAAGTCGCAACGGTGTACCCCAACGTTCGCAGAATGACTGCGGCCAAATCCAGCAGCATGGGCTCGTCGTCCACAACATAAATGAGCGCCCGGCCCCGCTGCGTGGTTTCTGTTTTCTTTGTGTTCGCCTCGTCCATATTATAAATACCTATCCCTAATAAACGCCAGTTCCGGATAATAAGCAAGTAATATTCGCGGTTTTCGGGAAACCGGGGCGCAGCGCGGTCTTTGCGGCGGATTGCCAGTCCGATTCAGGTTTGGCCGTCATCATTCTTTATTAACCCTCCCGACGCTTGGCATCCAAGGTCATGGCATTTCCAGCCTGGAGTTAGAGAAGCAGCGGTTGGGGGATAGAAGGAAAACGCCAATCGGATGAGGTGGAGAATGTGGGTGTCGGCGGGGTGGACGAGGTGTTGTCGGGAAGCAGCGCGGCAGCCGTTTGGCGGCTGCGAATGGCTGCGCGCGCGGATGCTGCGGCCGTGGGTGTCAAAAAGCTTGGCAGGGCGGGCACGGTCTCTTAGGGTAGCGTTGTGATTGGGTTCTTGAGATTCGTGGGCATTCTGAATGTGGGAGTGTGGCTGGGGGCCGCGATTTTCTTCACGTTCGGCGTGGGGCTGGCCGCTTTTTCGCCCGAGATGCAGAATCTGCTGGGAGCGAATAACTATCCTTGTTACTCCGGGGCCATCGCGCAGGTTTTCGCCGCGCGCTATTTTCATTTCCAGAAGATCTGCGCGGCGGTGGCGGTGGTGCATCTGCTGGCGGAGTGGCTCTACCTGGGCAAGCGTCCGCGGAAGTTCCAATCCGGGGTGTTGCTGGGGTTGTGCGCCGCGGTCCTGCTGGGAGCGGGATGGCTTCAGCCCAAGTTGAAGGCGCTCCATGCCGCGCAATATAGCCCCCAGGCCCGGCCGGAAACCCGCGCCACCGCCAGCCGGTCTTTTAAGGCTTGGCAGGGCGTGTCCCAGGGGGTTAATGTGCTGGTGATCGCCGGGCTAGGCGTCTATTTATGGCGCGCGGCTAATCCCTCGGACCCGACTCGTTTCGTGAGCGCCATGAAGTTTGCGTTGCGGTAAAGAACTGGCGGGGGGTTGACAATCTGGCGTGGTCGCGGACGTTATTCTTAGAGTTAAACCAATTAAGTGGGGCTGCCTGCGGGGAGCCCGGAACGGGAAAAGTATATGATCTCGAACGATCCAAAGTCGCTAAGTGGCAATCATCCTTACGAGGAGCGGGCTCCTCGCCAGCCCCGGGCGCCGGTCAATGAGGACACGCTGAAATCGGTTAAGATTCAGGTCGAGCGCAAAATCTTCGTCCTGGCCCTCAAGGAAAATGTGCGCGGGCGCTTTCTGCGCATCACCGAGGATGTCGGCGGCCGGCGTGATACGATTATTATTCCCGCGCCGGGGTTGGCGGAGTTCCGGCAGGTGCTGGACGAAATCATCAAGCTTTCGGACGAAACGCCGCCCAAGGCGGCGTAGCGCCCGCCGGGATCAACCCGGCGGCGGCGCTTTGGACGCCGCCCGTCTTCTGGGTCTGAGCCGGGGCGCGTCGCCCCAGAGGGTTTCCAGGTCGTAGTGCGCGCGTACGTCGTGGCGCATCAGGTGCACGATGACGTCGAAGTAGTCCAGCACCACCCAGGCCGTGCGGATTGTCCCGTCAATGGCGTGAGGGCGCAGGCCATGATCCTCGCGCAGGCGGTCGCTGATTTCATCCATAATCGCCCGCAGATGAGGTTCGCTCGTGCCGGTGGCAATCACGAAATAGTCCGTGACCGATGACAGCTCGCGCACATCAAGGATGATGATGTTTTCCGCCTTCTTATTGTCGGCCAGTTCGCGGCAAAGCAGCGCCAGTTTTCTTGCGTCCATCTGGGGTTATTCTCGCCGGGCGGGCCTCAAAGATAAAGCCGATTATTGCGGATCGCCTCGGCCACGCTATCCGGCACCAGATGCGTGAGCGGCAGGCCCGCCTTCACCCGCGCCCGAATCCGGGAGGAGGAAACGCCCAGCGGGAAGCCTTCCAGCCAATGCCCGCGAAAAGGCGCGGGGAATGGCTGCACGGTCTGCCCGGGCCGGGGAATGACCACCATTTCGACCCGCTGCGCCAGTTCCTCCGCCGCGCGCCACTCCGGCAACTGCGGCAGGTGGTCGGCGCCGATCAGCCAAAAAAGCCGCGCGCCCGGGAACCGGCGCGCGTAATCGCGCACGGTATCAATGGTGTAGGAGATGCCGCCGCGTTGGATTTCCTGCTCGTCAATTTCACTCTCAGCCTGCCCCGCCAGGGCCAGTCGCAGCAGGCGCAGCCGCTCCGGGGCCGGGCTTGGCCAAACCTCCTGTTTGAACGGCGACCGCGCCGCCGGGATGAAGAACAGGCGCTCCAGCGCCAGTTCCTCCCGCGCCGCCTGCGCCACCAGCAAGTGGCCCCGGTGCACCGGGTCAAACGAACCGCCGTATAAGCCAATGCGTTGCATGATCTCTCTCCCGCCGGCGGCTTCAACAGCACCGCCGGACGCCGCGGTATCGTTGCTCCGTGAGCTCGGCATAGATTTGCCCCGCGGCCTTGCCGGGTTGGAGGCGGTCGGCGGACGCCGGACATTTCGCCGCCCACACTTCGCAAGCCGGCTCGCAGTGGCGGGCGCGTTCCAGGTCCGCCTCGCCCGACAATTCCTTGGTCAGCGCCAGGGCCAGGGCTCCCGCCCCAACCGCGGAGAGCGGGCGGGCTTCCTCCACCGCATACGCCGGCAGCCATACCGGCTCGGTTTCGCTCAGCACCGCCGGCTTTTGACGCCGCAAGAGCTGGATCCAGTCGCGCACGCTCAGCACGACGATGATCAGCACCAGGGCCATGAAGAAGGCCGTGGCCGAAGCGTCCACGGTATTGTTGAACCACTTGACGCGGTTGAAGCGCAAGGCCTTTTGCGCCGCGGCAAGGGCGGCCGGGTCGCCGCCGGTTTCAGCGGCCGCCAGGGCCGCTTGCAGCTTCGGAACTTGCTCCTGCAGAACCCGGTTGGCGGCCAGAAAACCAATGCCCGGCTTCGCGTGCCCGATCTTTTGCGCGCCCGCGGTGAAGGTGACGCCCAGCAGCCAGACCAGCGGCACCAGCGTGGTCAGCGCCAGCGCCACCGCGCGCAGCGCCGACTCACCCTGCTTCAAAGCCATCTTCAAAACCACGGTCGTGGCCAGGCACAGGGCAATGCCGGCAAGCATCTGGTTGGAGATGCCGAAAATAGGCCAGAGCGCCTTGACCCCGCCCTCCGGGTCGCGCACTCCCATGATCAGGAAAAAGCCCCAGCCCAGCACCATGCTGCCGCTGGCCAGCAGGTTGGCGCCGAAATGGCCCGTCTGGCGCAGCGGTTTCCAAATATGACCGAAGGCATCCTGCAAGAGGTAGCGGCCAACGCGCGTGCCCGCGTCTATGGTCGTCAGGATGAACAGCGCCTCAAACATGATCGCGAAGTGGTACCATAAATCGAGCCAGCGCCCCTGGGTCACCCGTGAGAAGATTTCCGCCATGCCCACGGCCAGGGTCACCGCGCCCCCGGTCTTGCCGACCAGGCTGGGCTCGCCCACGGCCGCCGCCAGGTTCGCCATCCGCTCGGCCGTCACGGGAAATCCTTCGCTGGTGATCTTCGCCGCCGTGGCCGCCACCTTGGCCGCCACCGGCAGGTCGCCCACGTCCACATTCATGCTGAAATACACCCCCGGCTGCAGGGTGCAGGCCGCGATCATGGCCATAATGGCGACCAGGGACTCGAGGCACATGGCGCCGTAGCCCACCAGTCGCGCATAACTCTCCCGGGTGATGATCTTGGGAGTGATGCCGCTGGCGATCAACGTGTGAAAGCCGGAAATCGCCCCGCACGCAATCGTGATAAAGCAGAACGGGAACACCCCTCCCGGCACCACCGGCCCCGTGCCCTCCACAAACCGGGTGAACGCCGGCATGTTCAGGTTCGGCAACACCACCAGCACCCCGCCGGCCAGCGCGAAGATCGTGCCCAGTTTCATAAACGTGCTGAGATAATCCCGCGGCGCCAGCAGCAGCCACACCGGCAGCACGCTCGCCGCCAGGCCATAGAGAATGATGCTCCACGCGATCGGCTCCTTGCCCAGGGAGAAAAACCTGGCCAGGCCCGGATGGTGATAGACGTATTGCCCGCCCCAGACCGCCAGCAGCAACAGCACCACGCCAATCACGGTCACCTCGCGAATCCGCCCCACGCGCCAGAAACGCAGATAGCCGCCCATGAACATCGCAATCGGGATGGTCGCCCCCACCGTGAACACCCCCCACGGACTCTCCCCCAGCGCGTTGACGACGACCAGGGCCAGCACCGCCAGCAGGATGATGAGAATGGCGACGATGGCCACCGCGGCCACCGTGCCCGCGGCGGTGCCCAGTTCGTCGCGGATCATTTGCGCCAGCGATTTGCCATCGCGCCGAATCGAGCAGAACAGGATGACAAAATCCTGCACCGCGCCGCCCAGCACCACGCCGATCAGGATCCACAGCGTGCCCGGCAAATAACCAAACTGGGCCGCCAACACCGGCCCGACCAGCGGCCCCGGCCCGGAGATGGCGGCGAAGTGATGCCCGAAGACGATCCATTTGTTCGTCTTCACGAAATCCTTGCCGTCGTCATGCACTTCGCAGGGCGTGGCCCGGCGGTCATCGAGCATCATCACGCGCGCGGCCAGCCATTTGGAGTAGAACCGATACCCAATCGCGTAGGTGCACAGCGCCGCGATGAGCAGGTAGGCCGAGTTGAGATGCTCGCCGCGGTGCAGCGCCAGCGTGGCGTAGGCCCAGGCTCCCGCCAGCGCCAGCAGCACCCACAGCAGATGGATCAGGATTTTCTTCATTCCGCGCCTCCTACATACCTGCTTTGCGCGGCGGCTGCAAAGCCTAGATTCACCGCCCGCCGCGGCGGGTGCCGCCGCTTGCTTTGGGGCGGACCGGCGGCTAGGCTGCGGCGAAATGCGGCTGTTGGACCGGTATCTGTTGCGCGAGCTGCTGATCCCGCTGGGCTATTGCCTGGGCGGGTTCCTGCTGTTCTGGATTACGTCCGACCTGTTTGTGACCCTCGAGGATTTCCGGAAGAAGGCCCTGGGCGCGCGCGACATCGTGGATTACTACCTGGCCGTGCTGCCGGAATTCCTGGTGCTGGTGCTGCCGATCGCGCTGCTGCTGGCGCTGCTCTATGCGCTGACCAATCACGCGCGGCATCAGGAAATCACGGCCATCCGCGCCGCCGGCATCAGCTTATGGCGCCTGGCGCTGCCCTACTTCGGGGTGGGCCTGCTGCTGAGCGGAATCCTGTTCTTCGTCAACGAATGGCTGGTGCCGCCGGGCGAGGAAAAGGCGCAGGAGATTCTCAAGCGCCATCAGCCCTTCGACCCCAACGCCCCGGGCCGCAACGAACACCGCAACCTTTATTTCGAGAACACGCGCGACGGCCGGCGCTGGCGCATCGGCGTTTACCATTCCGAGACGGGCGAGATGTCTGGGCTGGGAGTGTATCCCACCGAGTCGGGCGGCGCCAGGCCCTGGGAACTGCGAGCCGAACGGGCGCGCCGGATCGAGGGGGTCTGGACCTTCTATAATGTTCTCGTGCTGCAAGAGACGGCCGATCCCACCGCGCCGCCGGTGCCAACGCTGCGGACCAACCTGCTCGCCGTCCCGGAGTTTCAGGAAACACTCGAAGAAATCAACAGCGAGATCAAAATCCGCGAGAGCATGACGCTGCGCGCCGCCAAGAAGGCGGATGTCCCCATCCGGGACCTCCTCAACTACCTGCGGTTGCACCCCCGTCTCTCGCGCGCCGACTGGTATTGGCTGTACACAAAACTGGACGGACGCCTGGCCGCGCCGTGGACGTGTGTGGTGGTGGTGCTGGTGGCCGTCCCCTTTGGGGTGGTCGGCGGGCGGCGCAACGTGTATGTGGGGGTGGCCAGCAGCATCCTCATTTGCTTTTCCTATTTCGTCCTGCAGCAGATCGGGCTGGCGCTCGGAACCAGCGGGCGAATCGAGCCCTGGCTGGCGGCATGGTTCCCCAACCTGTTCTTCAGCCTGATCGGGTTCTGGCTGGCCATCCGGGTCCGATGACCGCCCGGCCGCGGCGGGAAGGCGGGGCGCCCGTTGCGGGGCTGGCCGTGACAAGCAAAGACCGGTTCCGGAAGGGAACCGGTCTTGTCTGTTTGAGAAAAAGGCGGGTTTATTCGCCGTAAACAACGACCGTCGTCTTGGCGTAGATGCCCAGCACCGAGGTGGTCTTGAAGTCCACGTGTTGAATCTTGGTGATGCCGGCATTGCTGGCGGCCGCCTTGATGCTGGAATCACCCCAGGCAAAGCCCAACACACCCGTGGAGGAAGCCGTGCCAACCTTGCTGGCGGTGGAATGGCTGGTGGCCAAGACCGGACCCGAAACGTCGGTGTAAATACTGCCACCCACGCTTCCGGCCGGGCCCATAGGGCCTACGCAACCGACCAGCAGTCCTGCCACCGCAACCAGTGCGGAATAACCAATTAGTTTCTTCATATGCTTTTGTTGTTAGTTTGTTTGTGTGCCAGGCGGCCCTCAATTACTGCCGTCTGGAATAAAGCCTCTCTAAATCATCCGCCGCTGCTTGTCAAATCCAACTCCCGGCATCCGCTGGCGCACATCCGCGCTGGGCGAATGCGATGCAGGAGATTTTGACTATTCCTCCGCCGCCCGGCGCCGATATGCGTTCTTTAGCTGCCCCCGGCGGCGCGCGGGCGATTTACGGATTGGGGGCCGCCTGTTGCTTCATCATCTTTTCGATCATCGCGCGCTGCTCCGGCGGCATGTTTTTCAGCGCTTCCTGCATTTCCTGCTGAACCTGGTTGAGCTGTTGTTTGGCCTCGCCGGTTGACGGCCCGGACAAGCCGCCCATCATGTCCAGCAGGCCGCCCGTGGATTTGGTATAACCAGCGGGGATTTGGAAAGTGGAAGCCGGGAGTGACTGCTTGTCAATTTTTACCACTTCCATGGTGATTTTCGTGCCGTCCGGAGAAGTGTTGATGGCTTTGAGCGGCAGGCCATCGGCGTCGGCATCTTTCAACGCTTTGGTCAGAGCTTCCTCACCGCCCTTTTTGCCGGGCCGGGGCTGCATTCGAGCAAAGGTCGTGTAATCCAGCAGTCCTTTGGCCGTCCACAGTTCAGTCGTCATGCCCTTGGAATGCCCGGGATCTTTCTCCGTCACCAGCACATGCTGGGTTTTGTAGCCGAGAATGGTCTCCTGGCCGAGTTTCTGGACGGTGTATTGGCGGGCGTCAGCCGTCTGCTCCGCCATTTTTCGCATCTTAGCGAGGTCAATCTCCGTGTACGTCTTATTGGCGTCGTTAATATGGTACACCAGATCTGGGGTATCCGTTTTCTGCAGTATCACCATTTTCATGGCCATCCCCCCCATCTCCAGGTTCATTTCACAGCGAGAACCGGCTTTGCCGACTGCGGTCATCATCTTGCCATTGCCCCCCAACTCGCGATCCCCGCCCGTGGTGGTTATTTTCATTTCCAGCATGCCCTCGAACTGGGCCAGTGCCGGAACAGCCGCTAATGAGAGCGCCAGCAGGGTAGAATAGATTCGTTTATGCATAAAATTACCTTAAACAGTTACCAGTTTTTCCCACGGGTAGCACGTCAAGGCAGGGTTGTCAAACCACGGGAGGTCTACTTTGAATCCGTCCTTGAGGCATGCCCCGGACCCGGTTCAGCGAAAACGCCCCCGTGGCGGTCTTGCAGCCTCAGGATAATTCAGCCGGACCGATTCCGATTTCGCCTCCCATTCGACCCCACGTAGCGCTCAAGTCCCTGGTTTTACGGGTGAAAGCCATTCGGGATCCAGCGACCCGCCCATTGAATTCACCAATCCAACAGTTCGTTGAGGCTTTCCGCAGGCCTGTCAGGCCCGCTTCGGATCCAGTGGAACGAAGGCGTCTGGCTGGATTATGCCACGTCAACGTTTCAGATGCGCCAATCGCGAAACCAAAAGCCATCCGGGTGCTTGCGCTCCTTTGAATACTACCCTTCCGTCAACCTCAGATTTCCAACTGCCTGTTTTTACTGAACTTAGTAATTATCCTCCCGTTCCCGCTCATCGTTGCGGCCTTTCCTGGTATCCACATCCATTATCCAGACCCCTTGGTTTTCCCCGGTAGTGTCCTAAAAGTTCTGCAAAAAGCAGCGGGTCATGGTAAGCCACTGGGGTGAATAGAGGACCCAGAAACGAAAGGCAAAGAACCATGACCCGAAAGGTTGAAAAGAACGTAAAGAC
>Ga0116183_1006813_pt1 | contig 10407 bp, 9 predicted proteins | sample AD_UKC078_MetaG_FD_89753 | JGI IMG/M metagenome (GOLD analysis project Ga0116183, IMG submission 89753) | Active sludge microbial communities of municipal wastewater-treating anaerobic digesters from USA - AD_UKC078_MetaG | ecosystem: Engineered > Bioreactor > Anaerobic > Digestate | place: USA...
CATTCAGAAATTTACAAGTTTATGCTGATCCAGATCAATATAGCATCCACGAAGCAGCGTGCTGGGATCCAAAAACTGAAACTATCAAAGTTGAATTTGATGACTTTGAAGATACATTAACCTGGCAAGCTTGGTCTGGTGCATTAATTGGCAATGGCAAGTACGCTACCGAAGATAACGAATTTAAACTAAAAGTTACTGCTTTCTTGGAAAGAGCTTTCCTTGACAAGTACTATCGTATTCCATTAGCAGGTTCAACTGCATCGTTCTTACTTAGCTTCCAAGTTAGCTATATTACTGAAGAATACAACATTATGTATGATTTCGGTGGTTTCCGCTTAATGAAGTTTAACTACACCGATGCTGCTTGGGCAGAATTTGTCAAATCTAACGGTGGACAAGTTGACTATAAATAATAGTTCACTTACCTAAGAAACCTTAATGATTACAAACGCAACGTGAGCAATCGCGTTGCGTTTGCTTGATTTAAGTTCAATTGAAAAGAGGGTTAGTTAAATGGGAAAATACATATTAAAACGTCTAGGATTGCTCATATTTACATTTTTTGTCATTGTCACGATAAGTTTCTTTCTTATTCGGTTATTGCCACAAGAAATGCCAACTGATTTAAACTTGGCTGCCGTAATTAAAGCGCGTTGGGAAGCACTGGGCTACAATGAGCCACTTCTTATCCAATACGGCATATATTTAAGAAACATTTTTACAAAATTTGACTTTGGCACATCATGGAAAATTTCGCTTACGACTCCAGCACTTGAAGTCATGTCCGATCGTATTCTTCCTACCGTTATTGTTAATTTGTATGCACTTTTAATTTCTATTCCTGTTGGAATAGCGCTCGGAATTTATGCCGCTATTAAGAAAAACACATGGCAAGACCATTTTATTTCTACAGTAGTTATTATCTTTGTTAGTGTTCCTTCCTATGTTTACGCCTTCTTTGTTCAATATTTTTTATATTTTAAATTACGTTGGGTTCCAACAAATGTCATGTACTCATTGGCTGATGCTGGCGGTAGCTATTTTACTTTAAAAATGTTTTCCAGCTTGATTTTGCCAGTCATGGCATTATCTTTTGGTGAAATCGCCGGTTTGACACGGTTTACGCGTGCTGAGCTGACTGAAACACTTACTTCTGACTATATGCTCCTAGCTAGGACAAAAGGATTAACTAGAGGCCAAGCAACAGTCAGACATGCTTTGAAAAACGCGATGGTTCCAATCTTCCCGATGCTTATTTCCTCTTTTATTGGAATTCTTAGCGGTTCATTGATTATCGAACAGATATTTTCTATTCCAGGTATTGGAGCCTTATATTTATTTTCAATCAATCAACTTGATTACGATATTTTTATGTTAATGACAGTCTTTTATACATTAATTGGTCTTTTAGCAGGTATCGTAGTCGATATTTCATACGGATTTATTGATCCGCGTATTAAAATGGGGAAAAAGTAAAATGAAAAGTACTAATTTAAATAACAAAATAGTTAATGACGAACGTTTCACGCTTGCTCACGATAACGTCGAACTTCACGACCATAAGCTTGAAACCAAAGCCCGCGGCTATTTTGCGGATGCTTTCTTCCGCTTCAGACGTAACAAAGCTAGTGTTACTGCAACAGTTATCATTGGATTTATTTTACTCTTTGCCCTTGTAGTCCCTATTTTGACTCCTAATTCAGTTCAAACGCTCATGGACCCTTATTACTCTAAGAAAGGTCCGAGAGATACCATGTTATATGACGTAGGATTGAATGGTTCACAAACAAAAACGCTAAGCGATCGTATGTTATATTACGAATTTGCTAAAGGAATTGCTGCTGAGTTCACGGAGGAAGAACCAGTTGTTTCCATTCAAAAATCAAAAGAATCAAAGTATCAACCAGTTGTTAGGTATAATTTAAACAGCAATACTAATTATGGATCTTCCACCGCTCGCTATTCTGCTGCTGTCGATCAGTATTTAGCCGTTGGCTTTAAGTATATTTCGATTGAACAATCTAAATTTCAAGTGATGCGTGATTGGGAAGAGGAACACAATTTAAAACTGCTTTATCCATTAATCGCCGTAAATGACTATTCGTTTGGGGTTGATACTGCAGATGCAGCCAACTATTGGTATAAAACTAATAGCCGTAATGACCCCGTAAAAATTGTTGAGGGTAATCCAGTAGCTATTCCTTATTCTCAAGACATGGTTTTTGAAGATAACTATTTAAGAGACGGAGAAAACAACTTTGTTTATCGTATTCATACGGGCGGAGGATCTTATGAAACCGCCCAGTTCAAAGTTCGTGTTCTTTATTATAATTACTATCGGTATATTTATGGTCGGGAGCCAAATTATCTTTTTGGCACTGATTCTCAAGGTTATTCAATGATATATCGGTTGGCAACTGGTGTTAGGCTCTCGCTTATAATTGCCGTACTTGTTAGTTCTATTAACTTCATTATTGGTGCTCTATATGGTGCAATTGAAGGCTATTATGGCGGGGCAACCGACTTAGTCATGGAACGTATTTCCGATATTTTGGTTGGAATACCTTTTGTTGTTGTTGTTACGCTCTTCCAGTTACATATGGCGCAGAAAGTTGGCTCTTTTGTGGGGTTACTTTTAGCTTACGTCGCTACTGGGTGGATTGGTACTGCCTCATCAGTCAGAGCTCAATTTTATCGTTACAAGAACCAAGAGTATGTTTTGGCGGCCCGAACATTGGGCGCTAGTAACCAAAGAATTATGTGGAAACACATTTTCCCAAATACACTTGGAACTTTGATTACATCATCTGTCTTAGTTATTCCAGGAGTAATTTTCTCTGAGAGTATGCTTTCATACTTAGGAATTATTAAATTAGGTGGAAGCAGTACAACTTCACTTGGAACATTATTATCAGATGCCTCGTCAATTTGGACATCTTATCCATCTCTATTGATTTTCCCTGCCCTGGTTATTTCACTTCTTATGATTTGTTTTAATCTTTTTGGCAATGGTCTCAGAGATGCATTTAATCCCCAATTGAGAGGAAGTGAGGATTAATTATGGCAATATTAGAAGTAAAAAGATTAAAAATTTCCTTTCGTACCAGCAATGGCGTGGTTAAAGCAGTCAGAGACATTTCTTTCAAATTAGAAAAGGGTAAAACCTTAGCTATTGTTGGAGAATCTGGCTCTGGTAAATCCGTCACATCCAAAGCTATTTTGGGTATCTCTGCCGGCAATGTCATCATTGAAAGTGGTGAGATTATTTATGACGGTAAAGACATTTTAAGATTATCTGAAAAAGATATGTATCACATTCGTGGTGACAAGATTGGCATGATCTTCCAAGATCCGCTCTCGTCTCTTAACCCAATTGTGCGTATTGGTTATCAAATTACAGAAGCGATGATTCTTAAAAATAGAGCGATTCGCAAAGAAGCAAGAAAAGATTTAAAAGTCATGCTTAATAATTTGAAACAAGCCATGTATGAGGCTAAAAATGAAAACCCTCAAGATAAGGCGGTTATTGACCAACTCATCGCTGATTTCAACCAAACTAGTTTGATGGCTAGCAAACTGGAGAATTCGTTCACAAAATCACTTACTTCAGTTAAAGATATTTTATCATCAATCAAAGATTTATTAATCAAACTTGAACATCGTTATATTGGTGATTCTTTGTCGCTAGTTAAAGCAATGCTTCGTAAGTTTAAACGTATCGAAGATAAATATTTTATATTCTCTTCGCAAAACGAATTAAATATTATTGAACAAACTTTTATCAAACTTTTTGGAACTTACAAAGGATGGAATTCTTTTTCCACCGAAGATAAGAAAGACAAAATTCCAGCTATTATTGCTGATTTTAAGAGCATTGAAAATTTAATTGAAGGAATTATTTCAAGAAACGAACTTGATTTCTTCAACTTAGGTTTTTATATCTATAAGAACGAAAAAGCAGATTTATCCGCTCTTTCCTTTGAAGAAATTAACAAGCAAACCAAAAAGTTTGTTGATGAAACGTTCATTCCTACTTTCACCGAATATAATCGTGCCGCTCTTGAACATAGCATTTATAAAACTTTAGAATTTAAGATTAAGTCGACCAAAATGCTTGAAGATGTAAAAAAATATTTAGAAGATGCTGAGATCATTGATAAGCATGAATTCATGACTTTAATTAAGCACTTAAAACCCGTTATTGATGCTTCAATTGATCCTTTAAAAACACAAAAAGATAGCGCTGCTTATATTTTGATTGATTCGTTGAAAAGCGACCTTCATAAGTATTATTTAGCGATGAAAAGCAACAAAAAAGAGGAGCACCGTTTCCAAAAACAAACTGCCCGCTTTGAAAAAATCAAAGCTCGTGGCAAAGATATGGAATACGCCGTTCCTCCAAAAAAACTTATCGACTTAATTGATATCAAGAAAGATATGATTTCTTCATGTGACGCTGTTATCGAAAAATATTATTCATCAATTCGGAAATTTGAAGATAAGAATTACCAAAAATGGGAAAAGATATCTTATCTATTTACTGATTACTTAAAAGAAAAAGCCAAAGCCTCAGTTGTGACCTTGTCATCAACGGAAGCAAAAGAAAAAGCCATTAAACTCATGGAAGAAGTTTCGATTCCTAATGCTCGCGAAAGATTCAGACAATATCCATTTGAATTTTCTGGCGGTATGCGTCAACGTATTGTCATTGCCATCGCTTTAAGCGCTGAACCAGAAATTCTCATTTGTGATGAGCCAACAACTGCCCTTGATGTCACAATTCAATCACAAATTCTTGAACTCATTAATGCCTTAAAAGCTAGACGTAATTTATCAATTATTTTTATCACCCATGACTTGGGTGTGGTGGCCAACATGGCCGATGAAGTCGCCGTTATGTACGCTGGAAAAATTGTTGAATATGGTAGCACACGCGACGTATTCTACTCACCAGCCCACCCATACACTTGGGCACTACTTTCATCCATGCCTGATTTAGATACAAAAGAAAAACTCGAATCTATTCCTGGAACTCCACCGAATATGATTTACCCACCGAAGGGTGACGCTTTTGCAGCTCGTAACAAATACGCATTGAAGATTGATTTTGAAGAAGAACCGCCAATGTTTAAAATTTCAGACACTCACTATGCTGCTACTTGGCTTTTAGATCCAAGAGCTCCAAAAGTGGAAATGCCAAAAATTATCAAAGATCGTATTGAGCGGATGAAAGCCGCAAAATATGACTAGAAAGGAACCGATTAATTATGAATAACGAAAACAAAGAAGTACTTCTATCGGTTCGAAACCTTTGCCAATATTTTTCAGTAAGCCGTCGCGATTTCAAAGCGGTTGATGATATTTCCTTTGATATTTATAAAGGTGAAGTTTTTGGTTTGGTTGGTGAATCTGGTTGTGGCAAAACAACAACTGGTCGCACTATAATCAAAATTAATGAAATTACTTCGGGAAATATCTTTTTTAAAGGTGTAAGAATTGGAGCAGGTATTCGTTCCTATCGGGATGAAATAAAGCGTCTTAAAGCGGAATTACGCAAGAGATTTTTTGTTTCTTTAAAAGGCTCTGAAGAAGAAAAAAGAGCCTATATAACATTTAAGCAAGAAGCTCACGAACGCATTGGTCAACTCAAGATTGAAATCGCGAAAGCCAAACACGATCAAAAAAATTGTGATCACGATTATGCTAGAGTGAAGATTGAAGAGGTCAATAACCAATATCGTCCACTTATTGATAATGAACCTAATCTTGAAAAGAAAGATATAATCATCAAAGAGTATAATAAGCAACTGAGAATTGCTAAAAAATCACGGATTGTTACTTCAATTCAAATGATTTTCCAAGACCCAATTGGTTCTTTGAACCCACGCATGACAATTAAAGAAATCATCGCCGAAGGTTTGATTATTAAAGGCATCAAAGACAAACATTACATTCAGGCCAAAGTTGAAGAAACCCTTGAATTGGTTGGCTTGGTTAAAGAACATGCCAGCCGCTATCCACACGAATTTAGTGGTGGTCAAAGACAACGTATTGGCATTGCCCGTTCAATTGTCATGGAACCAGACATGATTATTGCTGACGAACCAGTTAGTGCTCTTGACGTTTCAATTCAAGCGCAAGTCATTAATCTTCTCAATTCTATACGTTCTAAATTGGGATTAACCATTTTATTTGTCGCTCATGACTTATCGGTTGTTAAGTATTTTTCTGACCGAATCGGCGTTATGTACTATGGCAAACTAGTAGAGCTGGCCTCCAGTGAAGAACTTTTCAAACGTCCACTTCATCCATATACAAGATCTCTTTTGAGCGCTATTCCACTCCCAGACCCAGAATTTGAAAAGCATCGTGTTAGAATTACTTATAATCCAATTAAGGAACATGATTATTCAAGTGATTTGCCATCTATGCGCGAAGTTTTCCCTGGTCACTTTGTTTATTGCAACAATAAAGAAGAGGCGAAATACCAAGAGCTAAACAAATCAAAAAATGAATAAAAAAATCTCACTTTTAATTAAATATTTAATTAGTTTCTGTGTCGCAAGTGCCATATTTTTCTTAGCGATTGATCTTCGTGATATATATATAGAAACCGATTTAAAACAAATATATCGCTTTCTTGCGGACGGCTTTACAATTCCAGGCGTGGTTTTTATTTGTTTTTATTTAATTTTGTGGTTTTCCAACCTTGGGTCATTTCGTGGCATCGGCTACGCAATGAAACATGCAATATCAATGCTAATCCCAATGAATAAGAAAAAACACGAAACGTACTCCCAATACATTGAAAATGAAAAAAAGGTTAACGGTTTTGGATTCTTGTTTATTATTGGCGTTTTATTTCTTCTACCAGGGATAATATTTACGATACTCTACGTTTTATATAATTAATAATTTGTTAGTTGCTATCTTTATTTCTTTATTAGACAAGTTCAAAATCTATCATTCGCAAAAGACATGCTTTCAATAACACATTGAAGGATTTTTTGTGATGGGCCAAGATAAGCAAGAGGGGTACGAGTCCTATCTGGCGGCTGTCGGAACGCTTAAGTCGCTTATAAGGAAAGGCATCCTCGACGAAACGGACTATGCCAGACTTGAGCCGAAGATAGCTGAGAAATACGGACTTGGAATCAACAGCATCTATCGAAAGAACCGGCTTGATAAAACCTCCTTTTAGAGTGATGTATATGAACGGGAGGAGAACGACAAAATGGATACAAAAATAACAAAGATACAGGCCCTTCCGGAGATCAAGAGAAAAGCCAGGGTGGCTGCGTATGCCCGTGTCTCGTCAGGCAAGGACGCAATGCTCCACTCGCTTTCCTACCAGGTAAGCTACTACAGCAAAATGATCCAGGGCCATGACGGCTGGGAGTTCGCCGGTATATATTCCGATGAGGCGATATCCGGGACCAAGGTAGACAGGGAGAATTTCAACAGGATGATCGGAGACTGCAGGGCCAAAAAAATCGACCTTGTCATAACCAAATCCATATCAAGATTCGCCAGGAACACGGTGGTGCTTCTCGAGACGGTCCGAGAGCTGAAGCTTCTCGGGGTCGACGTCTATTTCGAGGAACAGAACATCCATACGATGAGCGGAGACGGGGAGCTGATGATTTCCATCCTGGCCGGATTCGCGCAGGAAGAGGCGAAATCCGTCAGCGAGAACATGAAATGGCGAATCAGAAAGAACTTCGAGGAAGGCCAGATCTGATGCGCCACCTTTTTAGGCTACAGGCTGCGGGACCGAAAGCTCGTCATCGAGCCGTCAGAGGCAGATACGGTAAGGCTCATATTCCAACTCTATATCGGGGGCATGGGCTTCCAGGGAATCGCCAAAAGGCTGACCGAGCTCGGAAGGCTGACGAGATTCGGGAACGCCAAATGGGACATGGGCTGCATCAGGGTCATCCTGAAGAACAACATCTACATGGGCGAGCTGCTGCTCCAGAAGACATACAAGAGGGACTACATCGAAAAGCGCTCCTGGGCGAACAACGGCTGCCTTCCCAAATACCACGTGGAAGGAAGCCATGAGGCCATCGTCTCAAAGGAGACCTTCATGGAGGCCCAGGAGGAAATGGAAAGAAGGACAAAGAGATTCCATTCCAACAAGGCGAACAAAGAAGAAAACCTGTTCAAGGGAAAAGTCAGATGCGGCGTATGCGGCTGGTCATATATAAGGAAGAAGAACCACGACAAATTCGTCTGGACCTGTGCAAGGCGCAGCAACGAGGGGAAGCCGTCTTGCTCATCGAAGAACGTCCCCGAAGAAGCGCTGATCGATGGATTCAAGGAAGCCCTCAATACAGAGTCGTTCAGCAAGGATTCCTTTGACGAGAGAGTGAGGCAAGTGGTCGTCTACCCCGATAACCTGCTCGTCTACGAGCTCAACAAGGGGGACAAGGCCGAATACCGATGGGCCTACAAGTCCAGGTCATTATCATGGACCGACGAAATGAAGCAAAAGGCCAGCATCAAGGCAAAAGAGCACAAGGAGGAAACATCATGCCGAAAGTAACAGTCATCCCACCTAAGATCAATCCTTCAACGCATCAGCTTATGGCCTCCTCCGGGCTCAAAAGGAGGGTCGCCGGATACGCCAGGGTCTCAACGGACAGCGACGAGCAGTTCACGTCCTACGCGGCGCAGATCGACTACTACACGAAGCGAATCAAATCGAATCCGGAATGGGAATTCGTCAAGGTCTATACGGATGAGGGGATATCGGGCCTGAACACGAAGAAAAGGACCGGCTTCAACGAGATGATAAAGGACGCAATTGGCGGGAAGATAGACCTCATCATAACAAAGTCGGTGTCGAGGTTCGCGAGAAACACGGTAGACAGCCTCGTCACCATAAGGAAGCTGAAGGACAAAGGCGTCGAATGCTACTTCGAGAAGGAGAACATCTACACGATGGACTCCAAGGGGGAGCTCCTCATCACGATAATGTCGTCGCTGGCCCAGGAGGAGTCGAGGTCGATTTCCGAGAACGTCACGTGGGGGCAGAGAAAGTCGTTCAGCGACGGCAAGGTCCACCTCGCCTATTCAAGCTTCCTGGGCTTCAGGAAGGGCGAAAGTGGGAAAATCGAGATAGTGGAGGATGAAGCCAAGACGATAAGGCTTATCTATTCGCTTTTCATCAGCGGAAAGACCCCGGCCTCGATATGCGGGGAACTGGAGAAAAGGGAGATCAAGACGCCCAGGGGAATGAGCAAGTGGAGGCAGTCGACCGTCCTTTCGATCCTCCAGAACGAGAAATACAAGGGCGATGCGCTCCTGCAGAAAAGGTTCACCGTGGACTTCCTGGAGAAGAAGCTGAAGAAAAACGAGGGCGAGGTCCCTCAGTATTACGTCCACAACAGCCATCCGGCGATAATCAGCCCCGATGACTGGGAGTCAGTGCAGCTTGAGCTCGCGAAAAGAGCCTCGCTGAAGGGCTATCACGTCAGCACGGACCTGTTCCTCGGAAAGATTAAGTGCGGGGCGTGCGGGGCAAGCTACGGCCCGAAGGTCTGTCATTCGACCTCCGACAAATACAGGAGGGTGATATACCAGTGCAACGAGAAATTCGCCGAGGGGAAGAAACAATGCGGCACGCCGCACCTCAGCGAAGAGCAGATCAAGGGGCTGTTCCTAGAGGCCTACAACTCGCTCGGAGGCAGGAAGAAGTCTGTTGTCGAGACATGTGACCTCATCATCTCCGACCTGAGCGACACCAAGAAAATCGATGACGAGATCAATGACCTCAGCACCGAAATCGACGTGGTTTCCGGGAAGGCGAACAAGATGGTGAACGAGAACGCCTTTAAGGCCCAGTCCCAGGACGAGTACGCCGTCAAGTACAACGCGCTCTGCAAAAGGTATGATTCATGCAAGAAAAAGGTCGATGAGCTCAATGCCGAAAAGACAAGGAACTCCATCAAGGCCCAGGAAGTCGCCGACTTCAGGAAAGCGATCGAAAGCCAGGGCGATGCCATCTCCGAGTGGGACCAAAGCCTGTGGAACGCGGCGCTCGATGAGGCGATTGTCCATAGCGACAGCACAATCGAGTTCAGGTTCTACTCAGGCGTTTCCGTAACAGAGAAGATAATCTAAAATCCCTGCAAAAAGACTCCAGCTCTATACGATGCTGGAGTCTTTTGTTTTGAAGGGGGGTGCACTCGTTAAACGGATAATGGGTAGGGGGTGCACCCGTTAAACGGCTTATTTGCTAGGGGGTGCACTTTGTATTAAATTTATCGTGCGGTTCCATTTAAAAATCAAGACCTCAGGGTCTTTTTTTCATGGGGCAAACGATAGTTAGAAAATAGTGCGTGCCTCAGTCGCTATTTCATTTCTCAGAGATAAGACCTGTAAAAATTTGGATATAAA
>Ga0116183_1006826_pt1 | contig 10395 bp, 10 predicted proteins | sample AD_UKC078_MetaG_FD_89753 | JGI IMG/M metagenome (GOLD analysis project Ga0116183, IMG submission 89753) | Active sludge microbial communities of municipal wastewater-treating anaerobic digesters from USA - AD_UKC078_MetaG | ecosystem: Engineered > Bioreactor > Anaerobic > Digestate | place: USA...
CTGTAGCCGCGCGCCAGCACACCGTGCGGATCGAGGTGCACGAGATGTTGCTGGAGGGCATCGAGCTTGCCGCGCTGGCGTTCCAGCAGTCCGCCGGTGGCACGCTGGAGGCGCCGTGCAAGGGCATCCAGCGCGGCCTGCTGATTGGCTATGTCCGGACGGCGGGCGGCAAGCCGTAGCCCGAGGGTCGCCAGCCGCGCTTCACGGATGGCGATCAATTGATGGCTGCGCGATGTCAGGCGTTGTTCGAGATTGGCTAGCCGCTGCCGTGCTGCTTCGATGCGCTGGCGTGGATGAGTCAGGCGTGCGGCAGCCCGATCGACACGCTGGGCGGCCGTTTCTATGCGGCGCGCGATGGCTCGCTGCAGGCGGGCGCCGAGTTGCGTCAGGCTGTCCCGCAATTCGACGAAGCCGGCGCTGGCCAACTCGGCTGCCGCGGTCGGCGTGGCGGCGCGCAAGTCGGCGGCAAAGTCGGCAATGCTGACATCGGTCTCATGACCCACACCGCAGATGACCGGCACGGGACAGGCACGAATGGCCCGTGCGACGGCTTCGTCATTGAAGTCAGCGAGGTCTTCGAGGCTGCCGCCACCGCGTACCAGCAGCAGCACGTCGTTGCCGTCGGCTGCCGCCCGCAGGCCGGCGCTGCGGATGGCCGCCGCAATCTGTGGCGGGGCGTTGTCACCCTGTACTGGTGTGGGATAGAGCGTGATCGGCAAATGGGGCGCGCGGCGTGCCAGCGCTGCAGTAACGTCTCGCCAGGCCGCAGCCTGGGGCGATGTGACGACGGCAATGCCACGGGGAAAGCGGGGCAAGGCGCGCTTGATGGCCGGATCGAACAGACCTTCCGCCTCGAGCCTCGCCTTGAGGCGCAGAAAAGCCTCATAAAGATTGCCCACTCCGGCCTGGCGCACAGCTTCGACATTGAGCTGATAGTCGCCACGGGGCTCGAAGAGGCTGACCAGGGCTCTCACTTCGACACGCATGCCATGTTCGAGCCGAAAAGACAGTAGCTGCGCCCGTGTTCGCCACATGGTGCAGCGCACCTGTGCCTGCTCGTCTTTGAGGGTGAAATAGACATGGCCGGAGGCTGCGCGGGTCAGCGTGGAGACCTCACCGGCAATCCACATCAGTGGAAATGTACCCTCGAGTGCTTCGCGGGCGGCGCGGTTCAACCAGGAGACGGAAACAACTTCGCCGGTGTTGACTTTGACTGTGGAGTGGGGGGTGTTCATGGGGCGGAATTCTACCGGAATCCACATCTCCGCCCGATTGGTCCGAAAAAAGCCCGCTAGCGGGCTTGACTTGGCTAAAAACTTCTAAGTTGTTGATTTTAAAAGAGTGTGAATGTCGCTCAATTTTTGACCCGACCACTAAAAACCCTTACGGGGCGCGGGTTTAGGCCCCTCGTTTGGCAACAATCCACAAAGTTATCCACAGATTTTGTGGATGGAATTCTGTCCGCTTTCTGTTGCTCTACGCCTTGGCCCGGGTTAAAGTCGCTGGCTTCATACGATTCGCAGGAGTCCTCGCGTGTTCGCCATTCTTCAGGCTGCCGGCTGGCCAATCTGGCCCTTGTTGTTCGCTTCCATTGTTGCCGTGGCCCTGATCATCGAGCGGCTCATTACGTTGCGCCGCAGCAAGATCCTTCCCGATGGTCTGGTCGATAAGATCGTCGTGGAAATGCGCCAGTCGGGTGTGACCCCGGAAATGATCAACCGAGTTGCACTCAGTTCTCCTCTGGGTCGTGTCCTCGCGTCCGGCTTGCGTAACGTACGCAGCCCGCGGGACGTGATGAAAGAGTCAATCGAGGAGACCGGTCGTGCCGTGACCCACGATCTGGAACGTTTCCTCACCACCCTCGGTACCATCGCCTCCATCAGCCCGCTAATGGGTCTTTTCGGTACGGTGGTCGGCATGATCGAGATCTTCGGTTCCCAGGCGCCGGGTGGCTCCAACCCCCAGCAACTGGCGCATGGTATTTCCATTGCGCTCTACAACACGGGTTTCGGACTGGTGATTGCGATTCCGAGCATGATCTTCTGGCGCCACTTCCGCTCGACCGTGGATGGCCTGATTATCGACATGGAGCAGCAGGCGATTCGTCTCGTCGAACTGGTCCATGGCGAGCGTCGCTGAGATCTGCTCATGAATTTCAGCCGTGGTCGTTCCCGCGAGGTGCCGGAGATCAACCTGATCCCGATGATCGACGTGTTGCTGGTGATCATCATTTTCCTGATGCTCACCACGACCTATTCCCGTTTTTCCGGTCTCGAAATCAACCTGCCGACGGCCGATGCCCAGGCCAGCAACGACAAGCCGGTAGAGATCAACGTGGCGGTAACTGCCGGTGGTGAAGTGGTCATCAACAAGCGACCGGTGAGCGGTGCAGGCATTCCTGCCATCGTTGCCGCGCTGCAGGCTGTGGCACCCGCCAATGCCAAGGATCCGGTGGTGATCATCAATGCCGACGCCAAGGCCATGCATCAGCGGGTCATTGATGTGATGCAGGCAGCCCAGCAGGCCGGCCTCGTGCACATCTCCTTCGCCACCCAGGCGGCACAGAACTAGTCTCAGGCTCGTCCATGCCACGCAGCGCCCCCGCTTTCTGGCAGCACCGCGGGGTGCGCGCATGGAGCCTCCTTCCGCTTTCCCTGCTTTTTGCAATTCTCGCTGGCCTGCGTCGCTGGCTTTTTGCCGTAGGCATATTGCGTGCAGAACGCCTTCCGGTACCGGTGATCGTGATCGGCAACATTGCTGTTGGCGGTAGCGGCAAGACGCCGGTGGCGCTGTGGCTGGCAGATGCGCTCACGCGCCATGGTCGACGGCCGGGTATCGTCAGTCGCGGATATGGTGGTTCGGTTAAGGGTGTGGCCGAGGTGGCGCCAGGCGGTGATCCGGCGCGCTTCGGTGATGAACCGGTGCTGATGGCCGGCGCATCTGGTTGTCCTGTCTTTGTCGGGCGTGATCGTCCGGCTGCCGGCCGGGCGCTGCTTGCCGCGCATCCGGAGGTGGATGTGATCATCGCCGATGATGGGCTGCAGCATTACCGGCTGGCGCGCAATGTGGAAGTGCTTGTTGTCGATGAGGCGACGCTCGGCAACCGCTTGCGTTTGCCTGCCGGCCCCTTGCGGGAAGGGCCGGGCCGGCTTGCCGAGGCTACGGTCGTCTTCGCTCACGGGGCGCTTTCGCCCACCTCGATTCGCGCCCTCGGGGCAACCCCCGTCTTTGGCTTTCATCTGGCCGGCTCGGCTTTCGAACGAGTCGCGAATCGACAGGAGCACTGTCTGGCGGACGCTTTTCGCGGGCGACGCGTTCATGCGATGGCGGGCATCGGGCGTCCCGAGCGTTTCTTTGGTCAGCTCGAAGGCATGGGGCTTTCCATCGAACGACGGCCTTTTCCTGATCATCACGCATTCACGCCGGCCGATCTGGCGATTCCCGATGGTGATGTACTTCTGATGACCGAGAAGGATGCGGTAAAATGCGCGCCTTTCGCCCCTGCTGATAGCTGGGTATGGCCGGTTCGTGCGCAGCTTGCGCCGGGTGCGGCAGAACTGATTGTGGAGAAGCTTGATGGATCCCCGACTGCTTGAAATCCTCGTGTGCCCGATTACCAAGGGGCCGCTCGACTTCCATAAGGACAAGCAGGAGCTGTGGAGCATCAGCGCCCGGCTTGCTTATCCGATCCGTGACGGAATTCCGGTGATGCTTGAAGACGAAGCCCGCCCGCTGACTGAAGAAGAAGTTTCCCAGGCGCGCTGAAGATGGGTTTCAGGATCGTCATTCCGGCTCGCCATTCGTCGAGCCGGCTACCCGGCAAGCCGCTGCTCGATATTTGCGGCAAGCCCATGGTGTTGCGCGTGCTCGACCGCGCTCTTGATGCCGGTGCCGACGAAGTGTGGGTCGCCACCGATCACCAGGGTATTGCCGACCTTGTCGAAAGGGCTGGCGGCAAGGTTGTTCTCACTGCAGCCGATCACCCTTCGGGTACTGATCGCCTCGCGGAGGTGGCAACGCGACTTGGCTGGGCTGACGACGATGTGGTGGTGAATGTGCAGGGCGACGAGCCGCTCATTCCGCCGCAGTTGATCAGTGCCGCAGCCGCGGCACTGAATGGTGACACCGGAGCGGCCATCGCCACGGCCTGCCATCCACTGGAATCCGCCGAGGAGTTCTTCAATCCGAATGTGGTCAAGGTGGTGCTCGACGCCTGCGGCCGCGCATTGTATTTTTCCCGTGCCCCCATTCCGTGGGCGCGGGACGCTTTTGCGGCTGACCGGTCGGTGTTACCCACCGGTTTGCCGGTTTATCGGCACATAGGTCTGTACGCCTATCGGGCAGGTTTTCTGAAGCGTTATTCCGGTCTTGCACCGTCGCCGCTCGAACAGTGGGAGGCCCTCGAACAGTTGCGGGCGATGGCCCATGGCTTCCCGATCCGGGTCATGGTGCTGGACCACGCACCTCCCGCCGGCGTCGATACTGCTGAAGATCTTGAGCGAGTTCGCCGGGCGTTTGACCTAGCGGAAGTTTCGCGTTAGTTTCGCAATCCCATGTCGCATCGACAATAACCAGAGGAGGGAAAGACATGCGCTTGATTCTGTTGGGACCGCCGGGCGCCGGCAAAGGCACCCAGGCTAATTACATCAAGGAAAAGTTCGCGATTCCGCAGATTTCCACGGGCGACATGCTGCGTGCTGCCGTCAAGGCCGGCACTCCGCTGGGCATCGAGGCCAAGAAGGTCATGGATGCAGGCGGCCTCGTTTCCGACGACATCATCATCGGACTGGTCAAGGATCGGCTGAAGGAAGCCGACTGTCAGGCCGGCTACATGTTCGACGGCTTTCCGCGCACCATTCCCCAGGCCGAGGCGATGAAGCAGGCCGGTGTGGCCATCGACTTCGTGCTCGAAATCGATGTGCCCGATGAAGACATCATCGGTCGCATGTCGGGTCGTCGCGTGCACGTGGCTTCCGGCCGCACTTACCACGTCAAGTTCAATCCGCCCAAGGCGGAAGGCAAGGACGACGAAACCGGCGAAGCGCTAATCCAGCGTGACGACGACAAGGAAGAGACGGTCAAGAAGCGTCTCGACGTCTACCACGCCCAGACCAAGCCGCTGGTGGCCTATTATTCGGATTGGGCCGCGAACGGCTCGGCGAATGCACCGAAGTACCGCAAGATTGCGGGCGTCGGCAAGGTCGATGAAATCCGTGAGCGGGCGTTTGAAGCACTGAAGTGAGCGTGTAACGCCAGGAATCAAGGGCCGGCCACCAAAGCCGGCCCTTGTCTTTTTGGGGAACAGGTTTTATCGGGATCCGGATGACTAGAAATCTCCTCTACGCCCAGTCGGGCGGCGTGACTGCGGTCATCAATGCGTCTGCGGCGGGTGTCATTGCAACGGCCCGGCAGGCTACGGGCGAGATCGGGCAGGTATTCGCGGCGCGCAACGGCATCCTTGGCGTGCTGAGGGAGACGCTGGTTGATACTGCGGGCTTGTCTGTTCGTGATCTGGCGCGCCTGCGCTCCACGCCAGGTGGCGCTTTTGGTTCATGTCGCTTCGATCTGGATCCGGCTGACCGCAATCCAGCTCAGTACGACCGCCTCTTTGCAGTGCTGGCGGCCCATGATGTGGGCTATTTTCTCTATAACGGCGGCAATGGTTCGATGGAAACCTGCCGGCAGATCCAGTCTGCGGCAGATGCTTGCGGCTATCCCCTGTCGGTGATCGGGGTGCCGAAAACCGTCGATAACGATATCGTCCTGACAGATTGCTGCCCGGGTTTCGGTTCGGCAGCCAAATATCTGGCGACATCGATTCGCGAGGTGGGGCTCGATCTGGATGCAATGACCACCGGCAGCGGACGAGCTTTTGTGCTCGAGGTGATGGGGCGCAATGCCGGCTGGCTGGCGGCGGCCTGCGCCCTTGCTGCAGAGGATGACGATGCCGCGCCGCATCTGATCTTGCTGCCGGAAGTTGCGTTTGACGAGGCAGAATTCCTGGTGCGGGTGAAGGCCATTGTCGAGCGCCTGGGCTCATGCGCCATTGTTGTGGCCGAAGGGGTTCGCGGCCAGAACGGGCAGGTCCTGTCGGTGCTGGATCGTAACCAGAAGGGGTACGTACAGCTTGGTGGTGCCGGCGAAGTGATTGCCGAGAAAATTCACACAGCGCTCGGCTACAAGGTTCACCACGCGCTGGCAGATTACCTGCAGCGCTCGGCACGGCATATTGCCTCGAGAACCGATACCGCCCAGGCTTTCGGGGTGGGCAAGGCGGCAGTACGACGCGCGATAGCCGGGAGCCGCGGTGTAGTTGGCATTGAGCGGCTGTCCGACGACCCTTATTTATGGCGAACGACGCTCCAGGCCTTTGAGCTGGTGGCCAATCTGGAGCGCCAGTTGCCGCCGGAATTCATCGCTTCGGACGGCTTTGGTGTCACTGATGCGTTCCGGCGCTGGTGTCGTCCGCTGATTGCCGGGGAAGACTGGCCCCCGTTTCGCGACGGGCTGCCAGACTACCTGCGCTTGCAGCTTCCACTTGTGCAGGCCCGGCTGGCGCCCTATGCCCCCTGATCAGGCGGGAACTTCCGGGTTGAGGCTGTAGGTGACGGTGAGGCTGGATTTGGCAAGAATGTGACCGGCAATGGCGTTCCACACCTGCTGTCCGGTGAACGCGCCGTCCACGGCCAGATGGGCCACGTCCAGCGCGTAAACGGTGAATACGTAGCGATGACGGATGCTGTCGTTCCACGGCGGGCAAGGGCCGTCGTAGCCGAAGTAATTGCCTTTCATCTGCTCGTCGCCGGCAAACCAGCTGGTGTAATCATTGATACCGTGACGGCTGCCGTCGGGCAGGTCGGGGCCGGGTTTGCCGCCGGGGGTGACGCCACCGGACTGTGAGCCCGCTGCGATGCAGGTCGTAGTGACGGGCAGGTCGATGAGCAGCCAGTGGAAAAAATCGACTCGCGGCAGGTCGGCGGGAACACTGCGCCCTTCCTGGTTGACGTCGTCACCGCGGCTCGGTACATCCGGATCGTGGCAAATTACTGCGAAGGATCGCGTTGCCGCTGGTGCGCTGTTCCAGGCAAGGTGAGGGTTGCGGTTGGCACCGAGGCAAACGTGTCCCTCGGCGGCCTGAAGGCAGAAGGCGAATTCGCCGGGAATCACTGCGCCGTCGGTAAAACTCTCGCTGCTTAATTGCATATTGTTTTGTCTCCCCGAAATAGTGGAGCGATTCTAGCCAAGATTCGCCGCGGTGTCGGAATTCAGGATGCTCGGCGGCGAAAATCCTGAACCCGGAAGCCGAGCGCGAAGAGGGTGGCAAAATATACGGTCATTCCGCCCACGACGAGGGCACACAGGCGGATTACCCGTTCGATACCCGAGGCATGCAGCCAGAGTGCATCCGGCCCGACGGCAAGCTGGATGCAAGCCCCCAGAACAATCATGGCGACAAGAAGCTTGCCGGCAAACTTGCCCCAGCCTGGTTGGGGTTGGTAGACGCCACGTCCGCGCAGCCCTCGATAGAGCAGGCCGGCATTGATGCATGCGGCCAACCCGATCGAGAGCGCCAGGCCCGCGTGTTGCAGCCAGCCGACGAAAAGCAGGTTCAGCAACTGGGTTATTACCAGGGTTATCACGCCGATGCGAACCGGCGTGCGGATGTCCTGGCGTGAATAGAAGGCCGGCGCCAGCACCTTCACGAGGATCATGCCGGTGAGCCCCAGACTGTAAGCCATCAGGGCTGTGCGGGTGCCGTAGACATCGCTAATACCGAAGGCGCCATGGTGAAAGAGGGTGGTGATGAGCGGGATGGCCACCAGGGCGAGGCCGAGGGATGCCGGCAGGGTCAGCATCAGGGTGAGTCGCAGACCCCAGTCGAGTAGGGAGGAGAATTCAACCGGATTCTTGTCGGCATGCATTTTCGACAGGCTGGGGAGCAGGATCGTACCGAGTGCGACACCCAGCATGCCGGCCGGAAACTCCATCAGGCGGTCGGCGTAATAGAGCCACGACACGCTGCCGCTGGGCAGGAACGAGGCGAACACGGTGTTGATCAACAGCGAGATCTGGCTTACCGAGACGCCCAGGATGGCCGGTGCCATGAGCTTGAGGATGCGCCGTACGCCAGGATCGGAAAAGTCTATGGCGAAGCGCGGCAGCATGCCGATTTTCGCCAACGGGCGCAGTTGAAGTAGCACCTGCGCCAGGCCGCCGACAAATGCCGCCCAGCCGAGCACGAGAATCGGCGGGTCGAAATAGGGGGCGGCCAGCAAGGCCATGCCGATGAAGGATAGGTTCAGCAGCACCGGTGTGAAGGCCGGAATGGCAAAGCGGCTCCAGGTGTTGAGTACGCCGCCGGACAATGCCACCAGTGACATGAAGAAGATGTAGGGGAAGGTGATGCGCGTCAGTTCGACAGTTAGCGCGAATTTGTGGGCATCAGCGGAAAAACCCGGTGCGGTAGCGTAGATGATCAGCGGTGCGGCAAATGCGCCGATAACGGAAATGAGCAGCACGACCAACCCAAGCGCACTGGCTACGTGACTGACCAGATTGTGGGCGTCCTCCGGGCTGCGCTTGTTTTTGTATTCGGCGAGGATGGGGACGAAGGCCTGGGAGAACGCACCTTCGGCAAACATGCGGCGGAGGAGGTTGGGCAGGCGGAAGGCGACGACGAAAGCGTCCATTTCGACTCCGGCACCGAAGGCGCGGGCCAGAACGAAGTCACGCACGAAACCGAGGATCCGTGACAGCAGGGTCATGCCGCTGACCGTGGCGAGGGCGCGAAGGAGGTTCATCGATGCCATGAGCTGGAAATTAGCGCCAAAAGGGCCGATGTTAGCGGCTTATTGCGCTGTGCAGCAATGCGATTTTCCGCAGTGAAGTGGCTTCTGCCCGGCAGTGGTGTCCGCCCTGCAGGGGGATGGGGTAAAATAAGAAAAATTTCTGTGAGTTCTACCCAATGAAAACAACGTTCCTAGATTTTGAGCAGCCTATCGCGGAGCTTGAGGCAAAGATCGAAGAACTACGCTTTGTGCAGGATGATTCGGCGGTGGACATATCCGAGGAGATTGCGCGCCTCGAGCAGAAGAACTACGGTCTGACCAAGGACATCTACAGCAAGCTGACGCCCTGGCAATGCGCGCTGGTGGCACGTCATCCGCAACGCCCTTACACCCTCGACTACGCGGAGCATATCTTCACGGATTTCGAGGAGTTGCACGGTGACCGCAGCTTTGCCGACGACAAGGCGATCATTGGCGGTCTGGCGCGCTTTAACGGCCAGTCGTGCATGATCATCGGCCACCAGAAGGGCCGTGACACCAAAGAAAAAATCTTTCGCAACTTCGGAATGCCCCGTCCGGAAGGCTACCGCAAGGCCATGCGCCTGATGAAGCTGGCCGAGAAGTTTGGCATTCCGGTGTTTACCTTCGTGGATACGCCGGGCGCTTATCCCGGAATCGACGCCGAAGAGCGCGGCCAGTCGGAAGCCATCGGCCACAACCTGTTCGTGATGGCCGAGCTGAAGGTGCCCCTCATCTGCACCATCATCGGTGAAGGCGGATCGGGCGGCGCACTGGCGATTGCCGTCGGCGACCAGTTGCTGATGCTGCAATATTCCACCTACGCGGTCATTTCGCCGGAAGGTTGTGCGTCGATCCTCTGGAAGAGCGCAGAGCGTGCATCCGACGCAGCGGAAACCATGGGTATTACGGCATCGCGCCTGAAGTCCCTTGGCTTGATCGACAAGGTTGTCAATGAGCCCGCTGGTGGCGCCCATCGGGATCACCGGGCCATGGCCCAGAGCCTCAAGCGGGCCTTGCAGGATGCGCTGCGCCAGGTGTCCGAGCTCTCTCCGTCCGAATTGCTAGAGCGTCGCTTCGAGCGTCTGATGAGTTACGGCAAGTTCAAGGAAATTGCGGTCGACTGATCTGACAGCCCTTGTTGCCAGAAGCTGGCAACAACTCCCGCCTCCGGCCCGGCATGTCCGGGTCGGCCTGAGCGGCGGGCTCGATTCCACCGTTCTCCTTCATTTGCTGGCCGGCCTTCGCGATTCGCTGGACCTGTCGCTGACGGCTGCCCATGTCCGGCATGGCCTGGTGCTTGGCGCCGAAGCCTGGGGGGATGTGTGCGGCAGGCTATGCGCGGCGCTGAGTATTCCCTTTACAGTTTGCGATGTTCAGGTTGATCGTCAACATCCGGGCGGACTGGAGGCGGCCGCGAGGGAGGCTCGTCGTGGGGCGCTTGTGGGGCTCGGTGACGCGCTTCTCGCGCTTGCCCATCACCGCGACGATCAGGCCGAGACTGTCCTGTTCCGGGCCATTCGCGGGGCTGGCGTGCGGGGTGCCAGCGGGATGCCGGCCTTTAGTCCGGGAGCGGGGTCGGACGGCA
>Ga0116183_1006830_pt1 | contig 10393 bp, 17 predicted proteins | sample AD_UKC078_MetaG_FD_89753 | JGI IMG/M metagenome (GOLD analysis project Ga0116183, IMG submission 89753) | Active sludge microbial communities of municipal wastewater-treating anaerobic digesters from USA - AD_UKC078_MetaG | ecosystem: Engineered > Bioreactor > Anaerobic > Digestate | place: USA...
ATTATATGAAAAAAATAATAATAGAAATTGAAACAGAATCAGAAGATAGTTTAATAATAAAAGAATTAGGAAGATGGCTAAATGAGAATTTTGTAAATAAAGCAAATATAAAGATAGAATGATAATGAGTAGTTTAGAAAGAACAAGACCAAGACTAAAAAAGATTTGTATTAGATGTAATAAGAAGTTTTTACCTAAAGGCACTGGGAAAACAGAAAGACTTTGCTATGAATGTAAAGATAAATTAATTGAAGAAAATAAGATTAAAAGAAAAAATATGAAGGCATTAAATCCTTGAACCTTTTAAATCTGACCTGTTTTTACGGTACTCGTAATAAATTCTACCAGTTTTACTTAATCTCTTTCCAGAAGTCAAGGCATTACGGCTGACATCTTTTACTTTATTTGATTTACCTATTTGATGTTTTCTATATTTCAATGTCTTTGGTATATTGTTCATTAAAAAGTCAAGGCATCTAACTTAATAAATATTCACTTTCAAGGCATTAAGAATCAAAGTCAAGACACTAAAAGAATTAAATAAAAATAAGTAAGTAAATCGTTTATATAAGTAAATAATTATATTAAAAAAAAGCCGGGTTTTATCCCGGCGTGATTTGAAAGGAGTATTAATAAAGATTAAAACAGCGTTTAGTTTTCTCCTACTGCTTAACCTCTCCTTTACAAATCTTATAAAATTTAATCTAATACATAAGTTTTACCATTAAAATAAAACTCTGTTGTTCCTGCTTTTTTATGTTTTCCTGTAAAATGTATTATATGTGCCATTTCTCCATTTTCAAAAAATAAATACTCGTTAATTCTTAAGGATTCTTCTACTTCTTCAAATTCATGTTCCCTATATTCTTTTATTAATTCTCCTTTTTCGTTTTCGTATTCTTCTCCTAAATTATCTAAAAATTCTTTATGTTCATTAAATGCCCTATCTTTTGATTTTTCCTTAAGTTCATCATACTTATATAAATTTACTTCTGCTTTTATTGTTTTCATTTTTGTTTATTTTCTCCTTTCAATTTATAGATATTTTTAAGGTTTATCTATTAACCTTTTTTTGAGTATAAAAACCCCATAAAAAATAAATTGGGGTTAAATAATATAAATTAAATTAATTGTCTCTTATATATACAAATCCGTTTTTTAATTCTGTTTCCTGTCCATCATAAGAGCTTAAAAAATGCCCTCTTCCGTCTGCGCTTATTGCATCTTCTATAAATTCGTCTATGTCTTCAATTAAACTTAAAACTGCTTCGTTTCCATCTTCGTATTGTTCTTGTATTGCTTTTATAACTTTGTAGGATATATCATCTTTACAATGATATTTTATAAATTCAGTATTAAAAGCCCATAAAGAATCTTTTATATAATTTTCTGCTTTTTTCTGTGCTTCTTCATCTGTCATAATTAAATAAGACTTATAACCAAAATCTAAATAAACGCCGTCGTTCTCTTCTCTAATTTCTGTTATATCTTTTAATTCTTCATTTTCATATTTTAAAAGTTCTTTAACTGCATCCTTTAAACTGTCTTCTAATAAATTAAAAGCTTCTTGTGTTGTTTCGTCAATGTCTGGATTTATTCTTTTATCTTTATAAAAAGCGTTTAAAAATTCTTCATAAGTGTTTAAGCTGTCATCATCTTTAAAGAGATATTTAAAAATGGATTGGTTCCAATTATTAAATTTTGGTATTTGATGCATACGGATTCCAAAAGTAAAATGTATATATTGCTCTTTCTCTTCGTCTTCATCTCCTCTTAAATGCACTTTAAAACCTTTATCTCTTAAAATTCTTGTTAGTTCCTTTTCTAATGCTTCTTCATCTGCTCTTAATTGCTCTTTTTCTGTTTCAATGCTCTTAAAAAACTTTTTATCACTATCCCAATAATGCAATAATAAAGAAAGATTTTCGTAAAGTCTCCCTTTTTGTTTTGGTGTTCCATCTCTTAAAATGTTCTTTCTTTCTTTAGGAGAATAATAAAAAACTTCTTTGTTTTCATATGCTTTTATTTTTTTCATTATTCTTTTATACCTCCTTTCATTTGTATATTACTTAAACTTAAATCTGTTATACCTTTACTTAATATTTTAATTTTATTAATATCTAAATCAAGTGTTTTAATATATTCTCTAGTTTCTTTTAAACTCTTATTATGAGAATGTACTTTTATACTCTGACTTAATTCATAAAACAATAAACTTAGTTTATGATATTTTTCACTTAATAAGATAAACTTATTTATTATCTTTTCTTTTTCTATTTCTTGGGTGTTTCTAATATCCATTTTATTTATACTCCTTTATATTTAATTCTTTAAATATTTCTTGTTTCTTTATTTCCTTTAAAGCGTTTTCTTTATTTGTCCAATTCAATTTAAAACCAAAACTTATTAATTCAAAACTTAACGGATTGCTTAAAGCGTTGTTTCTTTGATTAACATAATAAATACTTTCTTCTTTACTTAAACCATTTTCTATAAAGTAGTTTATCATTTCTTCGTCTGTGCTAAATTCATCATTTAAAAGTGTTGCACTTATCCAGTTTAAAGATTCTTGTTCTGTTTGTGTTTCCATTTTGATTATAAGAGTTTAAGTTTATTATGTGAGTGTTAAACCCTAAACCACCCTATTAATTTAATACAATAGATTAAGGAATAAAGGGTTTATAAATGTTTCTATTATAACCGAATAACTTAAAACGCTGTTTCATTACTTTATAATTACAAATAAAACTATATCTGTTTTTAAATGGAGTAATTTATAAACAGCTTAAAAGAGATAGTATTTATTTATATTAATCCTTAAACGATTTATGAACACTCTTAAAACAATCCTATTAATATATACAAGATTAAGTTTAAAGGATTTTTTGCAACTCTCTATTTAATATTATTTAATTTTCTTAACACGCCTAAACGCATAAAATAAAATTAAATAAAATTCAATTTAATTAGTTCAGACTTAAATAATATTATTTTATCTTTCAGATATGAAATAATATTCAATTTAATACCTAACGCCTTGATTCTAAGGAAAAAAGAGAAAAAAAGAGGTCCTTTTTGACTATCTTGATTGAATTATTAATAAATAAGTAGTAAGAATAGTACTATGTATTGCCGTTTCCGGCTTTTAGAGGGTACGTATGCCTTGTATAGTGCCAAAAATCACTCAATGTCTTGTGCTTTTTCCTTTGTAATACCGGAAATTGCATAACGAACCATCCTTTCGCTTATTCTACTACCAGAAATGATAGAAAGTTCTCTAGATATGTCTATGCTTGACATTTCTGCGTGTTTTTTCAACAAATACATACACGCATCTCTTTGTTTCTTATATTTGACATTTGATTTCTTCAATCTAGCCTTCTTCATGGCTTCTTCTTTCAATTTTTCGTATTCATCTTTATCAAAAGGAAACCAAGAACTAAACTTTCCCCAGAAATTATGATTAGTTGCAGTATACTTTGCTCTAACTCCAATTCTTTTCTTACCAAAATAGAATAATTTCTCTTTTTGTATCTCATTATAGAAAGAAAAGTAACCTCTATTATAATTCTTGTCTGCATAAACATTAATTAAGAACAAACTTCTTGCCACAGCATAATCTTCATGTAGTTTAAAGAAACTAGGTAGTACAATTAAGATAACATGACCCATAAATCCACAAGTTTGAAAGAAATCTTCCATACCTTTGTTAATACTTTCCATAGCTCTAGCACTATCTAGTCCTTGTCTGCCTTCATCATAAACTATTACTTGTCCTTTTCCATATTTGTTATATAGTTTGAATGCAGTATTCTGTAAATCTTCTGCAGAAAAGCAAACATTCTCTTTTAGATTCCAATTAATTTGTTTTTTAGGTAATCTTACACTATCTGTTATCCAAACTTCTTTATTATCTCTAGTTTCTTGATGACATTTAACTCTACCACCAGCTAAAATCCAAGCAATGTAAGTTCCAACAGTTCCAATAGCTAAAGTACTCTTTCCTATTCTAACTTTTGACATTCCAGATATAATTCCAACACAATCATAACCTTTTTTTAGAAAACTTGGTATACCATCAAGGTTTGCTTTCAAGTAACCATCTATTCCAACTCCATTTCTTTCTTCTCCTTTCTTTAATTTTCCTTTAACGCCTTGACAAACAGTTATCCAGCCCATTTTTATTTATTCCACATTGCACCAGCTGGATTATACTCAATTTCTTTAAGATATAATCCTAACTCGTTCATAAATTTTCTAATCCAGATTTCTTTTATTAAAAGAGATTTATACAAATGTCTTTTACCTATAATCCAATTTTTAGTTCTTTCATAATTTTCACCACCAGATTTTCTAGCATCAGACATTTCTTTTTTTGCTTCAAGAATTCTTTTATCTAAAAAGTTTTTCTTATCAATATCTTCTTCTGAAAATTTAACATCAATTATATTTCCATTTTTATCTTTAACCCAAACTAAAGGATTTCTATAAAGTAAATTACTCCATATTCTATCTAACTTGATATTCCATTCATCATACTTTCCAGCAAAAGATAAATCTTCAACCTCGGCGAATAGGGTATTTAATCTGAATATAACTCCCCAACCAGTATCCTGTTGAGAAGTCTTTTTACTATAATCCATTAAGTTTTATAAGAATAACTAACTTATAAATATTACTTGTAATTTATTAGTAGTGAATATTTCATTAATAAAAATTACTAGTATTTTAAAGTAGTGAAGATTTATTAAGTAAAATGATTTAAACTTTTCATAGAGGTAACAAAAAAAACATGATAGCAAGATTTATTAACGGATTTATCTCAATCCTTATTGGTGTTTCACTAATAGGACCAATCTCAGACCAAGTAAATACAGCAGCTGCAAGTGACGGCTCATTATACAATGCGTCTAGTTGGGGAGCAACAGTTCTTAAGATTGTACCGGGATTCTTTGCAATAGCAATATTAGCAATAGGTATCGCAGTATTATACGGTAACTTAAGAGATGCTGGTATGGCTTAAATAGAGGTAAAAAAATTGACATTTGATAATTTACAAAAAAGGAATAGATGGATAAAGGGTGGGACCTTAAAGGCACTTAGTTTATCGGCACTATTCCTATTTTCTTTTTTATTTTTAATTAATTTAACTTCTGCTTGGAACTTTGCTTCTTCTGATGATTATAGTTTAATAAACTGGACAAGATATACAACTTATCAGACTGTAACAAATTACACTGAAACAGACCCAGTATGGACAGCAGACAAGTCAAGTTATACATTACTATCAGTATTAAATAATGGAAGTTATCTTAATCCAGAAGGAACAGATACCTTTATAGGTAATTATAGCACATTTTTAACACATATTACTTACGATGATGTAATGAATGGAACACTTAAAGATTATTTTGATGGTTTATATATTGGAATAGGAACAGAAACAGAAGATAAATGGAATGCAAACTATTCAACTTTTTTATCAAACAATGAAAGCATAACAAATACTTTCGGGTTATATACAACATTAGATATACTAAATAATGGAAGTTATCTCAACCCAGACGCAGTAGATACTTTCATAGCAAATTATTCAACATTCCTTACTCACATAACTTACGATGATGTAATGAACGGAACTTTGAAAACATACTTTGATGGTTTATACATTGGAATAGGAACAGAAACAGAAGATAAATGGAATGCAAATTATAGCACTTTTTTATTGAATAATATTTCAATAACAAACGCTTTAAATACAAAATTAGGTATTAGTCAGTGGAATGCAACTAATACAAGTTATGCTCTATTAACTGAATTGAACAATGGAAGTTATCTTAATGTAGATACAGGAATAGGAAACTGGAGTGCAGATAAATCAAGTTATACTTTATTGTCTGTTCTTAATAATGGAAGCTATCTTAATCCAGAAGCAACAGATACATTCATAGCAAATTATTCAACATTCCTTACTCACATAACTTACGATGATGTAATGAATGGAACTTTAAAAACATACTTTGATGGATTTTATCCATTAATAACAACATTAATAGATAGATTAGGAAATTGGAGTGCAGATAAATCTGATTACTACACTTCTTCTCAAGTAGATGATGTAAATACCAGTATGCAGAATTATGTTAATACTCAAAACACAAGCGTAACTAATGCACTTAATACTAAACTTGGAATATCACAATGGAATGCAACTAATACAAGTTATTATCTAGCAAGTAATCCTTCTGGATTTTATAGTTCAATATCTAATCTTGGAAACTGGACAGCTGATAAAGTTAATTATTACACAAAGACAGAGGTTAATTCAATAAATACAAGTATGAAGAATTATGCAAACTTCTTAAATACAACTCAAACAAATCATATAAACACAAAGTTGAATTTATCTGGGGGAACTATGACAGGAAATATAAGTCTTTCAAATTCAGGGGTTAGATTAACAAATGGAACTCAGAACACAGCAGTAATATATCATAATGGAACAGGATGGATAATAAGAGGATAAAATGAAATGGAAAATAATAATTATAACAGGGATTATTTTGTTGGTGGTTTTTGTAGGAGTTATGATGATAAATAAACAAGAAGTAATGAATTACACAGAAGAAAGAAACATACAAAAGAATGTACTTGAAACAGATGAAGGACTATTAATTGATAATATTGAAGAATTGAGAACAGAAAGCAGTATTGAAGAAATAAATGGAATAGAAAAGGATTTTAACAGCATAGACAAAACAATAACAATAACAGACCTAAACACAGGAGAAAGGAAAAGTTACAAACTTCTTTCAGATTACAAGCAATATGTAAGCTATGGTAATGATACTTGGATTGCAGAAGTAGAAGTAGATTTAACACTATCAAATTCAAATAATTTATTTGATAAGATAGAATTTTATAATAAAGATTACCAGAAGACAGAAAAACAATTAAAATATAAATATAAAACCTTATGGAATGAATCTACAAACTGCACTAAAGTAAAAGGACAAGAAATATGCAATATAGAAGAGAAAGCAAACTGGACAGAATTTAAAAGCATAAGTGAATTACCAAGCAAAAAGGCAATTATAGGAATATTTACAGATGTAGAACAAGGTGAGAAAGGAGAATGGATAGCAACAATAGACGGAATAAAAATATATGAGTTTGCAGAATTTTCAGCAGTAACAAGCTGGAATACAAACATAAATTTAGGAGCAATAGGGGATATAAATTATTTTGATGGTTTTTTGTGGTTAATAGACGCATTAAGCGATGACATATATACATTTTATACAAATGGGACAAGATTTGGGAAATCATCAGTGGTATTATCTGGGAAGAGTTGGGAAGGAGTAGCAGTAATAGGAAATTACGCATATCTATTAGATGGACAATCTGGAACAGATGAAGTTTATATCTGGAACTATCCAGGATGGACAGATACATATACTCATTGGGATACAATAGACGCAGATGATGCAAGAGGTATGATTGCTTATGATGGTTTATTATGGATACTTGACGCTAAAAATGATGAAGTGTATAAATTTTATCCAAATGGAACATATACAGGAATACATTTTGATTGTGGAACAGCTGGAGCAGGAACACCACAAGGTATAACTACAAATGGAACTTTTATATGGATATTAGATTCTGTAGATGATGAAGTATATAAGTTTTATATGAATGGAACATATACCAATTTAAAATTTGATATTTCAAGCCAAAATACTAATGGGATAGGAATAACAAATAATGGAACACACTTTTTTATAGTAGATGCAAATGATAACGCTTATGTATATGATATGGGAATAGGAAGTGAAGAAGAACCTACAAGCTGTGCTTCTTATCAAAATGGACAATGGTATATCCCTACTGGTTGTCAATGTTATTGTGACCATTCTACTGGAGAAACAATGAATCTAAATGAATGTATATGTGAGGAAACTATATGAAAAATAAAATAATACTAACAATGCTTTTAGGAGTATTTCTATTGGGTAATATACTTGCTCTAGAATGTGATGGAAATAATATTGGAACATTTAAACCAGAAAGCAACATAAATTTAATGCAAACTTGTGATGCTTGTACTTATGTAACTTTAAATTCAATAAGTTATCCTAACTCAACAATAGTTTATATAAATTCTAATATGACTCAAAGTGGAATAAATTATAATTATACATTTAGTACAAATGTTAATGGAGATTATTATTATACAGTTTTCGGAGATAAGAATGGTTTAATCTCAAGTGAAGTATTCTGTTTTAGAGTTGGAGATGAATTTGGATATTGGTTTATTTTAATAGGTACAATCTTAGCAATAATCTTTTTTATAGCATCATTAACAACACCAGAGGAATTTTTTGTTTATATCTCTGGTGTTTTATTCTTAATTGAAGGCATCTATATAATGATTAATGGATTTGCTTTAGTAAATGATGTAAATACTAGAATGATTGCAATAGTCTATTTGGGAATAGGATTACTATTTACTCTAGGTGCTTATATCTATGATTGGGTTTCAAATTCAAATAAAGAGGAGGAAGAAGAATACTGAAAGGAGGTTAAAAAATGGAATACCCAGACAACAATGATTATTATTCTCAAGAAGATATACTTGAAGATAGTGTAGAAGATACTAATGAAGCACAAGAAGAATATGCAGAAGATAATTCTCCAACTTATTCAAAGTCAGAAGATTTATATTCTTTATTTTGGAAAACAATACAACATAAAGATTCAAGCAAATTAGGTAATCTTAATGAAAGAGAATTAGGTATGCTTGATATTTCTGTAAGAGATTGTCAGCATATTGCTTATACTGCTATTATATTAGGAGAAAATGATTTTGCTAAATGGATGACTTCACAAGCACAAATAATATTAAGAACATCAGCTTCAAAGAAAGGATGGCTTACAGAACTATTTGTTACTGCTAAAAGATTTGCTTCAAAAGAAAAGAGAATGGGAATAAGTAATGACTATCAAGTACAACAACAAAAACCTAAAAGTTTCTGGGAAAAGATAAAAGGAAAATGAACGAACAAGATATGTTAAAACAAATAAGAGAGCAAGAAAAGAAACTTGAAAAGATTATCTTAGAACAATCTAAAGATAAATTAACAAAAGAAAACAAGTTTGATATAAAGAAAATTGATAATCTTTATAAAAAACAAGCAAAGAAACCAGAATATGTGTTAGTTCAATATCTAAGAAACAATCATAGAATGGATTTTCAATTAACTAAAGTAGTTTCTGGAAATATAATTGTTATAGATAATAAAGGACATACATTAAATCCAAAATTAGTTTGGAGACATGGAAAATACTTTTGGTATATTGTAGGAGAATGGGATAAAGAACCAATAGGACCAAGATACTTAGAAAAGATTAAATTACTAGAAAGGAGTACAGACAATCACCCAATATTAATGAAGATGGTTTTAGGTGCTATACAAAAGAAAGAAGATATAAAAGCTAAAAAGAATTTAGGATGGATAATAGGTTTAGCAGCAGCAGGACTTGTCTTATGGATTATATTTGGAGGAAAATAAGATGATACTAAAGATAAAACTATTGGTAAGCTCTGGAAGGAAAGAATCTATTTATACTAATGAAGTAAATGCAGATGACTATTCACAAATAGCACAAGTATTAAAAGATTTAAAAGTACTACATAACTTACCAATAGATAAAGCAATAAAGAAATTATCACTTTCAAAATCAGATTGGGATGCTTCTTTAGGTATTTAATTATTTATGAAGATTTATTAAGTAAGAGTTACTAGTAAATTAAAATGAAATTGAATAGAAAGGTTTTTTATAATAAGAGGAATGGACAAGCAACAGTAATTATTCCAGCCAAAACAATTAAAAAACTACATAAAAAATTCAAAGTAGTATCTTTAAATAATATTTCTTTTTCAATATTAAATGCTAAAGGAGAAAAAGTTAAATTAAAATGAGTTTAAAAGAATTTTGGAAATTAAATAAGTATGATTATATATTTAGTTGTTTGGCTTTTACTTTTGCAGTATTAATCTTAGGAACAATTAAAAAATATGATTCTGCTACAATGATTCTATCAATTTTGTTTTCTTATCCAGCCATTTTCTTAATGGGATTTGGAATAAGTAGTACATATAAAAAATAAAATGGTATCACTAAAAGAAATAATAAAAAACATAAGAGATAAGAGAGGATTAAAAAAAGCAACTGAAACGGGTAAGCAATTAACTCAAGCTGGTGTAACTCCAACAACTCCTCAAACTACAACTGGTGCTTATGTTACTCCTAGTGGAGAAGTAGAAGTTAAAAGAGGTGGGCAAGTTATTTCTACATCTGGTGGTTCTAGTAAAACAACTACAACTCC
>Ga0116183_1006832_pt1 | contig 10393 bp, 9 predicted proteins | sample AD_UKC078_MetaG_FD_89753 | JGI IMG/M metagenome (GOLD analysis project Ga0116183, IMG submission 89753) | Active sludge microbial communities of municipal wastewater-treating anaerobic digesters from USA - AD_UKC078_MetaG | ecosystem: Engineered > Bioreactor > Anaerobic > Digestate | place: USA...
CACCAAACTGATCTTCGACGCCGAAACCCACCGGGTCATCGGCGGCACCATCGTCGGCCCGTCGGCCGGCGACATGATCGGCGAAGTGTGCCTGGCCATCGAGATGGGCGCGGATGCCGTGGATATCGGCAAGACCATCCACCCCCACCCGACCCTCGGCGAAACCATCGGCATGGCGGCCGAAGTGGCCCACGGCAGCTGCACCGACATTCCGCCGGTACGCAAGAAGTAAGACGTAAAGATTCCCTGTTGTAGCGTTGTTTCAAGCGGCCTTCGGGCCGCTTTTTTTTGGCCGCCCCGCTCTACTTGAGTGGCAGGTAAATGTCCGTCACCAGTTCGCCCTCCGGCGTATCCGGCAGCAGATTGATGTAGTGGAAATACAGCGGAAAATCCCGCAACTCCTCACCACTCTGCGGCAGCCAGTCACGATAGAGCGGATAAATGCTCTCGCCGAGACGCTGATGCGCCCCCAGGTGGCGCACCCGCGCGCATCGCCCACCGGCAATGGTCTTTGTGACCACACCCTGCGGATTAGGTGGCACCTCGGCCGTCACCTCACCACCGATATCAAAGCGAAACAACGCCGGTTCGGCGGTATCGGGGTTGTCGTAAGCGATACCGAAAGAACGGCTCGCCTGCTTGGGCGAAAGCCCGCTCTCCATACGCCACGCAATGAATAGCGCAACGGAATCATTCACCTTCTCGACGGGGCCACAATGCTCCCGCACCGCAATCAGGGTAGTTTCAAACTCGACGATCTCGACCTGCACAATCTGTTTCCTTTCAGGCAAGCGGAAACGGTAACGCGTATGCCAGTCCTCCCAGTCCGGACCCCGCCGGAAATCCGACGGAGAACAGCCAAAGGTATTGCGGAAGGCCCGCGAAAACGATTCCGGATTCTCAAAACCGGCTTCCAGCGCAATGTCGATCACCTTCCCGCCCTGATTGAAAACAAGCTGATGACTCGCCCGCCTCAAGCGCAACAACAGGATGTAACGCGCCACGCTGATACCGATGTAATCGGCAAACTGCCGGTGAAAATGGAAACGGGAGAAGTTGGCCACCTGGCTCAGGCGCTCGACGGTCAAGGTCTCGCCAAGATGCGCCTCGATAAAATCCAGCACCTTGTCGAATCGCACCGCATACGCCTTTGCCCGAGTGTCGTCCATTGCTTCTCCTGTTTTCCGAGAGGCCATCGTAGGGGAGTTGCTGTGGGCGGTCCTGACTTGTATTGCTCAATGTGCGGGTAGATGAGGGAGTGTCTCTGGCCGACTACAGTTCATCGGGCAGGGAAGCTTCCATCCTCAAGAGACGTTGAACTGATTGATAGATCAGCGGCAGATATTTGAGTGTAGCGGTCGCTCAGGCTGATCGGCCACTGAGTGCTCCTCGGCCAATCCGGCCGTTGGAGATCGCCAGGTTGAAGGGCCGGTGTCGTGCAGGTTGCCGGCCCTTGCGCTGAAATCAGGCTGAAGATCTTCTTCCATGGGCTGCACCGGTCCGGAGTCGCCTCAGAGTAGACGCACTGAGCTACGGCGCTACGGTCAGCACCGGAAACACAACGGCAATCGTTTCTTGAGCGGGTTTTCTCGACCAGGTCCAAATCGAGCACAAGATTCTCAACTTGGTGTTTGACCTACTGAAAGAGGTCGAGTAATATGAAGTCAAATTGCAGTCGGCTACCGGGTCTGATACCCACAATCTCCGCTCCCCTCTGATGCACGGGAGGTTTCAACTGCAATCCGGACTATGTTCCGGTACTCACTTCGTGAAACCTAACTCCGACTTTGGAGGACAGCATGTGCAGAATCGATTCGCGTTTTCCTACGCAGTCACTCAACGAAAAGATCGACCCTACTGAGCGTTTCGTCCAAGCGTTAGACGAAGGCGGCGCTGCTGGCATTTTTCGTTCGCTGCTTGAAAAGCATTTATCAGACACTTGGAACTGGCTATTTGGCCGTAATGTCGAGGCTCTTGAGAATGCGCTGAGGTGTGCTCAGGAGCGTTCCTCTGACGCTGAGAAGATCATTGCGTTCTTGCAATCTAGACGATTGCACGAGCATCTTGATGATCTTTTGTTCTCTAGGTTCGAATTGCAGCAGTGCTTGGCGAATGAAAAATTGGCGCTCTTCAACTTTGTCGAAGATTGCGCACGGACCCTCTTCGCAAAGTCTCCCTACAGCCTCTATAAGGGCATTTTTGAAGATGCAATGTATCGGCGGTCTCCGTTCCATTTTTTTCTTAAGGCGTTTTACGAAGACCGATGCTGGCTTACACGTGAATTCTTCGATGATGAAGCGCTAGCAATACTCAAGGCGCCCCACCGGCTGAGGACATTGATGGAGCTTTTTGATTCCATCATTAGGGCGACATATTCCGAGCCGGTGAATTCAAGTGTTAAGGATGATCCCCAGGTGAGGAATCTGATAGCCGGCGTTACTGCAAGTTATGAACCTGGCCCACAGACACGATCAACGCTTGATTTTCCTAAGGGAATTGAGTTTATCAAGGCGTGGGTAAAATTCGACTCGATGTCTGGCCGAATCGGAGACTATTCAGAGGCACTGAATGACGAGATTGCTCGGAAATTAGAATATCTCGATACAACTACTCCCCTCTATGAAGTTGATCCACGCCGTGACGATGATGATCTGTCGGCCTCTCCACGACCAGCCGGGCAGTATTCAAATGAGTGGCTTAACAATTTGTGGCGGGAACTGAACGCCATCGCATTCCTTAATGCCGATCTGGCTGAGGCTTCCCTTGAAGACATCAATGTGTGGGCCAGCAGTGCTGATAAATTCCTTAACCCTGACGATCCACGACTTACTCAATCCCATGTAGAGGAACTGACGCGGTGGGCGATCGAAAGCGATATAAAGCACCTGAAAGCGTCATCGGACGAACGGAGTTTACGGTCCGCGTCGTTTCGTCACAGTAACAAATGGCTTCTCACTAGATTTCGCAAGACTTGGCAGGCTAATTTTACGGACCAATTGTCGAAGCTCAGTATTCCCGAACGGTTCTTTGTCCTAGAGGGGCGCCTAGATGTTCCTAGAGCCGAAGATGCTCAGGAGAGCGCTCAAGAGCTTTGGGAGTGGTGGAACGGGCTCTTGTTAGGACTTCTTAAACTTTCTGATTTCCCGAAAGACCTATACCCACGGTGGACCATCGCAGCGCGCTATAGGAATTTTGATAAGGCAATCATGGTGCCCTGCATCGACAAGAGCATCGGACTTCTACGTGCCAAGGCCTCAGTGGAAAACGATCCCAAATATCACCAGCAACTTGATCAGTTGTTGTCTGATCTGGATTACACCGAGCCTGAGAAAGCGCTTCGTCATCGTTTACTTTTAATGCGCTTTTCTAGCGCACCCTTCACCGATGAGGCGATTAATCTTCTCAGATCACAAGAGGGCGACCGCAACGTCAAATGGTATCGGGATCTCCTCGATTTGGCCCGGCAGCAGATGGCGCTATATTCGAACAAAGGGCATCGTAGTGTTAGTCACATGGATTGGCTCAAAATTGAGGAAGAGAGTCTGGAGGCTTTTACTCGTCAAGTTGCTGAGTTTTGCCTGGGCCAACTGCGCCTTCGGAAAGGGCAAAAAATCTCAAATGGCAATTATGAGACGGATCAAATTGTGGAGACGTCTGCGGAATGGCGCCAGGGCTATCTGAAGGCGTTGTCTGAACTTGGTGTTGACCTGCAAGGACAAGTCCATAAAGCGGTCTATTTCGTCAGTCAGTCGGATCCAAACGAGGATGTTCGAGCGGTCGCAAAAGAGTGTTACCGGTCCGCCCGCCGGGAATCAAATACATCGCGCTCTATTCAAGACATGAAACGGGGGCTCATTGCCGCTGAGTGGTGGCTAATGATTGCTCAGAGAAATAAGCTTCAATTAACGATCAACTACGAGGGGGCACTACAGACTCGGCGCAAGCTTTTGCGCCACATCTAATCGAGAACGAATCCGAAATCTACCCGGCGTACTGGAGCCTGATGCTCCTCTCCTGACGCGCTGCGTCCGCCATGTAAAAACTTCACAGTCTGCTCGGCAGGCATTGTCAAGGAGTATACGAATGCTATCGCAGCGTCGTTGTGTCACGGGCGGCAATCATTCCACCCACCTTTCAGCCATTCATCATGTTAATGAATTGGTCATCAATTGGCACGTCACTGAAGCCTGCAATTACCACTGCCAATATTGCTATTCCCGTTGGGAGGAACACCCAGACTCACGCGAGCTTTTCCATGACTCGAATCGGACTTTCGCTCTGCTGAGTGAGTTATTCCGGTTCTTTCGCCCTGAAAATCAAGGAAATCCATTAAAAAATCGCCTGGGTTGGCCGTCTGTACGGCTGAACCTGGCAGGCGGAGAACCGTCGATCCTTGGCGATAAATTGATTGCCATCTGTCGGATGGCTAAGGCAATCGGTTTTAAGGTCTCGATCATCAGCAATGGCTCCCGGCTGTCGAGCGACATGATTGGTCAGATAGCGCCAAATCTAAGTTGTTTGGGTGTCAGCATCGACTCGATTTCCTTTGGTACTAACGAACGGGTAGGGCGTTCCGATAGGAAGGGACAACAGTTAGCAATCCCCGAACTTGCTCGTACCTTACGGCACGCGCGTTCGAACAATCCGAACTTGACGTTGAAACTCAATACCGTCGTCAATCGGTTGAATGCCGAAGAGAATTTGAGCGGGTTAATCCAACTGTTACGACCAGACAGGTGGAAAATATTTCGCATGCTGCCCGTCATTGGCCAGTCCTTAGCGATCAGCAATGAACAATTCCTTGCGTTCATCAACCGGCACAGGTCATATAGCAGCATTCAATGTATTGAAGATCATCAAGATATGTTGGAGTCATATCTGATGATTGATCCTCACGGTCGGTTCTTTCAGAACGACGTCGCGCTAGCTGGTCAGGGATATTCCTATAGCCAGCCGATCCTTGCCAATGGAGCAGAAGCGGCGTTCTCTGAGATGCGATTCGACGCAACTCGCTTTCAGGCTCGCTACAGGCGCAGTATTGTGAGGGGCGGGTCATGAGACGGTATTGCAGGAACAAGGATATGCAGAAAATAATCGAGACCCTCATACGGGATGGCTGGTGCTATAGGAAAGGAGGAAAGCATGGCCGTCTGACGCATCCGAGCGGCCGGCCAACACTGACTGTGCCTCAAACACCGAGCGGCTCGCGTAGTCTCCAGAATTTCTTGGGCGATTTACGTCGGTCTCGAAATTGTTAAGTATGGGCGGTTTAGAGGGCGAAACTCCGATTATCATGGAAGCTGGTAGGGCCTCTTATAGCTATTTGCGCGCTGAAGCGCCAGGGTCAATTATCCGCACGACACCGGCCATTGAGCAGAGTAAACCTCACGGTCTGCAATGGCCGAGTAGCACGTATAAGCCATCCGGCAGCTCTCCAATTGGAGCAGCCTTTTGAACGTCCGCAGCTCAGAATAGGTGGCAGTCCGGCTACCGCCGACAGCGGCCTTCCGGCCGCCGTCATCTCACCACTACCAGCCTCCCGCAGGGCCGGTGGCGCAAACTCTCCTACCCCGGCACCACCTTCTTCACCCGCCCCCGCTTGCTCTGCTCCGACTTCTTCTTCAAGCCGAGCGCGGCGACTTGATCGGAGCTCGGCCCGTAGAGGGCGCGGGCTTCGTTCTTGATGCCGAGGATGACGCCGTGGAAGTCGCGGCGGGCGTTGGTGAGGGCGTCGGCGGCGGAGCTGGCGGCGGCCTGGGTGGTGACGGCGTGCTGTTCGGCGGCGCGCAGGGTTTCGTAGGCGGCCTCGGCGGCTTCACGACTGTTTTCGGCGTTGTTGGCCCGGTAGTCGGTCATGGTGCCGAAGGCGTGGTAGGACTCGATGTCTTTCAGGACTTGCTTGACACTGACACGGGTGTTTTCGCTGACGTTACTCATGGACGCTCCGTAAGTTTATGCAAAATGGCAAAAATGTTACGGCTGTCGATGCTACCCTCAGGCCACCTCAAAAGCAATCGTATGGCATTACGTCACACCCATTTCAAATACCCACGCTCGCCGGGCGACAGGCTGCCTTCGCAAGCCATTGCTGCGGGTCAGGTGTTTTCTGTGGCGCGCCGGGTGCAGACATCCGGGCGTAGTGGAGTAACCGAGGCTGCGCCTTTGTGGACAACTCCGGTGTGCAATGTCGTTGCGAGCAGGGGAAACTTCGTCACCGGCCGCGGATAGTGACTACACGGCGCGTGATAGTCACATCACACCGGCAGATAGTCAGTAGCCATGCCGCATAACTCAATATCCGCCTGTGTTTAGGGCTTACTCCGGTGCGGATAGTCCATATCGCCGCATGAATAGTGACTGCACGGACGCGAGTAGTGAATATCGCCCCGTGTTTATTGAGAAAACAGTCCGCGATATTCACTATCACGCGCCGGATAGCGGATATCCGGCCGCGTGCACTCACGCCACAGCCCCCGGTCAGCGCTCGCTGCTGCGCTGGAGCAAGGGCAGGTAGTCCCGCGTGAAGCCGTGCACGGCCTTGCTCGCCGCCGCTTCGTCGAGCGCCCACCAGCGCAGGGCTTCGTGCTGGTCATCGTGCCCCGGTATCTCGAAACCTGCCGGGACGTCGATGCGGTGGGCGAGCACGACGTAGTGGGTCGATACGCCGATATCACCGGCGAAGCAGTCGGGGTAGAAGTGTTCGAAGGGGCCGAGGAATTCCGGCTGAAGGGCATGGATATCGACGATGCCGAGTTCCCGCGCGGCGACCCGCGTGAGGGCGTCGGCGCGTTTTTCGTTCTTGAGGATGCGGCCACCGGGGACGAACCAGCTGCCCTGGGCCGGGCGGTTGGTGCGCAGGCCGAGTAGCACTTCGCGCCTGTCGCGCACCAGCACCAGATCCACGGAGACCAGGGGCAGATCCCTGACCAGTTCAACAAAGCGTGCTTGCTCATCCATGTTTTCTTTCCATCGCCTCGGTTGAGTGAACAAAGCCTTGCCGGAAACGTCCTGCTTGACGCGCCGCACAATGCCCCGCCAGAATAGCCGAATGAACTACCCGCTTTCCACGCTTGCCGTGATTTCCCTGCCTGCCCGCCGTCGCGCCCTGCGCGCGTGGCGTGCTGCCGTTTGTCCGGGGCCGGGATCGGGTTAGTCGAAACATCTTCACCGATTTCACCAAAGGCCGCGGACTCACCCCCGCGGCCTTTTTGTTTTTAAGGAGTAGTGCATGTCGGTCCCCATCGCCTATCTGGCTATCGTCCTCATCTGGTCCACCACGCCGCTGGCCATCCAGTGGAGCACCCAGGGCACCGGCTTCGCCTTTGCCGTGCTGGCCCGCATGCTGATCGGTGCGCTGGTGGCGGCTCTGCTGGTGCTGGTGTGGCGCATCCGCTTTCCGCTGCATGCGCGAGCGCGCCGCGCCTACCTGGTGGGCGGGCTGGGACTGTTCGGGGCCATGGCGCTGACTTACTGGGGCGCCCGCTATGTCAGCTCGGGGCTGGTGTCGGTGCTGTTCGGGCTGTCGCCGCTGATGGCCGGCGTGCTGGCAGCGGTGTGGCTGGGTGAGAACTCCCTGACCCGCGCCAAGGTGGCCGGCACGCTGCTTGGCGCGGGAGGGCTGGCGGTGATCTTTGTGCACGGCAGTGCGCTGGGCGGCGAGCATGCGCTGGCCGGGCTGGTGGCGCTGCTGGCAGCGGTGTTCATCTACTCGGGCAGCCTGGTGTCGCTCAAGCGTATCGGTGACGACAGCCCGCCGCTGGCCACTACGGTGGGCACCCTCACGGTGTCGCTGCCGCTCTTTGCGCTGGTGTGGCTGATGAGTGACGGGCACTTGCCGCAGGCCATGCCGCCGCGCTCGGGGGCGGCCATCGCCTATCTGGGGTGTTTGGCTCGGTGATCGGCTTTGCGCTGTATTACTACGTGATCAAGCACCTCGACACCGGCAAGGTGGCCCTCATCACGCTGATTACACCGGTGCTGGCCTTGCTGCTGGGCAACGTGCTCAACGGCGAGGCCATTGGCTTGCGCCTGTGGGTGGGCACCGGTTTGATCCTGCTCGGACTCACGGTGCACCAGGGCGACATGTGGCTGCCCATGCTGCGCCGCCTGCGGGCGTAGCCGTTGTGCGGCGGCGACGCGCGGGCCTCTTGACGGGATTGGCCTGTTTTTGTGGACAATCCATCCAGCGTGGCATGGCTGATCTTTTACTCACCGGTGCGTAAGCTCGAAATTCCAGACACATTTTTGCGGGATATCGACATGGCAGACCATTCCATCAAGGGCAAGATCGCAGTCATTGCCGGCGGCGGCAAAAACCTGGGCGCGTTGATCGCCAAACAGTTCGTCGAAGCCGGTGCGCGTGGCATCGCCATCCACTACAACAGTGATTCATCAAGGGCCGACGCCGAAAAGACCCTGGCCGAACTGAAGGCGCTGGGTGCCGATGCCATCCTGTTCCAGGGCGACCTGTCGGTGGTGGATAACAATGTCCGGCTGTTCGACGAGGCTGTCGCGCACTTCGGCAAGGTGGACATCGCCGTTAACACTGCCGGGCTCGTCATCAAGAAGCCCATCGCCGACGTGACCGAAGCCGACTATGAAAGGAGCTTCGCAGCCAACTCCAAGGCGGCTTTCTTCTTCATCCAGCAGGCTGGCCGCGTACTCGAAGAGCGCGGCAGCATCGTAACTATCGTGAGTTCTCTGCTGGCGGCTTACACGCCTTTCTATTCGATTTACCCCGGTAGCAAGGCACCGGTGGAACACTTTACGCGCGCAGCGTCCAAGGAGTTTGGCGAGCGTGGCATTTCGGTGAACGCAATCGGCCCGGGGCCGATGGACACGCCCTTCTTCTATGGTCAGGAGACGGCCGAATCGACCGCTTACAACAAGGCCGGCGCGGCGCTGGGCAAGTATTCCCGGACCGGCCTGACCGACATCGAGGATATTGCACCGCTGGTCAAATTCCTGGTCACCGATGGCTGGTGGATCACCGGTCAAACGATCTTCGCGAACGGCGGCTATACCACGCGGTAGATTCCGGCCGAGGGCGATTCAACATGCATGTGCTGATGGTCATGGGCGGAGGCCTGATCCTCCTGGGTGTGTTCATCCTGTTCGGCTGGCTCTGGGGTGCGAGCGCTGCGGGCATGGCGCTGGCGGCCAGGGTCTTTGTGCCGGTGTGGCTGCTGGTGGCGGGCGTGAACATGTGGGTGGGGGTCAGCCACGCGGGCTATAGCGTGCGCGAAGAGTTTCCGATCCTGCTGCTGGTCTTCGCGGTGCCTGCCATCGCGGCCGCCATCGCGGTATGGCGCCTCTCGCCATCGTGAAGCAGGAAGCCCTCCAGGTCCGCCGGGGGGCATCGGCGGCTTAGGCGACTTGATGTAAAAAGAGCGGATGGACAAACTCGATCAGTACCGTGTCTTCATTCAGGTTGCCCAGATGGGCAGTTTCATCAACGCCGCCCATGCGCTGGAGCTGCCGCGTGCGTCGGTGTCCGCCGCCATCCAGCAGCTCGAATCGACGCTCGGCACCCGCCTGCTGCACCGCACGACGCGGCAGGTCCGGCTGACTGCTGACGGCCTTCAGTTGCTGGAGCGCGTGCGCCTCTTCCTCGCCGATGCGGACGACATCGATCAGCTGTTTCAGGCCAGCCAGCGCAAGGTTTCCGGGCGGCTCAACGTGGATGTGCCCAGTCGCATCGCCCGGCGCCTGATTGCCCCGGCGCTGCCGGGCTTGCTGCGCCGCTATCCCCGCCTCCAGTTGGGATTGGGTTCAACCGACCGCGCGATTGATCTGGTCCAGGAAGGCGTGGACTGCGCCGTGCGGATCGGCACCCTGCAGGACAGCAGCCTGGTCGTTCGCCCGCTTGGGCACGTCGCTTTGATCAACTGCGCCAGTCCGGGCTACCTGCATGAGTACGGTGTGCCCGAAAGCCCGGACGCTCTGACCCACGGACACTGGTCGGTGGGCTACGCCTCGGCCTCGACAGGGCGCGAGTCACCCTGGGAATACCTTGAGTCGGGCAATGAACGGCGGCTTGCCGTGCCCAGTCGCGTGCTTGTCAACAACGCGGAAAGCTACATAGCCTGCTGCGCCTCGGGGATGGGACTGATCCAGATTCCACGCTTCGACGTGCAGCACTTGCTCGACCGAGGCGAATTGCTAGAGGTCATGCCCGACTTCCGCGCGCCCCCCATGCCGGTGTCGCTGATCTACCCGCATCGCCGGCAGCGCTCGCATCGGCTCAACGCTTTCTGTGACTGGTTTGAAGCCTTGCTGCGCCCTCATCTCGAACGGTGACGGAACCGGGGATGGGGAATGACGAAGCCAACCATGGTGAAGCGAAGTTTGTTCTCGGTCGCTTGCGCCGGTGGTTCAAGCGGCGGACTCGATG
>Ga0116183_1006843_pt1 | contig 10383 bp, 8 predicted proteins | sample AD_UKC078_MetaG_FD_89753 | JGI IMG/M metagenome (GOLD analysis project Ga0116183, IMG submission 89753) | Active sludge microbial communities of municipal wastewater-treating anaerobic digesters from USA - AD_UKC078_MetaG | ecosystem: Engineered > Bioreactor > Anaerobic > Digestate | place: USA...
GAACTTTTAACATAGTTTAGCCTCTTTTCGTTTAAAATTTCACTTTTAGTTTAGCATATTAATTAGCATTTTTTACATATATACGTTAATTATGTATACATTTTTTATATAAAAAAGGCTGCAGTCGCAGCCTTTTACATTATTTTTTAAATTTATATCCTTCGATAATGATTTTTGAAGCCTTATCAATATCTTCTTGGGTAGCTGGCCGAATATGAGGAAGTTCATAAACAAAACCAATTTCAGCCCACTTTTGAATACCTAGGTTATGGTATTTTAATAGTTCGATTTTTTTAACATTATTTAATGTATCTAAAAATTCGCGAAGTGGTTTATAGTATTTTTCGTCATCATTAATATCAGGAATAACAACATGTCTAATATATAGATCAACATTTTGACTATCAACGAATTTAGCGAATTCTAAAATGTTTTTATTACTATGTGCAGTTAGCCATTTATGTTGTTCATCATCCATATGTTTAATATCTAACATGACTAAATCGGTATATTTTAATAATTCTAAAAACTCTTCATTTCGTCTAGGATTATAAGTTCCGCCAGAAGTATCTAATGCGGTATGAACACCTCTTGCCTTAGCTTCTTTAAATAGGTCAATTAGAAATTCTAATTGTATCAATGGTTCACCACCACTAACAGTTAAGCCGCCATTTTTGTAGAAGTGTTTATATTTTTTGTAGTCTTCCAAAATATCTTGAACAGTTTTTTGTTCTCTAATATTAGGCTTCCACGAATCACGATTATGACAATACTTACATTGAAAAGGACAGCCTTGTAAAAATAAGACATATCTTATTCCTGGGCCATCAACAGTTCCTAATGTTTCAATTGCATGGATATAAGCTTTAGTATTAAGCGAGTCTTTCATGGAACGTTCTATGGATAACCTCCAATTTTTGAGTGTCTGTTAATTTAGAGAAGTTAACTGCATATCCACTAACTCTAATTGTTAGGTTAGGATATTTATCTGGATTATTATAAGCGTCAATTAATCTTTCTCTATTTAATACGTTAACATTTAAGTGATATCCGTTACTATCAAAATAACCATTTAAAATAGAAACTAGATTATCAACTTGGATATTTTCGCTATTAGCATATAAGTCATCTTGGTCACCGCTTAGTGCGACTGGAAGAATCGTAAAGGTATTACTAATTCCATCTTCACATGAATCCGTTGGAAGTTTAGCAACACTTAGTAGTGATTTTAGGGCACCTTCAGAATCTCTTCCGTGCATTGGGTTAGCACCAGGAGCGAAAGCCTCTCCGGCCGCTCTACCATCTGGAGTCGCTCCAGTTTTTAATCCATAAACCACATTAGAAGTAATGGTTAAAACACTCATAGTATGATATGAATTACGATAAGTTGGATTAGATCTAATTTTTTCCATAAATCTTTCTACTAACTCAACGGCAATTGAGTCAACTCTGTCATCGTTGTTGCCATAGAATGGAAACTCACCTTCAGTTTTAAATTCCTTAACTAAGCCAGATTCCGGATCTTGAATTGCAGTAACTTTTGCATACTTAATGGCACTTAATGAGTCAGCAACCACAGATAATCCAGCTATACCAGTTGCCATATTTCTTTTAATTTCTAAGTCATGTAATGCGAATTGCAATGACTCGTAAGCATATTTATCATGCATATAGTGAATGATATTTAACGAGTTAACATAAACTTGGGCAGTCCAATCTAGGACTTTGTCAAAGGCTGCTGCAACTTTATCGTAATCTAAAACTCCGGTCATAATTTCAGTTTTAGGTGAAATTTGTTTACCCGACATTTCATCACGACCACCATTGATAGCGTAAAGTAAAGCCTTGGCTAAGTTGGCTCTAGCACCAAAAAATTGAGTTTCTTTACCAACACCCATTGGGCTCACACAACATGCGATAGCATAATCGTCAGTATGTTTTGGTCTCATTAAATCATCATTTTCATATTGAATACTTGAAGTATCAATTGAAACTTTCGCGCAAAACTTTTTAAAGTTTTCTGGTAAATCCCTTGACCATAAAACGGTTAAGTTTGGTTCAGCAGATGTACCCAAATTATAAAGCGTTTGTAGATATCTAAATGTAGTTTTAGTCACCCAAGATTTACCTGGAACATTAGTCATACCAGCTAAACTTTCGGTAACCCAAGTAGGGTCTCCGGTAAATAAGTTATCATATTCTGGAGTTCTAGCAAATCTAACTCCTCTTAATTTTAAAATGAATTGGTCAACTAATTCTTGAGCTTGCTCCTCATTTAAAATTCCTTCTTGAATATCTCTTTCAATATAAACATCAAAAAATGACGCAGTGCTACCTAAACTCATCGCAGCACCATTTTGTTGTTTAACAGACGCTAAATATCCAAAATAAGTCCATTGAATGGCTTCAATGGCGTTAGTTGCCGGAACTGAAATATCAAAACCATACATTTTTCCAAGTTCAATTAATTCTCTTAATGCTACAACTTGATCTTGGTGCTCTTCTCTAATTCTAATTTTTTCTTCGGTCATTGGGAATCCAATAGATTCTTTATCTTTCTTTTTTTCTTCAATTAAAAAATTAACCCCGTATAAGGCAACTCTTCTGTAATCGCCAATAACTCTACCTCTACCATACGCATCAGGAAGACCAGTAATTAAACCCGAACTTCTAGCAGCTCTAATTTCCGGAGTATAAACATCAAATACTCCTTGATTATGGGTTTTTCTGTATTTGGTAAAAATTTCTTGTAAGTTCGGATCAATTTCATAGCCATGAGCAGAAGCAGCTTGAACTGCAACTCTAATTCCACCATATGGATGGAATGCTCTTTTTAAAGGCTTATCAGTTTGAAGCCCAACAATTAATTCTAAATCTTTATCTAAATAACCGGCCGGATGGCTAGTAATTCCCGAAACTATCTCGATGCACATTTCAGTAACACCATTATTTTTTAATTCTTTTAAAAGTAATGCATTAAATTTATCATTAAGCTTTTGCGTTCTTTTGGTAGGTCCAGTTAAAAAACTATCATCGCCTGTATATTCTTTGTAATTGTAAAACATGAAGTCTCTAACGTTGATTTCTTTTTTCCAGCTTTCTCCCTTGAAACCTCTCCATTGTTCTTTAAACATAGTATACCCTCCTTAATACCAATGAATATTATATAATATAAAAATTTATAATGTGGGTTTTACGATAAAAAATATAAATATGTGTTTTTATACTATAAAAAAGATAACATAAAAAAAGACACAGAGTGTCTTCTTTTAAAAGAATGGTAAACCCACAGGGAAGATTCTACCAAATCCCCCTAAGATTGGTACTAATGAAAATGAATCTATTTCAACATAATCTTCAAATTTGGTAAAATCAATTGTCTTGGGGTTCGCTTTTAAATTAACCGATAAGGCTAAATCAAGATCAAAATCTTCGACATTAGTCCATCTAGTATCGCCATAATTGCGATTACCTTTAGCAATTGCGTGATAATTAAATGACTCAACCGAATCTCCAAAGATAATAATTAGTTTTGCTGTACTATCTTCTGTAAAATCATAATCTCCTAGTTGTTGAATTAAGAAATCGAATCGATTAGGTTCTTTATTTTCTCCTAAGTTAGAGTTATAAACAAATTCGTGTTTATTCCCTATTTTATACATTTGAAAGTCTGAGGTTTCTATTAATAATTCATTAAAAGTAATGGTGTTATATAAAGCTAGATATTCAGAAAGCATATCTGTGCCACCTTGTTTTGATTTTGCCTTATTTTTAATTATAGTTTTTTCTCCACCATAGTTTGTACGAGCATTAGTATAAATATATTCTTCGTTTTGATAGATGTCAACTAAAACGGAAGCAGTAGTGGTTGCGCCAAGACGAGAATCACTAAAAGTATAATTAAAATTAAATTTAATGTGTGCCTCTTTTTTCTTGTTATTAACAGTTGCTTTTATAGTTCCTTTAATATCATATTTTTCTTCTTTTTTAAGTTCATCATTAAAAGTTGCTTTATCGATATAGGTAACTTTTAGTGGCATTTCAAAACTATAGGCATCAACAGAAGTGGTGTTGTCCTTAGCTTCTTGAAGCATGGCACTTGCTTCGGTAATTGTAATTTCTTTTAATTCTTGCTTTGAGCATGATGTTAAAAGCGTTATAAAAGCAACAAGTAGTAATAGCAACAAAGATTTTTTCATGGTCATCGCCTCCTATAATTAATTATATAAAACTATTTAAGTGCAGTCAAAGCGTAAAGCAGATTTTAAGCACAAAAAAAGACACAACGTGTCTTTTCTTAATGATATTAATAAGGCTACTGATCACTTGGAAATGGTATAAGTTCTCCAAAATTACCTAAGCCCCCAAATCCTTCAGCGAGGCCACCAAGTAACTCAGCAAGTTGAGCCATTTCAATTTCAGTGAAATCTTTTAGTTTGTTAAAGTCAATTTTCTTTGCTTTTGCTTTTAAATTTAATTTAATGTTAGCTTCTACTTCAACATTATTAGTAATTTCAATATCGAAAATATTTTCGGTTTTTGTTGAGTTTGCTTTAATTTCACACTCTAATGCTTCAAAAGCTTCTCCAAACAAAATTTTTAATTTTATAACACTATCATCAGTGTAAGTAAGGTTAGAAAGTCCGCCAAGCTGATTGTTTTCAGGATTATTTGCTGCTTCAGCTAAGTTAACCTCAGTAACAAATTCGTATTTTTTACCTAGTTTATACATTTTAAATTCTGATTCAGGGTCAAGTATATCGGTAAAATCAAGTTCAGCGATAAATTCATCAATAGCTAGATTTAACTGATTAGCAGAAATATTATGTTTAATCTTATTATTTAATGTAGTTTTTATTCCTCCAGTTTCAAAATTCACATCTAAATAAACATAAACATTATCTAAATAAAGATTTACTAGTGCAGACCCAGAAGTAGTAATTCCTTTATCAATTATTTCACTAGTATAATCTACATCCATGTTTAAGTGACCCTCGAAGTTTTTAGAATCTAAAACGAGTTTTACAGTTCCTTCCATACTATAGCGAGTTTCTGATCTTCCTTTTGAAGTAACAGAAATATTATGAGTTTTAACTTTAATTGGGGCCTCTAAACTAATAACATCAACATCGTTAGTTTTAGTTTTAGCATCTACCAACATAGTATTAACTTCTTGTGCTGCAATTTCCTTCATTTCCTTCTTTTCACACGAAGCTAAAAAAGGTAATAAAAGAATTAATAATAATATTGATAACAATCTTTTCATATTATACCTCCTTTGGATATAACAATTATATATTATTATTTAATATATGTCAAAGTTAAATTTAAATAAAAAATTAATAATTTTCATCTCATAAAAAAATGACTTTAGTGTCAAAACTTTATTAATATGGTTTAATCCCAAAACTATCGAAATTAATAAAAGCAACGTACAATCCCTTAGTTAAGTCGTTATCCGATGTTTTCTGTATAATACAAGGAGAAAACGACAAATTTATTAAATTATGTTTTTTTGTTAAAAAACATTGTGTTTTTCAGTTTAAATTGTAAATAAAACCGGTTTTAGTCAAAGAAGTTAATATATTTTTAGGAAAAACGCTTTCGGTTTGTTATAATTAGAAAATGGAAGGCAGGTACTTTTGAATAATTTATTTTATAAATTTTCAATTAGATGATTTAGTAGGGGAAGAAGATAAGAGATTATATGTTAAGTACACTAAGATATAATTAAAAAATAAAGAAGGGTGACCCGATTCGGCACCCTTCTTTTACGTTGTTAGATAGATTAAAAACTTAGAAAGTGATACAATTATTATGGACTATATTTTTACGGGAGGAATAATTATGAAAAAAATATTAACAGTACTATTATTACTAAGTTCATTTTTATTAGTTGGTTGCGAGAAATTCCAAAAAGATAAAATTGGAGGTCCAAATACCTCATACGAAAATTTAGAAATTAAAAAAATCTTTACTAAAGGAGTAATCGATTTTTTCAAACCAGAAACTAAATTAACAATTACAACATTGGAAGAAAATGCTTGGCTTGAATATTCAAATTCAAGGATTATGGTCTTTAGTAACAACAAAGTCTATAGCCTAGAAACTAATAAGTATTTTGATATTGATCAAGCAGGATTATCCCATGTTATCTACAGCTATCAATATATACTAGCTAATTATGAAACTAAGTATTTAGTTTATCATTATCTTACTGGTGAATTATTATATAACATTCCGCGAAATCAAAACGATGATTACTTATTTAATGAAGATTATATTAGTGTCAGGGGGTTAAACCAATCAGGAGATTATGTGGAAAAAGAACGATATGAATTTAGAGATTATAAACCACTAGTTCAAGATGGTCTAGAAAAAGAAGACCCACTTAAAGTGGAAAGAAAAATTAAAGTTAAAGATTATTCATATAGTTTTGGAGTTTCAGGAGTATCAATTTATAAAGATAATAAGTTTTATTCATATTATGCATATGATTCAGGATTTAAAGATTATTTTGTACTAGAAAGTGGAAATATTCTAACTTCACATCAAATACAAGTAGATTTTCTAAGCGATGATTATGATTATTTAGTAAATGGTGCTAAATATAAGATGTACTACTATCTGTATGATGTTAAAGAAAAGAAAGCCATCAGAAAAAATATCCCAATTATTATTGAAATGGTTGTTAGAAAACAAGAAAACTTCCCTTGTGAAGTTGACGCCATGATTACCTTTAAAACAATTGATCCACTAACAAAAACTGTTTCACAAAATTTTAGATTAGGTTCAATAGATAATAAATTAAATATAAGAGAAGTTAATTTAGGAGTAGGGCAAATATATGATCTTTATCCAATTAATGAGAATTTGTTCGTAATTGAAGCTGGAGTTAACGATCTATTCTTAATTGATGGTAATAACAATATTCTTAATACTTTTATATATAATAAACAAGACTATACTCATATCATATTTGATAATGAAACTATAATGTTAGTAAGTAAAGATTTCTTACAACATGTCTTCATCTATAATTTAAGAACTAATGAATTACTACACGAGGGATATCGTTACATCAACCGCGTTAAAAATCAAGTTATCCTTAAAAAAGATGACAATTATTATGCATACAACGGAGATTTTACTCAATTAGAAGAACCTTATTCATATCTATCAGGTGGAGCCCCAGTATATATTAAGAAAAACGGGGCGCTATATGACTACTATCATGAAGATGGAACGTTTTTATTTTCATCAAATTCTATGTATGCTTATTATCAGTTAGAAAGAACTACAGGGTTAAAAATTCATATTTACTCATATGAAATCAATGGTGTTATCAAACATTGCATTGTTAAAGAAGCTGAAAATTATTTTATGATTGAAGGATTACCTATAGATTAGAAAACAAACGGACAACGGCTTAATAAAGACGCTGTCCGTTTATTATTTTTAGTAAAAAACAGATATAAAAATTAACACAAAATGGTTTAAGAGAAATATTTAAAAAGAGTATTTTATTAATTATTAAAAATTAATAATAAAACCAAGTGATTTTATTTGACTAAAAAAAGTGTTTATAGTATTATATTATTCGGTACGTTTTATCCACTTAGCCCTTTATAAATATAAAGGATAGGAGAAATTTTATGAAAACATTTCAAGCAAAAAAAGAGACAATTGAAAGAAAATGGTATGTAGTTGACGCTGAAGGTAAAACTTTAGGTCGTTTAGCTACAGAGGTTGCATCTGTATTACGTGGTAAACATAAACCAATCTACACTCCTCATGTAGACTGTGGTGATTATGTTATTATTGTTAATGCAGAAAAAATCGTATTAACTGGTAACAAATGGCAAGATAAAAAATATTATCGCCATAGTGGTTACCCAGGCGGGTTAAAAGCGACAAGCGCAGAAGATGTTATGGCAAAACATCCAACTAGAATGGTTGAACAAGCTGTTAAGGGAATGTTGCCAAAAACTAGATTAGGCGCTGATATGTATCGCAAACTTTTTGTTTATGCTGGTCCAAATCATAAACACGAAGCTCAAAAACCAGAAGTTTTGGAGGTATAATTTATGAGTAAAGTTCAATATTTTGGTACAGGCCGTAGAAAAAGTTCAGTCGCTAGAGTTATCTTAACTTTAGGTTCTGGTAAATTTGAAATTAATGGTCGTGAATTTGAAGAATATATCCCTTCAGCAGCTACTCGTTTAGACGTATTACAACCACTTGAACTAACTGAATCAGTTGGTAAATATGACATCGTAGTTAACGTTAACGGCGGCGGTATTACTGGTCAAGCTGGGGCAATCCGTTTAGGGATTACTAGAGCATTACTTGAAGTAGATCCAGATTTAAGAAAAGTTTTAAAACCTGCGGGCATGATTACTCGTGACCCACGCATTAAAGAACGTAAAAAATACGGTTTACGCAAAGCAAGACGTGCACCTCAATTTTCTAAGAGATAATTTGTTTTCAGGAAGAGCCTTCGGGCTCTTTTTTGTATAAAAATTCAAACTACATATTGTAGTTTTGATTTAAATAGAGTAAACTTTTAGTGTCATCGCAAGAAAGGGAGTGTTTACGATGAAAAAAATTATTATGTTTATATTAATTTTAGGTTCCCTACTACTTGGTGGATGTATGGGCAGCAAAAGAGGGGAAATAATTAAGGATGGAGCCAATGCTTCATATGACAAGTTATATTTAAAAGATGCACTTTCAGCTGATTTCTGGGCTAATTTTGATGAAATTAGAACAATGTCTGCTTTCATCATTGATGAAATACCAGCTCGCACTGCTCCTACTGAAACTAATGCCTTTGCTATTCGTTATGCACCAACTACAATTTATAGTATTCTCAATAAAAAATTCTTTTTAATTAATAATGAATCAAATGCAACCGTTCATCCTTTTGGAGATAGACAATATTTATTATCAGAAGATCGCAATGAGTTTAGAGTTTATAGTTTCTTAACTACTGAAGGAATATATGCTTTTGTTAAAGACCCTAATTATGACTATAATTTTGAAGATGATTATATCGAAAAATTTGAATTAATCGATGGTCAATGGGAACTTAAAAATACTTATTATTTCGAAGACTATAAGGCGGTAGAAAAAGTTGGCGATTTCAGCCCGTTTTTAGATTTATCCCAATTATTAGAAGTTAATGGTTATCATTATCAAAACGATGTTTCAGGAATTGACATTTTTAAAAATGGTAAATACTATACTCGTTATTATTTTGAACCATTAATGGATGATTATTTCATTTTAGGTAATGGAAATATTTTAACCCTACACATAAGAGAAATTCCAAATATTGAAGTTGAAGACTATGATTATACTGATTCAGGACTTTATTATGAATATTTCTATTATTTATTTGATGTAAAAGACAAGACAGTAAGACTAGTTGAATTGCCAATCATAATTGACGCCCTACAACCAAAAAGTAACTTTTTCCCACTTTCAGTCGATTCAATGATGTGGTTTAGACCAGTTGATCCAAGAACCAAGACAATTGTTGATGTCCAAAAAATTGGTGCATTAATGAATAATTTAGAAATCAAAGAATTAGAATTTGACTTTAATGCTAGTGGATTAAATATCGATTATATAAAAGGGACAAAGAATTACGTTTTTGAAACTGATCTCGGAGCTTTCCTAGTTAGTGATAAAAATATGGTAATTAATTCACTTTTATTTAATCCAAATAACTATGATTTTTATTATTTCGATAATGAAACATGTGTATTAGTTGATTCTTTCACTAATGCTGCCTATATTTATAAGTTAAGCGACAGCAGTAAGGTTGCTGAAGGTGAAATTGAATATCGCGGTAGATTCACTGGAAATAGAGATACATTATTATTAAAGAAAGGTAATACTTATTATAAATTTGATGGAACTTTACAAGAATTATCTGGCGACGCTACAGTATTTGATAGTGCCCGTGGCATCTATTACATTAAAGTAGGTGAAGAATATCGTTTTTATTACATTGATGGAACTCCATTATTTATTACTAAGAATTTAGCATCAGTTAGAAGATCATCTTATAATTATTATCCAGAACCAAATAAACGAATTCAAGTTAACATCTATACCTTTGAGTATGAAATGATTACTAAAACTGCAGTAGTAACAATCACATACGAATATTCACTGCTTTTTGCGCAATAAAATAAAATTATTTTTGAAAAAAGAGCTATTAAAAAGCTCTTTTTTTGAATGATTAAACATAAAAAACAAATTAAAAAGTAACGCTAGTTTCTAATCTATTTGTAAAAGTTTTTATATTATTATATAATATATTAGTATGCGAGGAGTTGAAATTATGAAAGAGATTAGAGTCAGATATGCACC
>Ga0116183_1006849_pt1 | contig 10377 bp, 6 predicted proteins | sample AD_UKC078_MetaG_FD_89753 | JGI IMG/M metagenome (GOLD analysis project Ga0116183, IMG submission 89753) | Active sludge microbial communities of municipal wastewater-treating anaerobic digesters from USA - AD_UKC078_MetaG | ecosystem: Engineered > Bioreactor > Anaerobic > Digestate | place: USA...
AATCTCACATTTTTACTGACTGCCACCAATTCCGCCGGTAAAACCGCCACCAAGAGCAAGACAGTTCAGATCTTCCAACTCGGTCAGGTCATGGCCGGTCTCAAAGTAGCTAATCTGGAGGCCACCCCCCAGGTATTCCAGCCCGGCCAGCAGATCGACTTCAGACTGATGCTGCAAAACAACAGTCAGGTTCCGCTTAGCGGTCTGAACATCTTTGTCATGCAGGGTGCACGTGTGGTTGCCAATCTGACCAACCAGATTATACCTTACGGCACGACAAGACAATTCATGCTCAGGGACAGCGGCTATCTGGCCAATAACACCGGCTATATGGTCGATGTGGAATACAAAGGCATGCATGTAAACAGGGGGTTCAAGATCAAGCCGGTAACAAGCTACACCATCGACCCCTTCTGATTTAAGGGGCAACCAGGATCACGCCGTCCATACAAAAAGGCCCGTCTGTCCACACAGACGGGCCTTCATCAATTCAGCAGTCATCATCCACCAGGCACTCAGCCTGCCGGCATCAGCCTCAGCAACACCTTGCGGGCCGTTTCAATGATATCCTCAAAAGCGGTGCCGCCGACCACACAGGTCAGTATATAATCCGGACTGAACTGGTATTTCCTCGGCTCGCTGCGCATCATGGCGATAATCGTATCCGGCGAGGCCGGGGTGCGCGGATGGAAGCTGATAACCACGTTCTTGCCGTCAAAGTCAATCTGGCGCACCAGCAGCTTTTTCAGCATGATCCGCAGCTTCATGATCTCAAACAGGTAGGCGGTGGCCAACGGATACTTGCCGAAACGGTCGGCCACCTCGTTCTGCACGTCCAGCACATCGTCCTCATGCTCGGCCTGGGTCAGTTTCTTGTAGATCACCAGACGCTGACCCGTATCCCTGACATAGGCCTCGGGGATGAAGGCCGGCACCTTGAGGTTGATCTCCGGCTCTACCCGCTCGGTCATCTCCTCGCCCCTCAGCCGGCAGATGGTCTCTTCCAGCATCTGGTTGTAGAGTTCAAAACCGATCTCGGTCACGGTGCCGGACTGACGGCTGCCCAGCATATCGCCCGCGCCGCGGATCTCCATGTCGTGGGTGGCGATGCGGAAACCGGCCCCCAGCTCGGTGATATCCTGCAGGATGCGCAGACGTTCGCGGGCATCAGAACTGATGCTGCTCTCACCCGGGATCAGCAGATAGGCGTAGCCGCGTCTGGTGGAGCGCCCTACCCGGCCGCGCAGCTGATACAGCTGGGAGAGTCCGAAGGTGTCGGCCCGATCAACGATCAGCGTATTGGCATTGGGGATATCCAGCCCGGACTCGATGATGGTGGTGCAGATCAGTAGGTTGGTTTCGCCGTGCATGAAGCCCAGCATGACCTTTTCCAGTTCATGCTCGTCCATCTGGCCGTGGCCGACGGCGATTTTTGCCTCCGGCACGATAGCCGCGATCTGCTCGGCCCGTTTGGCAATGCTGGCCACCCTGTTATGCACGAAAAAGATCTGGCCGCCGCGCCGCAACTCGCGCATGACCGCCTCACGGATCAGTTCCTCCGAAAAACGCGATACGATCGTCTTGATGGCCAGCCGGTCCACCGGCGGGGTATCGATAATCGACAGGTCGCGGATACCCATCATGGACATGTACAGGGTGCGCGGTATGGGGGTAGCGGTCAGGGTCATCACATCCACCACGGCGCGGAAGGCCTTCAGGCGCTCCTTGTCCTTGACACCGAATCGCTGCTCCTCATCAACGATCAGCAGCCCCAGATCCTTGAAGGTCACATCCTTCTGCAGCAGACGGTGGGTGCCGATAACGATGTCCACCTCTCCTTTTCTGACCCCTTCCAGTATGGCCTTCTGTTCCCTGGGGGTGCGAAAGCGTGAAAGCACCTCCACCCGCACCGGATAATCCTTCAGCCGTTCATGAAAGGTTTCGAAGTGCTGCTGGGCCAGAATGGTAGTCGGCACCAGCACGCCGACCTGCTTGCCATCCAGGGCCGCCTTGAAGGCACCGCGCAGCGCCACCTCGGTCTTGCCGTATCCCACGTCCCCGCAAACCAGCCGGTCCATGGGGCGGGAGTGCTGCATATCGGCCAGCACATCGTTGATGGCCGAAAGCTGATCCGGGGTTTCTTCCCAGGCGAAAGACGCCTCGAACTCCCGGTACATCTCGTCCGGAGGCGAGAAGGAATAGCCCTCGCACATCTGGCGCTGGGCGTAGATCTCCAGCAGTTCCCCGGCCAGTTCCTCGATGGCCTTCCTGGCCTTGCCCTTGGATTTCTCCCAGGAGGTGCCGCCCAGCTTGTCCAGCCGCGGCTCGGCCCCTTCCGGGCCTGCGTATTTCTGCACCAGTCCCAGCCGGTCCACCGGCAGGTAGAGTTTGTCACCGCCGCTGTACTCCAGCAGCAGAAAATCGCCCCCCACACCGGCTACGCTGATATGCTGCAGCCCGCGATAGTAGCCGATGCCATGGTCCACATGCACCATGTAGTCACCCGGCTTCAGTTCGGCCAGGGAAGAAAGGATCTGCTTTTTGCGCACCTCGGACAACCCGCTGCGGCGCACCCTTTTACCGAACAGCTCTTCTTCGGCAATCACAGCCAGACAGGCTTCCGGCAACTGGAACCCGCGGGAGATGTCACCGTGCAGCAGTTTTACGGCCCCCTCCTGATTCATGACGGGGATGGGGGTGATTGCCGCTGGCGCTTCACCGAAACCCGTGGCGCTGATCAAACAGCGCACACCATAGGGTTCCAGCAGTTCTTTCAGCCGCTCCGCCTGGGGCTGCTGGTGACAGGCCACGCACACATCGTAACCCTGCTGCAGCATGTTTTTCAGCTCCTCGGCAAGCGGCCCCAAGGCATGGGTCGTTTCCCGCGATACGGTCACACGCAGGTGGCTGTTGTCCCGGCAGGCTATCGTGACCGGATTGTCCACCTCCCCGGCCTGCACCGCAAGCCCGCCCAGCTCCAAACGGCTGCGCGTCTGCAACATGGTGTTCAAATCATGTCGGGAGAGATAAAGCTCGGCTGCATCACAATGGGGCAGAGCCTGCTCAACCGCTCCGGCCTCCCCACGGGCAACTTCATCACAAAACACTGCCACCGCATCACGGACAGCCTCCGGATCCAGCAGAACCAGCCGGGCAGCAGGCGTGTAGTCAAAGATGCTTTCCAGTTCTGGGTGCAGCAGCGGCTGTAGAAACTCTATCCCCCGGAAATAGACCCCGTTCTTCAGATCCTCCAGTATCTCGCGCCGGCGGTTGGCCGGGATATCCAGTCCGTCACAGCATTGTTTCAGACGGGGCGGCAGCTCCTCAAGCACCTCTTCGGTCAGCAGCAGCTCGCGGGAGGGCAGCAGCACCAGCTCATCCAGTGCGTGCAGGGAACGCTGGGTCAGGGGATCAAAGGTGCGCATGGTTTCAACCGTGTCGCCAAAGAACTCGATCCGCACCGGCGCCGGCTGGCCAGGGGGAAAGATATCCAGAATACCGCCGCGCACGGCAAAGCTGCCCCGATCCTCCACCAGCGGCACATGGGCATAACCCATCCTGATCAGCCGCCCCAGCAGTTCCTCCCGCTCAAATTCCTCGCCCGTAACCAGATAGCAGGAGGCGGCCCCAAACACCGAACGGGGCAGCACCCGCTGCAGGGCGGCTGCCACCGGCATGACCACCAGTCTGGCCTGACTGTTATGCAGCCGCAGCAGCACATCCAGTCTGGCCGCCACAACATCGGGATGGGGTGAAGCAGCTGAAAAGGGGGACATATCCCAGGCAGGGAACAGCAGCGCAGGTGCGCCAAAAAAGGCCAGCTCGCGGCCAAGCTCTTCGGCGGACTCCTGGTCGGCGGTGATAATCAGCAGTTCCGGTGAGCCGCAGGCGATCAGTTCATGCAGCACGAACGCTGCCGCCGAGCCTTTTAGGCCGCACAACTGCGCGCTGCCGTTCTGCTGCTGCAAGCGGGACAGGATCGTATCTATAGCGGGTATGCGGGTTTTGGATCTAACTGTTTTCATATCAGCTCAAAAAAACAGAGACGCAGCGTGTGCGTCTCAAAAAATCAATGGGGGTGTGCCGGGCATCGACAGCGGCTACTTTTTGATGGCCGCCTTGATCTTGGGTTTGCCTTCCTCCACAACGACACGGAAGGCCAGATTGTCACTGCCCAGTTTGGCGGTCAGGGCTGAGCGTGATTTTTCGATGGTGGAGGCCACCTGCTCGCGGGTCAGCTTGGCCACCGGCATATTGCAGGCCTTGCGGGCCTCGACAAATTCCTTGAAGATGCGATCCATCTCCTGATCCTGATCGGCACGGCGCGCCTTGGCGCCGCGATCTGCAGCCGCAGGAGTCTGCTGCTGATGACGCAGGTTCGAAATAAAGCGGTCGCGCGAGTAGCGGCCCTCCTCGATCTGGCGCACGATGCGGTTCCACTGTTCACGGTAGGTATTGAAACGGGCGGTCAGCATATTGTACTTGTGTTTATGCATGGTGTTGTTGATGGATGTGTTGGCATAGCGCCGCACCAGTTTTTCCACCTCGTCCTGCAGTTTGACCGGTTCGCGTTTTTCAAGCCCGATAAAATACTGGTCATATTTAATGATCAGACTGGAAAGTTTCTGCTCCAGTTCTGCCAGATCCTCAATAATTGCCATACGACTCCGCCCTGACTCTTCATGGATTGTCGACCCGCCCTGAGCACGGTCGATTATAATCAATTGCACCTGCAAGTAAAGACCAAATCCCCCCCGCCGTGCAGGCATGCATATGGGCTTGACGGCAAGAACTCTAATATCATAGAATCCAGCACATTTTTTAATGCACTCTCAAGGACATGATTGATATGGATAATGTTGCCGCTGTCATCCTCGCCGCAGGCAAGGGAACCCGCATGAAATCAGGGCTGGTCAAGGTACTCCATCAGGCTGCCGGCCGGCCGATGATCGCATGGCCGGTCGATGCCGCCCGCGCTGCAGGGGCAAAAAAGATCGTGCTGGTGGTGGGACACCAGGCCGATACCGTCAAAGCCGGGTTCAAGGATGCCGAAGACATAAGCTGCGCCCTGCAGGAGGAACAGCTCGGCACCGGACATGCCGTAGCCTGCGCCCGCCCCGCACTGCGTGATTTTCAAGGCACTGTGCTGATACTGTGCGGCGACACACCGCTCTTAAGGGCCAAGACCCTTGCACAGCTTATAAGACAGCACCGGGAAAACCGCGCCGCCATCACTGTGCTGACCGCTGTAGTCGACAACCCCTTCGGCTATGGCCGCGTGATCAGGGACGCAGACAGCCAGGTAAGCGCCATCGTGGAGCAGAAGGATGCCACCCCTGAACAGCAGTCGGTGCGCGAGATCAACAGCGGTATCTACTGCATGGAATCGGATTTCCTCTTCAACAACATCGACAGCGTCAGCAGTGACAATGCCCAGGGGGAATTCTACCTGACCGACCTGATCGGGATTGCCAACAGCAAGAGCGCCAGATGCATGTCAGTAACCGCCGACGATTGCGACGAGATCATGGGGGTCAATGACCGCGCCCAACTGGCAGCAGCGTCCCGCATCCTGCGGCAGCGTATCAACCAGCAACTGATGGTGTCTGGCGTGACCATCATCGACCCTGGTCAGACCTACATCGACCATGGCGTAGTCATCGGCTGTGACTGCATCATCCACCCCAACAGCTGCATCAGCGGTACAACCGTGATCGGCAGCGGCTGCACCATCGAGCCGGGCGCTTCGATCAGCAACTGCCGCATCGGCAACAACTGCCGTATCAAGGCATCTTCCGTGCTGGAAGACTCCGAGCTGCATGATGACGTGTCGGTCGGCCCGATGGCCCATCTGCGCCCAGGCACGGTGCTGCACAGCCACGTCAAGATTGGCAATTTCGTGGAGACAAAAAAAACGGTCATGGGTGAAGGCTCCAAGGCTTCCCATCTGACCTATCTGGGTGATGCGGTGATCGGGCGTGAAGCCAACATCGGCTGCGGCACCATCACCTGCAATTACGACGGCGTCCGCAAGCACCGCACGGAGATCGGAGACAGGGCCTTCATCGGTAGCGATGTGCAGCTGGTCGCCCCGGTCACGGTGGGATCCAACGCCACGGTAGCCGCCGGCACCACCGTCACGGCAGAAGTGCCTGCAGATGCGCTGGCCATCGCCCGCGTCCGGCAGCGCAACATCCTCAACTGGCGCATGAAAAACCAGCCCGCCCCTGAGGAATAGCATCTTGGAACAAAACCGACCCGCCCCGGGCCAGAAAGAGTGCCAGTGACCGTTTCCCCCCAGGATATGGAAGCACACATACTGATCATTGAGGATGACGCCGGCTTTGCCGAATTGATGGCGTCCACCCTTGCTGATGCCGGTTATAAGACCGCATGCGCTGCAAGCGGCTGGGAGGCGCTGGACCTTCTGGCCGTAAAACACCACGACCTGATCATCCTGGACTACACCCTGCCGGACATGACCGGCGCCAGCCTGATCGAACGGATCAGGGCGCTCGGCCATTCCATCCCGTTCATCATGGTTACCGGTCTGGATGACTCAAGCCTGGCCGTGCAGATGATGAAGACCGGCGCCAGCGACTACATCATCAAGGACATCTCGTTTCTGGATCGACTGCCGGTCGTTTCAAAACGCGCACTGCTGGAAAAGGATATCCGCGACCGCCTGAAGCAGGCCGAGCAATCACTGATCCAAAGCGAAATGCGTCTGTCACGCGCACAGAAGATCGCCCGGATGGGCAGCTGGGAGTGGGATTTTGTCAGCGGCGAGGTCTACTTCTCCGACGAGCTGTACCGGATGTTCGGTATCTCTCCCGATAATCATGAAAAAATCGAACTGAAATGGGTCTTTCGCCAGATCAACCCCCACGACCGGGTGACACTGCGCAAGGCCTTTTTTGATTCCGCCAGGAAAGGGCAACCGTTCAACGTCAGCTTCAGGGTCAATACCGGGCCGGAAGGCGAGATTGTCATCAGCAGCCTGGGGGAGATGCGGCGCAACAGCGATGGCAAGCCCCGGCTGTTTTCCGGCACTACGCTGGATATCACGGCCCGCATCCGGGCCGAGAGTGAAATCCAGCAGTTGATCAACTTCGACAGCCTGACCGGCCTGCCCAACCGCAACCTGCTCCATGACCGACTGAATCAATCCATATCGCTGTCGGCACGCGATCAGCAGCTGTTGGGGGTACTCTACCTCGACCTGGATCGCTTCAAAAGCATCAACGAAACCCTGGGGCACAAAATCGGTGACAACCTGCTGCAGCAGGTATCCAACCGATTAAAGGCCTGTATGCGCGACAGCGACACACTGGCTCGACTGGGAGGTGACGAATTCGCCATCGTGCTGTCCTGCCTTGACGGCATCGAATGCATCAGCAAAACCACAAAAAAGATCCAGACCATCCTGGCCGAACCTTTCTTCATCGACTCCAACGAGATTTACACCACCGCCAGCACAGGTGTGGCCGTCTATCCCATGGATGGCGATGACAGCAACACCCTGCTCAAACACGCCGAGCTGGCCATGTACCAGGCCAAGGAACAGGAACGCAGCAGCTTCCAGTTCTTTTCCAGTGAGATGAACACGCGGATCATGGAGCGCATGCAGCTGGAAATCACCATGCGCAAGGCGGTCGAGCGTCGGGAGTTCTTTCTGCTTTACCAGCCGCAGATAGATACGGAAACAAGACGCATGGTTGGCGTCGAAGCGCTGCTGCGCTGGCAGCATCCGCACCTGGGCGTCATTACGCCGGACAAGTTTATCAGCCTGGCAGAGGAAACCGGACTGATCATACCGATCGGGGAATGGACCCTGATCGAAGCGTGCCGCCAGAACCGGGCATGGCAGCAGCAGGGATTGCCGCCGGTACGCATGGCGGTCAACCTCTCGGCCAGACAGTTCAGTCAGCACGGGTTGGATGAGATGATCAGGGCAATACTGCTGGAAAGCGGGATGGAATCCCAATGGCTGGAGCTCGAGATCACCGAAAGCACCATCATGCATAACGCCGAAAGCAACGTCGAGGTACTCAACCACCTCAAAGAAATGGGCATCCACCTGGCAATTGACGACTTCGGCACCGGCTACTCATCACTGGCATACCTCAAGCACTTCCCCATCAACCGGTTGAAGATCGACAAATCATTTGTCTGCGATATCACCACCAACCCGGACGACGCGGCCATTGCCGAGATCATCGTAAAAATGGCCCAGACCCTGAAACTGAGCGTTATGGCCGAAGGTGTGGAAACCAAGGCCCAGATGGACTTTCTCTCCTTCCACGGCTGTCATGAAATGCAGGGCTATTACTTCAGCCGCCCCGTGACTGCAGATGAAATCACCAGTCTGCTCGGAAGCGAAAACCAGCTTTCCTGAACAATCAGGATCACAAAGTCCCCCGGGCTTTGATATAGGCCGCAAAGGCATCGGCATCGATAATACCGCTGTCCTCCCGGTGTCTGGCCGCCCGCTTGATAGTGGCAAAGCCGTCCCCGCCACCCGCGATAAAGCTGTTGACAACCAGGCGGTATACCTCCGTCGGCTGCAGCGGCTGCCAGCCGCCTCTTGCATCCCTGATCTCCACCTGCAGCACCCGGCGGCCAGCCGGCCGGGTCAGATTCACCGTATAACGGGCGCCAGCCAGATGGGGCAAAGGCAGCTGGCTGCAGCCTTCAAACTTCCTGACCAGAAACTCAAGCCCCTCCTCCAGGGAGGCCTTGATCTCAGCGCCATCCAGATCAATGATATACAGCGTATTGGCAAAGGGGAGCATCTCGAGCACATCCCCCACCGAGATGTCGCCGGCCAAGAGAGGCTTCCTGATACCGCCGCTGTTCATCAGCGCCAGCCTTGCGGCCGGCACACCCGCCAGCATGGACTCCGCCACCAGCGCGCCAAGCCCGTCCGGCGTATCCGGCATCAGATCCTTCTCCGTGCGGGCAAGCACCTGCCGGCGATAACAGGCCAGACGGGCCGTATAGGGCTTGAGATATGCTGCCACCCGGACATCCTGCGGATAGATGCGGGCCGCCCCATCGGCCTGAAGCGCCTTGACCGCCGACTGATAGTCGGCGCTGCCGCGAACCAGTTCAATGCCGTTGCGCGAAAACACATCCCCCGCCACCAGATGCGGACGACCGCTAAAACTGTCCACCTCCCCGGAGGCGTTAAAAGTCACTTCTAGTTCACCCAGCACATAACCCGACTTCCAGGCCTGCACCACCAGCGCCTTTCCGCCGCCGGCCTGACTGACCACCGCCGGATAGGCGCCATCCGCTTTCAAACCCAGCCTGCCCAGCGTTTCCCCATCACCCAGCAGCGTGTGGGAATGCCCGCCCACCACCGCATCGACCCCCGCAACCTGGGCAGCCAGTTTGATATCCTCTGCATAACCCAGGTGCGACAAGACGATGATCTTGTTGACTCCTTGCTGCTGGAGTATGGCTACTGCCTTTTCCACAGCGGCCTTGCTGTCGTTGAAGCGGGTCCTGCCGACCGAAGAAGTGGAAATCGGGGTGCTTTCAGTGGTAACGCCGATGATGCCGACCTTCTCCCCGGCCACATCCCTGATCATAAATGGCCGTACATGAGGGGCAATCACCGGCTCTCCGCTGAAGTCAATGTTTGCAGACAGGATCGGAAAACGGGCCGTTGTCAGAAAGGAGGGGATCATAGCCGGACCGCGGTCAAATTCGTGGTTGCCAAAGGTCATGGCATCCACCCCCAGCATATTGAGCAGCTCAAATTCCGGTTTCCCATTAAAGAGGTTGAAGTACAGCGTCCCCTGCACCGCATCCCCGGCGTGCAGCAGCAGCGTTTCCGGCTTGCGGCTGCGAAGTTCATCCACCGCCGTCTTCAGGCGGGCCATACCGCCCAGACCGGCCACCGTACGGGTTCCATTCAGCTGCAAAGTGGCCGGCGTGGTTTCCAGATGCGAATGGGTGTCGTTGATATGGGCAATGGTCAAGGTAAACCTGTCGCGGGCAGGGCTGCAGGCCTGCAGCAGCATGAATGTAATTACAATCAGCAGCATTGAACAGTTTCGCTTCATGTAAACCTCACTGGTTCAGATTGTGATGAAAAATCCGGCAGGGCAATTTGACATGCCTTGCTGTCGCAGTAAAATTTATCTGGCAGTTCACAACAGGGTCAGACCGGACAGGAGAGAACAAATGAAACGCACCAGCAAAAACATGACACTGATTACCGGCAGCGTGCTAAATAGCCGGGGTGTAACCGTTGTTGAATACTGCCTGATCATGGTCATCATCGCCATTGCCATCATCGCATCACTCGCCGGGATCGGCACCAACGCCAACAAGGCATACAGTACGGTCAACTCTGCCCTCAAATAG
>Ga0116183_1006858_pt1 | contig 10363 bp, 17 predicted proteins | sample AD_UKC078_MetaG_FD_89753 | JGI IMG/M metagenome (GOLD analysis project Ga0116183, IMG submission 89753) | Active sludge microbial communities of municipal wastewater-treating anaerobic digesters from USA - AD_UKC078_MetaG | ecosystem: Engineered > Bioreactor > Anaerobic > Digestate | place: USA...
CGACTTGGTTCATGATTCATCCTTAAGTTGTTGATGAATGAATTATACCACGAACCTAGGAAATGAACATACTCAAGTTGTAACTAAGTTTTGCTTCGTTACAATTGCGTCCCACTGCTTCTTTAAAGAATCTATCTTGTGCTGCTCAAGACATTTGTATCTCTCGAATCGACAGTCGCCGAATTTCCATCCTGGCGGCATTTCGTTTTTCGAGTTCTTATAGTAGGAGTTGATCAGCGCGTTGTCTGCTGCCGTGACATGGACCACCACGAAAATGTAGTCCTCAAGAATCTTCGCGAGTTTCTTGAGATCGTCCTCACTGTCTAAGTCTAAGGTTTGTGCGTACGCCCACGCAACATCAATTGGGGTTATATGTTCCCAAACACATCCAGGAGATGGAACATCAACTAGCGATAATTGTTTGTGAAGATGCTTCTTTGGTCTAATGCCTGAGTTTACTCGCTGCTTGATAGCGACGATGTTCGATGCTAGAAACAATTCATCGCACGGACGATCACGAGACTTCATTGCTCGAACGTCCTCGTTAAATCGTCTAATTCTTCTTAACTCGTAAAAGATTGTACTTGCTACATCTAAGTAACCGGTTTTGACCGCCATTTATCATGCCCCAATATGTGTTAATCGATAGGTGTACCTCCAAAGTAAAAGTAAAGTGAAAACAAAAAATGCGCGGTATTCAAACTATAAATAGGTTGAAACTAATTTATTCTAGGATTCCAAGTGGCAAAAAAGAAAGTCCCAAATTTGATTGTGGAGTTTGCGAGCGACTCCGGCACAATGTTTTTCCTCAGTGTGCTTGAGTATCGTCGGGAGAATTATCTTGTCATTGTTGACAATGTATCTTCCGAAGAAATTGGGGCATATGTCCTTGACTTCGCTCAACAAGAACGCCTCGATGTTCGTCAATTGATGACGATAGTGACTCGCTGGTTTTATAGCGGATCATCCTCTTACCCCCTAAGCTTCGAATTCTCGAAGCTAGGTATTTCTCCGTTAGCAAATCGAATCTATAAAACATTCGAACTTGCTCACGTTACCCGACTTATCGGGTATGACTTCAGGTATGACCTAGAGACGCCGCCTAAGATTAGACGACGTCGTGCTAGTTTAATTCCTGCTGGAACTGAAGTTCGTCTTAAGCGCTCGTCTCAAGACAGTAAAGCACTCTCAACACTTCAAGCAGCCATTGTTCCGATTGCTCAACCAACTCCGGAGTCTTCTTCCGCTGAGTCGATGTAACCATCTTCACTTGGACTTCAACGTCGAGTTCACGAAGCAGATCTTTGACCTTTTCAAGGTCTGCTCGCCCTTCCTTGATTTCAAGTAATTGTACCGCATTTGGGCGTGGGAACGTAACTTTTCCATGGTCAAGGTTTTCGATCGCTTGCTGATACACGCGAACCGCATGACTCAACGATTTGAAGTCGACATCAGTGTCGGCAGCAGCGGTTGATCGTACACCGTATTGCTTGATCAACTTATCAAGTTGTGTCAGCAAATGTGCGATCGTTGTAGTTTCTGAATAACTACGTCCGCCCATCTCGAGAGTGCGCAACTTTCTATTGTTGTTCGTCACTTCACCGATTGGCAGCCCAGAGCGCTCTGAGATGACATCCAACAGTGACTTGCCTTGATACCTTGACGCTGTGTCCAACCGCAAAACAAAGGTGTCGTCATCAACCCAAACTTTTTCATTGACAACGGCGTCGATGATCTGGCTCACGTTAACCACTTCATTCAACCGTTCCCCACGCCGAACATAGTCAAAGGTCTGCTTCATCGCAAACCCAACCATCGAGTAGACTTCATTGTTGCCGAACTTGTTGATCATGTCGACAACCGTGTTGTATTCGAACACACTCAACTTATCAGGCGCAGAGGGTCCGTCCTTGAGAATCGCATAAGCGATTTCAACAGCATAGGTTTGACCGTTGACAAAATCGCGAACGAATGTTTGGAACGGGATGAACTCGTTTTCAACGCCATTGTCCGGCATCGACAATCCATCTGGCACAGGATCGCCACGCTCGTCAACGCGAGTCTTGAAGGCGACTTGTCGCTTTGTCAACAACAAATCGTCGATTGGTGGAAGATAGACCGACTTCAGATCAGTGTCTGATGTAGGTGTTGAGGTGCCATACAAGCGGCTACCGTAGACACACGTAAATAGAATATCGTCAGGAGAGTTCATATGAAATCCATATTAGTTCATTCAATTATACCACAACCATTCACGTATCTTATAGGATGGTCAACCGCTAAAAAATTCTATTACGGGGTTCGATATGCCAACAATTGTCATCCAGCTGATCTATGGACGACATATTTTACTAGTTCAGCTTTCGTAGCAAGATATAGGGAAGAGTTTGGTGAACCAGATATTATTCAAATTAGACATACTTTCGACAATAAACTTTCAGCAAAACTCTGGGAGCATCGGGTTCTTAGAAGGATGCGAGCAGCAACAAGAACGGATTTTCTTAATAGAAATAACGGTAAATCTTTTTTAAGAAATGTCGGAAAACCCTTGTCTGAAGAACATAAGAGAAGTATTAGTCTGCGATTAAAGGGCGGAAAACAAACGGCAGATCAAATCTCAAAAAGAGCAAAGGCGTGGATCGGGAGAAAACATTCGCAAGAATCAAAGGCAAAAATGAGCGCGAAACAAAGGGCACTACCATTTCGCCCACACGGTCCTATGTCGAACGATCAAAAAGAAAAACTTAAAAGTTGGCACGCAGCAAATAAACCATCTCTCGGACTTAAACGGTCTTCAGACACTATTGAGAAATTAAAACTCTTAAACCAAGGACCCAACAATCCTAATTTCGGGAAGAAGTGGTTTAACAATGGCGTTGAATCGAAGATGTTAAAAATCTGCCCTGCTGGTTGGGTAGCAGGAAGACGTCTATAACTTGCCCTGCTCAATCAAATTTAGCTGAATAACAACGTTGAAGCTGTATGCTAAAGCGTGAGATTTTTTGAATGCGTATCCAGTATCGTCAGCTACATATAACGCTTTCCTAGCAGAGACACGATCCTTCAAATACAGACCTAACAAACTTTTCTTTCCAGGTCGAATCAGCGCCATCACATCAAACAATTCTTCTACCGATTTTGGTTTAATTTTCGACAACAGATCGCCGTGTTTTGACAACTGAAACAATTTTGGGTGCGTTGACTGAAGTTGTAATAGCGTCCAATCTGGTTCTTTTTCCACTAGCATTTCTAGTTGCTCTCTGGATCCTATGGATTTCAGATAGTGAAGGTGAAGGAAGTCTATTTTAAGATACCCGAGTTCTTCGGCAGCATCATACGGTATCGCAGACAATCCAGACATCGGATCCCTAGGGATCGTTTGTGGATAGACACCACACGGATGAGGAGTCATCTTGCCATCTCGAACTACCGCTGCTCGAATCCAACTTGGAAAAACCTTAGTTGAATCGAACGACGGTGGTGTGTCTACGTCGACGTCCATATCACAAACCCTCTGCTTGAGTTACACGACCAAAGAACTGGAACAGACCAGAGTCTTTTTGAATCCGAGCAATCATAGCGCCCATGTTCATAGCGCGCTCTAACTTTTCCTTGTCAAGAGATTCGCATGCCATCAAGTGGTCACGAAAGACTTTTGACGCCGCGAGGAACCAAGGACTTAATTTACGTCGTTTGATGTAGGTCACTAGCGTATCGACAGGGACAACTTTGAAAATGTCAGGTGTCTCGCACTCGTAGTCTTCAACAAGTTGCTTCAAGAATTCTAGCGACTCGAGAACCTGAACTTCAGGCGGATATGCCTGATCGTACCATTCAAGATACATCGCATAGATGTTGTCGCGACACCACAGCATCGGAGAAATATCCTTGTGATCCACCATCAACTTGATAAACTGCTTGGTGTTCGGAATATTTGTTTTGACCGCGTGCTCTGCGAATTTCACAAACGAGTTGTAGAGGCGAGATTCAGCAAAGGTCTCGATTGGAACAACCGAACGCTTCTTTGCTTTCAACCAATCGCAGTAATGCGCATACGCTGCTTGTCCAACAGAACTACGAAGTTCTTCGATGCGCTCGCGCTCTCGGCAACGATGGTTCATGAAAGACTTCTCGTGAACAAAGTCGCGAATACAAAACTCACAATGCCAAACAACCTTCTTTACCGGTTCGTCACTTTGCTCTGGTTGACTTCTTCGGTTTGCTGCTGACTTTCGTAGTTGGTCCCGTTCCGTCATCAAATTCTTTCTTCAGTTTTGCGATCTCATCCTTATCCCAACCAAGTTCTTCTGCCATGGTTAGAAGATCATCGTTTGCTACGGTGTAAGTAACTGCTTCTCTAGTAGAGCAATCATAATACTGTTTGATCACCTCAATTGAGGATTTCTTGGTCTTAGCACCAGGACCTTTGACCCAAGCATAGCGTGATGTTCTACCAGTTGCTGCCGCTGCGAGTGACTTGAACAGCGCGCTCTTGTCTGATGATCCGCTGAACACATAGGGGTTAACCAGAGTGTTGAGGCGAATGATTTGCGCCAAGTCCGATGTGCCAGTCATCCAACGCATCATCACATACGGTGCTGCCGCCTTCTGACCTTCAGGCGATAGTTTGTCGTACCAAGTTAGATCGCCCTTTGACAGCGCTGACAGACCAGCAAACAGATCAAATGCTGTTTTATCCAGTGCCATCAGTCGCCTGCCCTCATATCAAGTCGCATATTTTCGTCTCGGAAAAAAGTAATGTGTTCAATCGGTTTGTCTGTGGAATCATTTAACACCGTTGAATCTTTTCCAACTGCGATTGTAACCTTATCGCCGACATTTGGCAAGAGGGCGGAAACAGAGAGACGCAAAATATGTTCCAGCGTAACGAGCATATCAAGGCGTCCGGACAGCGCATCAATGATTTGGTCCTGCTCATTAACCTTTTTAGCAAGTGCTAATTCAAGCGGGGTGTGATCATCGTGATGGTCTTCCGCGTGGTCGTGATCGTGTGACATATGTTTTACCTTTAAATTATAAGCTCTTTAAAAAAATCAAAAGATCTTCTGCCCAGACTCTATTGCCCTTAGATACATTTTCTTTCCAAGGGATTAGGTGAAGGTTATGAATAGAAGAGGCGCGTTCGATAGATACGTTATTTTTAAAACAAATAGAGATTGGGACTTTATGGTCTAATTCTACACCACCTGCTACCCTTTGCCTAATAGAATTAGGTGGTGTATAACCAAGATGTTTCCAATTTTTTCTAGATAAATTCATTACGGCACCCTGGTATCTTTTTAACAAATACCTGTCATCTTCGTCAAAGTTTGGATTATAGTTTCCGTTTCTTTTCCCGACGTGCGACCCATTAGCGTTTGCCGTATCACTTATCTTTTTTCTAACTTCGGCACTCCTAACAGTCCCAAATAGCGGATTGTTAGGTCCGCTATTTGCCGTAGACAATTTCTTTTTATGTTCGTCTGAAAGAATTTTACCAGTGTGAGCTTTTGAAATGTTCTTTTTATGTTCTTCTGTAAAACCCTTGCCAAAGGCATAATGATTTAGACCAGCCTTTATTCTAGAATCGTCTTTTGCCGTCACACCTTTAAAAGGTGATTTTCTTCCTAGACTCTTCGCACCAATTTTTCTTTTTGTCTCTGATGAATGTTTCTTGCCGACTCTAGCGTCTCCGCCTTCTTTTGCCTTTACCGGGCAACTGCGATAGTGTTTAGAACAGCGAAGCTGCCCTTTGAATTTATTCGTTGCGCGCACAACTAGGAATAAACCCTCTTTGCCGCACCCGTAACAACACAAAGTCATAATTGTTTATATAACTTGAACCTAATCATTTGCTAATTGCCCGATTTCAATAAACATCGCCGCAACATTTATTTCTTTGTCGGCAACAAACCCAGACTGATATTGGTATTGGTTTATCAAAACAATAGCTTCATCCAATTTTTTGGATATTTTCTTACACTTATGAAGATTGTCGAACAGAAAACGAAACACATCTTGAAGTTCTTCTGTTGTTGCCGAGTCGCAGACAACCTTGCGAGCGGACTTCAAATCGCCTGCCTCAAGCAGCGGGAGCAATTCAAGTTTCCAGTCGGCGGCTGCGGCGCCAGTAGTAAGACTCAACTTGCCGTTAATTGAGCTGCCCTCGAGCAGCTGAATCATCTTGCGAACGTCTGGGTAGGATGCTGCTACGACCTTGTCGAGATCGTCAACATCAAACTCGATACCTTCGGCTTCAAGAATTTCAGCAGCGAGAACAACAATGTCTTCACGGGCTGGGGCTTTGATTGCGAACTCTTGAAAGCGCGAACGAAGCGGAGGAGTCACCTTGTTGATGTAGTTACATGTCGCAATGAAGCGACAAGAACCGGAGACATCCTCAATGAGTGCGCGAAGGAGCGCTTGTGCGTCGTGACCGAGGTAATCGAATTCTTCGAGACGAACGACTTTGAACTTGCCCATTGGCATTGTCGTGGCAAACCCTTTCACCTTGTCGCGCAAGGCATCGATCTTCTCGTCAGAGCAATTGATCTTCATCACGTCCATCTTGTTGACACCAAGATCTCGAATCAGCGCGAGTGAGAGGGATGTTTTGCCTGTACCTGGTCCGCCGTACATAAGCAGATTCGGGATTTCGCCGTTGTCGATGAACTCTTTGAATTTCAAACGAGTGCGTTCATCCGGCATGATGACACGATCAACCGATCGTGGACGGTGTTGTTCTACCCAAACCTTCTTCATTTATAGATCTCCAATTGAACCGAGAATTTCGCCAGCACCTTCAATGACAGCACCAGCGCCATCAACAACAGCACCGCCTGCTGCGAGAACTGCTTCAAGACCTGCGGCAGAAACATCGCTAACAGACTCAAATGCCGACCCAACGACCTCACCGGTAGTTTCGGCAGCAGCGGTAGTTGCTTTAGTGGTATTTGCTAATGCCGTTTCAATGATGTCTGTTGCCAGATCAATTGCGACACTCGCGTTATTCAGCATCGTCGACATCAAAGGCGATGTTGACTTCTTTTTATCTTTGTCGTTAGACATTTATTCTCCAATAGTGACATGTAATTTTATCTTGTCGCTATTGGAGTGTGTAACCAAATGATTAGGTTAGCTTGACACCAGTTTTGTATCCGACTTCAAACGGTTCCGCCGCATCAACTACTGTGTGCGGGTCTGGTTTAACAGCGCCGAGAGACGACAGAGTAATTACCTCGCGATCGGCAGGCGCCGCTGGAGGTGTCTCGTCAATCGCTAGTGTCTGTTCTTCTTCCTCAGGAGGAATTGTTTCCTCTGCGCCGCCCTGCTCAATCGTAGGTTCTTCTGCTACAGCATACTGCTCTTCAAAAAAACCTTTATGATCGCTGTCAAGCATTTCGGTAATTTCCGAATTTGATGTGTACGGAATATCTGATGGGAGACGTTCGACTAGTGGTCCATCTTCCATTGGAGCAGAATATGTCGCAACTTGAGTTGCGGATTCAGGTTCGTCAAAAATGTATTGAAGGTTAGAAGTTTTGACATCAACTGGCGTTTCTTCTTCAAAAGATTCCGAGCTGTTAATCTCAGGATCTATCGCTTGCTCAGCACGCTTGCTCTTCTCAAGTCGAAATTGGGCAAGCAAGAAATTGCCGGCAATAATCAAAAACACCGCCAACGGGTCGAAGACTGGAATAATCATTGCAATCACCCATTTGACAGCAGACTCAACTGGGATGTCAAACGCCTTTGCGATGTACAGAATAGGACCTGCTTTTGCCTCAACACCGATTTGCGCAGTTTGAAGTTCAGGCAATTTCTTATCGATCTCGGCGATCTTATTCTGAAGATCTTGCTGCTCTGCTTTGAACCCGTTCATAAGGCGAAGACGCTGATTCACCGTAGTCTTTTCTGGTAGTTCTGCGATCTGAGCGTCAATTTGTTTCTTGCGCTCTTCGTACTTTGCCTGTTGATTCTTCAGAACCTCAACCTTCAATGCGCCTTCTTGAGTTCCAAGAATCGCCTTCTGAAATTCGCCAGACAAATATCCGGCGGCACCGGCAGAAGTAATAACCATCGTGATCGTTGCTGCGGCAAGTGCGTAACCACGCATCAACCTAGAGAGTTTGTCCCAATAGGTATACAACAGGGGAACGATTACCAATTTCCCAGCATCTAACGAGACAGCAAGCGAAATGATAACTGGATTGGCGCCGAATAATGTCGACAACCCGATTACAGACACGTAGGTGCCGATTGCTTCAATCGCAAACGCGACGATGAAGGTTAGAACCGCTAGGACCGGGAAGTTCATTGTCTTGTACAGGAGTCAATATCGTTTGTAACCACGAGGATTTTCGAGTCGTCTGTTTTCCACATACGAACACCATCAACCTCAGTGCCTTCCATCCACATCAATGATTCGATGAGGACGTAATCGCCAACTTCTAACCCTTCGACCTTTGGTCCAATCGCGAGAACTTCTCCCCAGCGATGAACCTTCTGACTCGCCTCAGTAGCAACCATAATGATGCCGCTGCGGAGTGTGTCGGTAAACTTTCCTTTTTGACCGCCAGTGTGATCCAGAAACCGAAACATCACATTGTTGCCAAGGGGTTTAACTATTGCCATTTGTTTTCCTAGTTATGTGTTATATGTTATTTGCGCTTGAGCTGCTTGCCTTGAGTCGCAGAAGCGCTAACATCTGCCGCCTCCATCGAAATGGCAAGAAAATCCACATCAGGTTGAACGCTAGTGCGAACACCATCTTTTTCGTCAATTGCCTTCTTTCGGTCTTCAACAACCTTTGGGACAGGCGCAGACGCAAGTTGCTGCTTGATCGCTAACAATTCAAAGTCGACAATTTCGCCGCGTGCGCTACGAATTACTTGGGACATACGGTAATCTCCAAAAGAATAGAGCGCCTACAGCGGCGCACTATATTTATACCAGAAAATTCAATCGTGAAAAAACTCTTCCATCGGGACGTTGAATTTCACGCAATCTACAACGTGGAGACTGATAATGAATAGAATGTATGAGGCGCATGACGATCCTCGACCAACTCCCCAAACCACGTTGTTTTTGCGAAAAGTGTCGAGGACGAAAATGACGGTCTTGGTAAACTCGACCATACCGCGCTTCCGAATCTCCTTTAACTCAGCGTCAATACGATTGATCGCCATTGTTGTCTGGTCATCGGTATATTTCAACTTTGGCAGGCGATTAGCAAAATCATCTGCTATTCGATCCTCAAGGTTGAGGTTGCGATATTCTTCTGGGAGTTGCCAACCCATCTTGATGTTGATTGGCGGTGCCTCAGATTCTTCTTGATAAAGACGATCCGCTTCAGCAACTTGTCGATTGAAGTTGTCTAAATCTTCGGACCAACCGCGAACGCGAAGTTGTTGTGGAAGGACACCGCGAATAAGTGCCTCATCAACATCTTCGGCATTTACGACAGACACTCCGTCAAAACGAAGTGTCCGATCATCAAGTTCAGTTTGTAGTCGATTCATTGATTCTCATCAAGCGCTCATCAGCGGTCTCGCGATTCGATTTCAATTCATGACCTGCGAACTTCATCAGCACTGTCATCGGCACATCAGAGAAGGGTGCCTCGCAATAGAACTGTGTATTGCCCCAGTTGCCGGACTTGACAAACTTTGCCAGCGATTCACGATGCTCGATATTCGTTGGGTCAAAGAACTGACGACTTACGCCAGCGCGGCGCAGAACAGTGGAGTTGCTCAAAAAGTCAGGGGTTTCGCAAAAATCGGGCATGGTGTCCTCGTTGGTGGTTGAAATTTATTTGAGTTGCTCTACTTCGATGCCGAGAGTTTTCAGCATCGCAAGTCCGTCGGTCAAGCGATATTGGTTACGGAAAACTACTCTTTTTATTCCAGACTGAGCAATTAGTTTTGCGCAGTCTGGACATGGAGAAAAAGTTGTGTAGATAGTGCCGCCATCAGACCCTAGACCGCCTGTACGAGCTAATTTCAAAATCGAATTTGATTCAGCATGAAGAACTTCTGGACGTGTAACTAACGCGCCTTCACCGTTATCAAATTCGCAATTGTTGTCAAAACCAGAAGGAGTCCCATTCCAGCCCATTGAAATAATGTTTCCGTCAGAAACAATAACGGCGCCAACTTTGGCGCGCCTTGAATGTGACATCTCCGCAACGCGGTCGGAGATGTCCAAGAACATTTTGTCGAGATCATTTAAAGAAGCCATAAATAGATTATATCTGACAGGTGATAACTTTTGTAAGGATTTTTAGGATGGATACGAAGCGAATTCACGACCAAATTATCAAGAGAGCATTGACGAGAGGTCGGCAATCTGAATATACAGCACA
>Ga0116183_1006860_pt1 | contig 10356 bp, 8 predicted proteins | sample AD_UKC078_MetaG_FD_89753 | JGI IMG/M metagenome (GOLD analysis project Ga0116183, IMG submission 89753) | Active sludge microbial communities of municipal wastewater-treating anaerobic digesters from USA - AD_UKC078_MetaG | ecosystem: Engineered > Bioreactor > Anaerobic > Digestate | place: USA...
CAGCCGCCGCCCCCGCCCCTATGCCCAAGGCCAGCCCCACCGAGCGTGCCGCCCAGGCGATGGCCGACGCGGTGCGCTGCGGCGCCACGCAACTCGACCTGCATGGCCTGGGGCTGAAAGTGCTGCCGCCCTGGCCGGCCGGACTGGGCGCGCTGCGGCGGCTGGACCTCAGCGGCAACCGGCTCAGTGCTGTGCCGGCGCCCATCTGGGCGCTGACCCAGCTCGACTGGCTGGACCTCGGTGGCAACCGGCTGGCCACGCTGGACCCCCGCATCGGCCAGCTGGTGGCACTGCGGTTGCTTGACCTGTCTGAAAACCGGCTGACCGCGCTGCCCGCCACCCTGTCCAGCTGCGTGCAGCTGCAGCGGCTGGACCTGTTCGGCAACCAATTCAGCACCTGGCCAGCGGTGTTGCAGGCCCTGCCCGCGCTGGCCGAACTGGACCTGGCCGGCAACCAGCTGGAGGCACTGCCCGACCTGCGTGGGGCGCTGCCCATGCTGGCCAACCTGGACCTGGCAGGCAACCGCCTGACCGAGGTGCACAGCCTGGCGCATCTGCCGGCGCTGGCGCAGCTGAACTTGAACGACAACCGCATCGCGGCGCTGCCCGACACGCTGCAACAGCGCCTGGCCGGCCCGGCGTGGGCCCTGTCGGCCGACGGCAACCCGATGGCGGCCGATGCGCCGGTGCGGCTGCACCGCCTGCATGCGCTGGTGCGCGGCGGCCCTGAGCCCGGCAAACGCTACTTTGACGCGCCGCTCCAGCGCTTCGACTTCGGCCTGGCACTCAGCAGCCGGCCGGCGGTGGCCCGCTCGGTCGATCTGTACTTCAAAGGGTTTGCCGGGGCACCGGTGTCGCTGACGCTGGACCAGGGCACACGGCTTGATCTGGACCGCCTCAGCCGCAAGGCCGCGTTGGATCTGGTGGCGACCACCAGCCGCGCTGTGATCGACTTTGCGCCCACCAACGATGCGGCTGTGGTGGCAGCGCGCTGTGCGTTTGCCGAGCGCACGCTGGCGGGGGTGGACGGTGCTGCGCTGGTCATCACGCAAGATCCACCGTCCGCCGCAGCCGAGCCGCCGCCCGAGCGCGAGGACGCTCCCGCAGCTGCAGCCGACTCCGACGCCGGCTCCAACGCCAAACCGACCACCAACACCGCGGCCGTGCCACCTGCCCCGCCCGTGCCAGCGGCCCTGGCATTGCCGGCGGCCGACCGCAGCGCGCCGCCACCCGCCGGCCTGCCGCGACCGCCGGACGCCGAGCCGGTCGACGCCGCGGTGTTTTGCCCACCCACCGTGGCGCGCGGCAGCGTGTTTTTAGTGCAGGTGTTCCTGTACCCGCCGGCTGCCGTGGCCGAGGTGGCAGCCGCGGCCCATCAGGCCGACCCCGCGGCCGAACAGCGCGGCACGTACGCGCTGCCAATGGAGTTGCCACGGGGCACCCGCGTTGACCTGCACCTCGAGATGCCTGGGCTGGCGGTGGCCGAGCCCGACGCGGTGCTGGTCTGGCGCGGCCGGCGGGTGGTGGCGCAGTTTGAAGTGGCGGTGCCGGCAGCCCCTGCCGCACCTGACCTGGCCACGGCCAGCACCGTGATCGGCCGTGTGCGCATTGCCGTGGCCGGCATGCCGGCCGGCACGCTGCGCTTCCAGGTGGCGCTGGCGGCGGCCGGCACCGCCACCGGTGGGGCCGATGCACGCGCACTGCGCGCCCGGCGTTACCGGCGTGCCTTCGTTTCGTATGCGTCGAATGACCGCGCGGCGGTACTGCGCTGCGTACAGGCCTTCCGCATCGCCGGCATGTCGGTGTTCCAGGACATCCTCGACCTCGATCCTGGTGATCGTTGGGAGCAGGCGCTGTACCGCGAGATCGACACCTGCGATGTCTTTTTGCTGTTCTGGTCGAAAGCCGCCGCCGACTCCGTCTGGGTCAACAAGGAGATCGACTACGCGCTGTCGCGCAAGGGCGTGGCGGTCAACGACGACGAGCACCTGCCCGACATCCAGCCGGTGCCAATCGAAGGCCCGCCGATCCCGCACGCGCCGCCAGCCCTGGCGGGCTTTCACTTCAACGACGCGCTGCTGGCGCAGATTCTGGTGGCCACACCCCCACCGGCTGGCGCGGGTTGAGCCCGGCCACACGACCTGACGTGATGACGCCCGCCACGGCCGACCCCAACACCATGCCGGCGCAATGCACAGCGCAGCCAATTTGACACAATGTTTGTGGGCAAAAGTCTGCCCTTCAACTCTGGAAGCGACCTTCGATCATGACCATCCTCGTGGCTTACGCCCCCCGCCCAGAAGGCCAGGCTGCACTCGACCAGGGCATCGAGATCGCCAAGCAGCGGCAGGAGCTGCTGCTGGTGGTCAATGCCAGCCCCGGCGGTGAGCGTGAAGACCCAGCCATGGCCGACACGCTGGACTATGCGCGCATCGGCGATTTGCTGGCCGCGTCTGGCGTGCGCTATGAGCTCAAACAGTTCGTGCGTGGCAAGAGCGCCGCCGCCGAGATCCAGACATTGACCGAGACACTGCCGATCTCGATGGTGATCATCGGTCTGCGCAAGCGCAGCGCCGTGGGCAAGCTGATCCTGGGCAGCGTCTCGCAAGATATCTTGCTCCACGTGCCCTGCCCGGTGCTGGCCGTCAAGGCCCACTGACGCGGGCGTCAGTGGGCCCGACGATGCCGGGCCGCTGGTTTTACGGCGCGGTGGGTGTCAGGCCGGGAATGGGCGCATGGGTCACGCGGCTGGGGTTCTCGGTCACGGCGTAGATCTGGGTGCTCAGGTTGGCGATCTCGGGGTTGGCCTTGATGCGCGCCACGATCGGCCCGGCCAGATAGGCCTCGGCGTTGGCACGGCTGTCAAAACAGTACAGCCCGCCCACCTTGGGCCCGCCTTCGGTGTTGAGCCAGATCTTCCACAGCAGCCCCTGCACGTCCAGAAACGGCTTGGCGCGCTCAGCATTGTTGTTGGCCGCAGCCATGGCCGGGGTCATGTTGGGATACTCAAAATTCACTTGCAGGATGAACATGGCCGTGCTCCTTGTGAGAAGGGCAGCTTACGGCATGCACAGTGATGGCAGACATCCGCCTGCACGGTCACTCGACGCAAGCGGCAACCTGCGCCAGCAACGGATGCCCGCGAAACCCAGGCCATCCAAGCGGCCCAGGCCGCTACGCGCGCCGGCAATCAACGCGCCACATCCACCGCATGCGGCCAGCCGACGCCGCTGTGTCGAACCTCGCTTGATTGCCCATGTGCGCGGCACGACCAAGGCCGCGTCTCAGCACAGCGGCGTAGGCGCTTTCCGACATGCGATGGCGCACCTCGCCGATGGTGGCCAGCCACCGCCCGCCAGACAATAGCGACCGACGTCGGCATTCCGCCGGCAAGCGTGTTGGAAGGAATGACCATGCAAGAACAGAATCTGAAGCGTCTGCTTGTCGGTGGCGTTGCCGCGGCGGCCATGCTGATGGCCGGTTGCGCTGACATGAGCCCACGCCAGCAAGGTACAGCCCAGGGCGCTGGCATTGGCGCGTTGGCCGGCGCCGTACTCGGTTCGGTGACCGGCGGCAAGGCCGGAACGGGCGCGGTCATCGGCGGGGCGGTTGGCGCGGTGGCCGGCAACATCTGGTCGAAGCGGCAGGAAGATCGCCGCGTTGCGCTGGAACAAGCCACACGCGGCACCGGTGTCGAAGTCAGCCGAACCACCGACAACCAGCTCAAACTGAACATCCCCAACGACATCTCGTTTGATCTCAACAGTGCCGCCATCCGGCCCGCGATGCGCAGCGTGCTTGATCCATTCGCGAACCAGCTTCGCGGCGACACGGCCACCCGCATCAGCATCGTCGGCCACACCGACAGCAGCGGGTCGGATGCGATCAACGATCCGCTGTCCGTGGAGCGGGCCCGCAGCGTGCGCGACTACCTGGTAACACGCGGCGTGGCAGCTGACCATGTGCAGACCGCAGGCCGGGGCGACCGCGAGCCGATTGCCGAGAACACCACCGAGCAAGGCCGCGCGCGCAATCGCCGCGTTGAAATTTATCTGCGCGAGCCTGCGAGCTGAGCGTCGACACCAGCCGCCTGCCCGCCACACCAAGGGGCCGGGAATCACATCGTGACGACTGCCGGCTGACCCAGCTTGGGCGCCGCGCTGAGCAGCCGTTCAAGCGCAAGTGCTGCGACCCGCGTGGCAGGTGGCTAGGGCCTGCAGCACCTGCACTGATCGCTACCGGGCTGCGAGAGCATGGCGCCGCCAGAAATGGGCGGGTAACCAGGCAGTGAGGCAGCATGCGTCAGCGACGCTTGAACGGGGTGGGTTGTGGCCGTGTCGGGCAGCCGCTGGCGCAGCTGTGGTTTGACCACGGCACATTTGCCGTTGGGCGAACTGATGATCACGGCCCGGGCCACCTTGAACGCCACTGGCATGTTCGCCGCCGTCACGCTGCTGCCCATCGTCGGCATCGGCATGGTCTATGGCGTGACATCGCTGGAGCGCCGACTGCTGCACGGGTCGCCCGAGTTCAGGGCGTGGCTCAAGCGGCCGGCCAAACCGGCGCCGGCTGGACATGGCACCTGAGCCGCGCGGCTGGCCTCTGGACCCCGCGCAGCTGAAGGGCCGTGGCGTTCACGCGTGACAGCCTGGTCAGGCAGGGGCCGGCGTCGTGACAGCTGGCCTGATGTCGGCGCTGGCAATTGTTCTTTTCGGGATCGCGTTCGGGGCTGCCGCTGGGCAGTCCGAAACCGCCGAGCTCGGGTTTGTGTTTCGCCAGCCAGGCCTTCACCGGCTTGCTGTCGTGCACCCGAAGGTTGTCCAGGATCAGGTCGGTCTTCGTGCTGCCGCCTCTGTGCAAGCTACTCAGAACATCGGTCAGGATGTCGGCGTTGAGTGCGCTGTCAAGGAAATTGCGGCGCAACTTGCCCTCGTTGGTGACGGTGAAGCTGACAGACCTGCCGGATCAATCGCTCAGCGGGGCGAATTGCCGTAGGTTTGCCCACGTACGCCGCGCACAAAGTCGCCGGCGATGGCGCCCGTACGGGGGCTGTCGTGGGAGTTCTCGCTCAGGATGAGGTACGACTTGGAGTACGGCGTGACGAACTTTGCCGTTCCGCCGGCCCAGCGCGATGGCGGCACTTCGAGCCGCATGTAAACGCAGTTCAAAAAGGTGCGGTTGCCACCCGAGCCCGATTGGAAGTCGTAATCCAGCTGCACCAGCCCGTCGTGCTTGCCTTTGAACAGGCGATCCAACACTGCAGCACGCCGACCGGTTGTCAGATCGCGGTGCACATAGATCGCCGCGGGAATATTGTCCGCACGAAAGCCCGACTCGATGCCGTCCATCACTTGCTGGAGGAATGTGTTGTAGATGGTCTCGAACAGCTGGCGCGCCTTGGGATCCTGGATGCCGGCTCCAGCGACGAGATCGGTCGCAATGAGCACGCTCTCAGGGCGGCGCAGTTCAGGCTGTTGCGCCCGTGCAGCGCGCAGGCACATCAGCCCACCAAAAGTCAGAACCGTACGCCGCCGCATGATGAGTCCCTCCAAAAATTGCGCGCTATTCGGCGCGCCGCCCGCACTCCTGCGGGTGATCGCCCAGCGACGCGCTGAAGTAGCGCTGACACTCTTCGACCGACAAACGCACATCCAGCGCTTGTATGCGTGCCCGCGCTAGCGCCAACAGCTGAGATGTCGGCATCGTGAGCATGGCGGTGTCCCATGTACGCAGCGTTCCGTCGCGTCCCAGCGTCAGCACGCGGCTGCCGTCAGGCGTGAACTTCGCCTCGACGAGCGCTGCCATGTCGCTGGTCAGCAGCCACAGCTCCTTGCCGGTCACGGTGTCCCACACCCGGGCGCTGCCATCTTCGCTCGCCGACAAGACCTGCGTGCCATCGGCATTGAACTCCGCCGACATGATGGTTGCTGTGTGGCCTGTGAGCACGGCAAGCGCATGGCGCTGGGCCACGTTCCATACCCGAATGGTTCGATCCAACCCGTAGCTCAGCGCAAGGTTTCCATCGGCGCTGAATGCACCGCCCTTGACGGGACCGCGGTGCGCGCGCGCCGAAAATATGGATGCACCGGTGGTCGCGCTCCACCAATGTGTGCCACCGTCTTCGTCCACCGTCATGATCTGCTTGCCGTCGGCGCTGAAGAAGGGAATGCAGGGACTGCTTGCACCGTCGAGCTGCGCGATGCGGCGGCGATGGTCGACGTCCCAGAGCTGTGCCGGCTGGTTGTCCGCGTCGCAGGTCAGCAAGCGGTGGCCCGCAAAATCGAGCACCGCATGCTGCACCTTCAGACGGCCACTGTCGATTTCGGCCAGGGCCGGCCCACCGTCCACGCTCCAGGTGCGCACGATGCCATCGTGAAGCGTCGCGAGACGATGTCCATCTCCACTGAAGATGGCGAGTTCGCCACCGCCGTCAATGCCTGCGATGTGCACAGCGGTGGCGGTACCGTCGGCGTTCAACAGACGGCCGACGCTGTCGGGCCCGACATGGATCAGGTGCAATCCGTCCGGGGCGACATAAACCGACTGTGAACCCATCGCCAGCACATGGCGTGCGGGCGGCTGGCCTGCATCGCCATTGCGCCACACAAACAAATCGCCCCGCACCGTCGTCGCTGCAATGCTTGCGTGTGCATCGCTCAAACGCAGCAGCCGCGCATAGTGGTCATTGGGGGACAGCTGCTGGTGCAAGAGCGGGGCACTGTAGACCTGCCACAGGCGCGCGCTCTGGTCGGCGCTGGCCGTGGCGACGAGTGGGGCCTCAGCGCCGCCAACAGCCACGTCCGTCAGCCGGTCTCGATGGCCCGTCAGGCGCGCCAGCAGTCGCCCCTGGTCAACGCTCCACACGAGCGTTCTATCGTCCTTGGTCGTGGCGGCCACCACATCGCTTCGGGCACCAAAGCGCACGGCAGTGAGCCCGGCCGCGCTGCCGACCATCGTCGCCGTGACCTTGCCGGTATCGAGCGACCACGTGTTGACAGCCATACCGGGCACCACAGCCGACAGCTGGCGTCCGTCTGCCGACATGTCGCCGTCCACCATGGAGGCCTTGTCGCTGCGAAATTCGCGCAACAGCGTCTCGCCCTGGCCGTCCCACAGCCGTGCAACACCGTCTTCGCTCCACACCAGCACCCGGCCCTCAGATGCGAAGCGCACACCAGCGATTCGGCCCACATGGCGTGGCAGTTCGTCCGGTCGGTCACGCGCGACGCGCCAGCGGCGCGCAATGGGGTCGGCGCAAGCCAGAAGCACGGTCCGGCCGTCCTGTGCATACCGGGCCTCTGTCGGAACGGCGGGCAGTTGCAGCTTCGCGAGTTCCAACCCGTCAACCAAACGCCAGCGCCGTACTGTCTGGTCGTTGGCCAGCGTGATGGCCTCCTCACCATTGGGCGAAAAGACCACGTCACCCACACGGCTGGCATGCCCGCCCAGGCTATGCAGCTGCTCGCCCGTGTGGGCATCCCACAGCCGCGCCGTGCCATCGATCCCAGCAGTGAGGATGCGATTGCCATCTGGACTGAACACTGCGTGCTGCACCGCTTTGTCATGACCCGCCAGCAACAACTGTTGGCGGCCGGTGGCCACCTCCCACACTCGGGCGGTTCCGTCCTCGCCGGCGGTGAGTATGCGGCGCTGGTCAGGGCTGAAGACGACGGAGGTGAGCCCCGCCTGGTGGCCGCGCAGGCTGAACAGCGCGCGCAGCCGGCTCATCGCGACAATCATCTGCATCCGTGCGGCGCGGCTGCTCAGGTCGGTGGCGAGCGCATGGGTGGCCAGGACGGCAGACAGCTCGTCCAGCCCGGCGCGGCCAGCGGCATCGGACTGCGCGGCCAGCTCCTTCACGCGCGATTGCACGAGCTCGATGTGCAGCGCATCGGCGCGTTTGTCGGCCACGTGCCACTGGTAGGTGGCGGTGGCGGCCGCGGCAGCGATCACCAACCCGGCCCCGGCGGCCCAGGCCTTGTTGCGCCGCAGCTGGCTGAGGTCGTCGCCCTCCACCTCGGCCGGAGTGCGGCCAAGCAGCCGCGCGGCGATGCGGATTGAGGCATCACGCACTGCGCTGCCGCGCGCGTCTGGCTTGGCCAGCGCCGCCGTGCCTGACAGGTCGGCGTACAGCGGCTCGGTATTCAGGTGCCCACGCAGGCAGGACGGCAATGCGTCGGAGACGGCCCAGTCGAAGTCCTGTCGGGCCGGGTCCCAAAGGATGGTGCCACCGCTCTTCACGATCAGCACACGCTCAGCCGACCGGTTCAGCAGCCACCAGCCCATCTCTTTGGCCACCCACGTCGACTTGGCTGACGTCGGATTGGCCATGAGAATGAGCCATTCGCACTGGGCCAGCGCATCGAGAACTGCGCGCTCCAGCGCCGAGGACACGGGCAAATCAGTGCCGTCGCGGAAGATGCGAAGACTCGGGCGCGGTGAATACCAGGGGCGGGACAGCCGTTGAATCGCACGCTGAAGCCCGGGCGCGAGTTCCCCGTCAGCCCGGTGGTTGTACGACAAGAAGGCGTGGTATTTCACTGGGCCCCGCTCAGTCGTTTGAAGGACTCCGCAATGCCGCACATGATTGTGTCGGCCGCGGGGCCAGGTCAAGGACGCCCGTCCGCCGGCCGGAGGATGGTCAGCCAGGCTGTGCTGCTATCTGCAGCGCCTACCAGCTCACCTCACGCTCCGGCGTGGCGCCGATGCGGTGGATCGACAGATCAGCGCCGGCAAATTCCTCCTCGGCACTCAGCCGCAGGCCCGTCACCCGCTTGAGCACACCGTAGACCAGCAGTCCGCCGGCAAAGGCCCAGGCCACGCCCAGCGCAGTGCCGATCAACTGTGCCCCCAGGCTGACCCCGCCCAGCCCGCCCAGGGCCTGGCTGCCGAAGATGCCACAGGCAATGCCGCCCCAGGTGCCGCACAAGCCGTGCAGCGGCCACACGCCCAGCACGTCGTCGATCTTCCAGCGGTTTTGCGTCAGCGTGAACAGCGCGACGAAGATGGCGGCGGCCACACCACCCACCACCAAGGCGCCGGCCGGGTGCATCACGTCCGAGCCCGCACACACGGCCACCAGTCCGGCCAACGGGCCGTTGTAGGCAAAGCCGGGGTCGTTTTTACCCATCCAGGTGGCCACCAGCGTGCCACCCACCATGGCCATCAAGGAGTTCACTGCCACCAGCCCGCTGATCTTGGACACGCTTTGCGCGCTCATCACGTTGAAGCCGAACCAGCCCACCGCCAGCACCCAGGCGCCCAAGGCCAGGAACGGGATGGACGAGGGTGGGTGTGCCGCGATGTTGCCGTCACGCCGGTAGCGGCCCAAGCGCGGGCCCAGCAGCAGCACCGCGGCCAAGGCGATCCAACCACCCACCGCATGCACCACCACGCTGCCGGCAAAGTCATGGAAGGGCGCGCCGGTGGTGGCCTGGATCCAGCCCTGGATGCCAAAGCGCTGGTGCCAGGCCACGCCCTCAAACAGCGGATAGACGAGGCCCACCAACACCGCAGTGGCGATCAATTGCGGGCCGAAGCGGGCCCGCTCGGCAATACCACCCGAGACGATGGCCGGGATGGCTGCCGCAAAGGTCAGCAAGAAAAAGAACTTGACCAGTTCATAGCCGTTTTTGGCCGCCAGGGTTTGTGCGCCCACCATGAAACTGCTGCCGTAGGCCACCAGGTAGCCGACAAAAAAGTAGGCAATGGTCGAGACCGCAAAGTCCACCAGGATCTTGACCAGGGCATTGACCTGGTTTTTCTTGCGCACCGTGCCCAGCTCCAGAAAGGCAAAGCCCGCATGCATGGCCAGCACCATGATGGCGCCCAGCAGAATGAACAGGGCGTCAGCGCCCTGTGCAAAAGAATCCACGGCAGTCTCCCAGCGGGTGTTTGCGCCGCTGCAGTGCATGGCTTGCACCAGAACGCGGCTTGCTGCACCAGGGTTAGCAAAGGGCATGCCTTCTTTGGTGCAGCAAAATCGCACCAAGAACGGTCATGGGCCCGCCGTCACGCATCGACTTGGTGCGCGGTGCACCGGCGCTGGCCATGCTGCCGCACGCCGTCGACGGGCCATCGACGGGCCGTATGCTGGCCACATGGCGGAACCATTGAAGAACCTGATCGACGTGGCGGCGGTGCAGGCCATCGCCCACCATGTGCAGCGCGCCTGGCCCGGGTTTGACGCACGTGGCTTCAGCCAGCAGGCGCTCGACGGGCTGGATACGCTGGAACTGAAAGCCCGGGTGATGCAACTGGCCCGCGCGTTGGTGGGTTTTCTGCCGGCCGATGTGGACCGCGCCGCCGGCATCCTGGAAGCCAGCCTGGGCCCGGCTGGAGAAGGCGACGACCTGG
>Ga0116183_1006863_pt1 | contig 10354 bp, 11 predicted proteins | sample AD_UKC078_MetaG_FD_89753 | JGI IMG/M metagenome (GOLD analysis project Ga0116183, IMG submission 89753) | Active sludge microbial communities of municipal wastewater-treating anaerobic digesters from USA - AD_UKC078_MetaG | ecosystem: Engineered > Bioreactor > Anaerobic > Digestate | place: USA...
ATTGCCCAAAGGGAAGTACCATGCCCTCTACATTGAGCTGAAACGGCGTAAGAAAGGCGCTGTGAGCGTCACCCAGGCGGAGTGGCACAAGGCGCTCCGGGCGAACGGCTACGCTGTCCATGTGTGCCTGGGATGGGAAGCGGCGAAGGAAGTCATAGAGGGCTACCTCAGCCTATGAAAAAGGAGCCTTTCGGCTCCTCTTCCTATGGCAGCAGCTTGTCGGGTGGTATCTTCAGAACCTCCGCAAGGGGCTTGATCTTGTCCATCGGGACGGGGCGCGTGCCGGCCTCCCATCTGTACACGGCGGTCTTCGCGGTGGCGGGCTTGTACCCGAGCAGTTCTCCCAGCGCCATCTGTGTCAGCCCCGCCTGCTCCCGCGCTTTACGGATGCGATCAGCGATAGTCATGCCCAATCAGGATGAAGGTCTTTGCCAACCGTCACGCGCTGGGAATCGCCGTTGTTGACCACTTTGATGACCTGGCGCAGCCCATGAGCGGTGATGCTGATATTATTCGTGGTTCCGCGCCAGCCGTGGAAGCGCTTCTGGGTGGCATCCATGTTACCGCTGATGCCGTCCTGTGTGACGCGGATGTGCCAGGTCTCGCTGCCGGAGTTCTCGTCGTACTTGCTGATGAGCATTACCTGGTCTCCGACTTTTACCGAGGGGTTGAAGGTGTCAACGTAGTGGTTCAAGGTTTTCTGTGTCATGGCGGCCTCCTTGTATGTTGTTGCTTTGATTATAAGTGAACCAAATGGTTCACGTCAAGGGGTGAAAGCATAAAAGCGCATCCAAACATTTACTTGTTTTATTGTGCAACTTGCACAAAAAGCCCCGGGGCTTATATACCTCCCCGGGATGTTGTTCAATGTCCGTGGGGAGGTGCTTTATGAGTAAAGCAGACAGCGGTGTCCCCCCACCGCAAGACAACCGGGAGGAAACCGGGCAGAAGAAGCGGCAACGGGATGACAAGGGCCGCTTTATCAAGGGGAACAAGAACGGCGGCAGGCCGAAGCTCCGCGAGGAGTTCAAGAAGTTCGCCCAGGAGAAGAGCTATGACGCGCTCAAGGTGGTGTGGGGGATCATGGTGGGCGAGAAGACCAACGCGCGTGACCGCATGAGCGCCGCGCGCATCCTGATGGAGTATGGCTATGGGAAGCCGGCGGCGGAGTTTGACCGCGAGCGGCTTGACCTGGACAGGGCGCGGTTTGAGCGCGAGGCGCAGGCAGATCAGGCGGACAAGACCATCCGTGTGGTGATGAGCGATGAGTTGAGGGAACTGGCGAAGTGAGCATCTTGCTGGACATCGGGAGGCCCCAGCCACGGCAGCTGGACTTTTTGCAGTCAAGGCGGAAGTATGTGGCCTTCGGCGGCGGGCGCGGAGGCGGGAAGAGTTTTTCTATCCGGATGAAGGCGAAGTTGCTGGCCCTGGAGTATGAGGGCATCAAGATCCTGATACTCCGGCGCACCTACAAGGAATTGCAGAACAACCACATTGACATCCTGCGTCTGGAACTGCATGGCATCGCGCGGTACAACGCGAGCGACAAGCGCTTCACCTTTGACAACGGCTCAACCATCGCCTTTGGCTACTGTGACGCGGACAGCCATGTGCTCCAGTACCAGGGCGCTGAGTATGATGTGATTTTCATTGACGAGGCCACGCAGCTCAAAGAGGAATGGCTGAAGGTGTTCCCGGCTTCCCTGCGCGGCGTGAATGACTTCCCCAAGCGCATTTACTATACCTGCAACCCCGGCGGGGTATCGCACGGCTATATCAAGCGCCTGTTCATTGACCAGGACTTCAACGAGAGCGAAGACCCGGAGGACTACCAGTTCATCCGCTCCCTGGTGATGGACAATGACGCGCTGCTGGAGAGCCAGCCGGACTATGTCAAGCAGTTGGAGGCGCTGCCATACAAACTGCGCCGGGCCTGGCTGGAAGGCGACTGGGACATCCTGGAAGGCGTTTTTTTTGAGGAATGGACGGATGACCGGGAGCATTACGCGGATAGGCGGCATACCCATGTGATAGACCCCTTTGACATCCCGCGTGAGTGGGCCATCTACCGCACCTTTGACTGGGGTTTTGCCCGGCCCTTCGCGGTGCATTGGTGGGCTGTGGACTATGACGGCAACCTGTACTGCATCCTGGAGCTGTACGGCATGGGCCGTGAGCCGAATGAGGGCATCAAATGGACGGCTGACCGGGTGTTCAAGGAGATCGCGCGGACTGAGCGTGAGCACCCCTGGCTGAAGGGGAAGCGCGTGCATGGCATCGCGGACCCGTCCATCTGGGCGAAGGAGAGCACCGGCATCTCCATCGCGGACACCGCGTCCAGCGAGGGCGTGTACTTCGTGAAGGCGGACAATGAGCGTATCCCGGGCTGGATGCAGGTGCATTACAGGCTGCAATTTGACGAGGAGGGCTACCCCCGGATGCAGTTCTTTTCCAACTGCAAGCATGTTATCCGCACTATGCCGCTGATGATGTATGACCCCATAAAAGTAGAGGACATGGACACCGACCTGGAAGACCATTGCGCGGACTCTATACGGTATATGTGTTCTCACAGGCCGGTGAAGCCGGTCGTGGTGGAGAAGGCCGAGCCCATCCTCTTTGACCCGCTCAACCAGCACACCAAGATATCCCCCTACAGGAGGCTGTGATTATGGCATTCATGGACAGGTTCAAGAAAGAGGCGGCGGAGCAGCTGCCCGGCGCGCGCATCGGCAAGGAAGCCATCAAAAAGGCAAATGAGGTCTTCCGCGAGTACAAGGAGGGCAAGGTCAACCTGGAGCGCCGGCTGATAGAGAACGAGAAATGGTTTAGGCTTCGCCATTGGGAGGTGATGGACGCTGCGGGCCGGCCTTCGGGCAACCCGATGGACGCGCGCCCCACCAGCGCCTGGCTGTTCAACATCCTGATGGGCAAGCAGGCGGACGCCATTGAGGCCTACCCGGAGCCGCGCATCCTGCCCCGGATGATGGATGACAAGCAGACCGCCGCCATGCTCAGCGACATCACGCCGCTGGTGCTGGAGCAGAACGGCTTTGAGCAGGTGTACAGCAACGGCGCGTGGAAGAAGAACAAGCACGGTTCAGTTGTCTACGGCGTGTTCTGGGACAAGAGCAAACTGAACGGGCTGGGGGACATCGCCATCCGCGAGACCGATGTGCTGAACCTTTTCTGGCAGCCGGGCGTGGAGGACATCCAGGACAGCCGCAACCTCTTCCACGCGGAGCTGGTGGACAACGAGGTGCTGGAGGAGGCCTACCCGGAATTGCAGGGCAAACTGAAGGGCCAGGGCAGCATCACGCTGAACACCTATGCCTACGATGACCACATCAACACGGATAAGAAGTCACTCGTGGTGGACTGGTACTACAAGCGCGTGGTGGAAGGGCGCACGGTGCTGCACTATTGCAAGTATGTGGGCGAGCATGTGCTGTTCGCCACCGAGAACGATGAAAAGATGGCGCAGACGGGCTGGTACGATGACGGCCTGTATCCCTTTGTGGTGGACGTGCTCTTCCCCGTGGAGGGCTCGCCCTGCGGTATAGGTTATGTGGACATCGCCAAGTCCCCGCAGGAGAGCATTGACCTGCTGGGCCAGCAGCTGGTGAAGAACGCCACCATGGCGGCAACGCCAAGATACTTCAAGCGCAAGGACGGAGGCGTCAACGAGGCGGAGTTCATGGACTGGACGCGCCCGCTGGTGGACGTGGAAGGCACCATTGACCCCAGCGTGCTGATGCCCATCCAGGTGACCCCGCTGTCCGGGGCCTACCTCGCGGTGTACCAGGAGAAGGTCAACGAGCTCAAGAACACCAGCGCGAACACGGATGTGATGAACGGCGGCACCGGGGGCATGACCACGGCCTCCGGCGTGGCGGCGATGCAGGAGAGCGCCGGGCGGTCTTCCAGGGCGTCCACGCTTGGCACCTACCGCGCCTATGCAAGGCTCATCACGATGGTGATAGAGCGTATGCGGCAGTTCTACGATATCCCGCGCACCTTCCGCATCCTTGGCAAGCAGGGCGCGATGCAGTTTGTGCAGTTTTCCAACCAGGGCCTGCTGCCGCAGAACCAGGGCAACGCTTTTGGCATTGAGCTGGGATATCGCCTGCCTGTCTTTGACGTGGAGGTCAAGGCCGCCAAGCAGACGCCGTTCTCCCGGCAGGCGCAGAACGAGCTGGCCATCCAGATGTTTACGATGGGCGCGTTCAACCCGCAGATGGCAGACCAGATCACGATGCTGCTGGATATGATGGATTTCCCGGGCAAGGAGGAACTGGCGGTCAAGGTGGCGCAAAACGGGCAATTGTTCAAACAATTGCAGGCGGCCATCCAGGCGGCGATGAGCCTGGCGCAGCGCTACGAACCGCAGAACCTGCCGGCGCTGGCGCAGATGCTTGGCATTGCCCCGCAGGGCGGCATGGAAGGCCCGAAACCGGGGCGGCCCTTGCCGAAAGGCCAGCTGCCAACCCTGGACAACGTGAACCCTGACAGGCCGCAGGAGAAGGGCATTGTGAAGAACGCCAGGATACGCGCTGCGGAGGTAAACCTGCCCAGGTGACCCCGGGGCTTACATAATTTTCAAACCCCCTTTACCGTGTGATGTGGGATCGCCCACCGCACGGGCAGAAGGGGGTTTTTATGTTAGACCTGAATTTGCAGATGTTCGCTGAAGGCGGGGCTCCCGCCGGCGCACCCACGGGTGGCGAAGGACAGCCTGCACAGTCACCGGGCGATATGCAAGCCGCCGCCGGGCTTGAGAAGTTGAGGGCGAAAAGGCCGCAGCCGCAGCGCGTGGAGTTTGAACTCCCCCAGCAGCAGCAGCCAGCGCAGTCCCCTCCTGCGGAACAACCCAAACCCACGTTTGAGGACTTGATCAAGGGCGAATACAAGGAGGACTTCGGCAAGGAGGTCTCCCGCATCGTCCAGGAACGGCTGAAGAACTCCAAGCAGGCGGAAGCCAAGCTGGAGAAACTCAGCCCGGCGCTTGAGGCGCTGGCGAAGAAGCACGGCCTGGAAGAGGGCGACCTTGACGGCCTGGTCAAGAAGATCACGGACGATGACGCCCTGTATGAGGACGAGGCGCTGGAGCGCGGCATCCCGGTGGAGACGCTCAAGCAAATGAAACAGCTTGAGCAGCAGAAGAACTACCTGGAACGGATGCAGGCCCAGCGGATGCAGGAAGAAGCGATGCAGAAACACTTCCAGCACCTGGCGACCCAAGCGGAAGAGCTGCGCAAGGTATACCCAGGCTTTGACCTGCAAGCGGAACTGGGCAATGAGCAATTCGCCAGGCTGACGCACCCATCGGTGAATGTGCCGCTGCGCACCATCTACGAAATTGTCCACAAGGACGAGATCCTGGGCGGCGCGATGCAGTACACGGCGCAGAAAGTATCCGAGGGCCTGTCCAACTCCATGCGGGCAACCGCCAACAGGCCGGCTGAGAACGGCCTGAATGCCACCTCAAACGCGGTGAAGCTGAGCGAGAACGCTCACACCTGGCCGCCGGAAGTTCTCAAGCAGATGCGCGAGGACATCAAGCGCGGCAAGAAATACGTCATGTAACGAGGAGGCATCAAAATGGCTGATGCAGGAACCCTGGTCAATGCGACCACGCAGTATATCAACGCTACCACGGGGGCGGTAACCCCGTTTAACGCCAACAACTCCATGTCCGCGACCATGAAGACCTTCTACGACACCTCCATGCTGGAGAACAGTCGTGAAAACCTGGTCTTCGCGCAGCTGGGCGATCCGGAGAACCTGCCCGCCGGCGAGGGCATGACCGTTGAATGGCGCATCTGGAACACGCTTCCCGATGCTGACCGCCTGACTGAAGGCGTAATCCCCGCAGGCAAGAAGTTTGGGCTGACCAGCCAGAACGTGTCCATTGTGGAGCACGGGCTGTATGTGGCCATCACCAAGCAGCTTGACCTGCACGCGACCGACCCTGTCATCCTGGGCGCCACCGAGGAAATTGGCGCGTCCCTGGGCCGCACCTATGACAAGCTGGTGCGCTCCGCGCTGCTGGAAGGCACCAACACGCTGTACGCTGACGCGCGCAACAAGAGCACGGACGCCTTTGTGTCCAAGACCGCCGGGCGCTACCAGCTCAGCGACCAGGCCGCGACATTCTGCGGGCTGACCCCGGATATGATCGCGCAGGCCGTGACCAAGCTGGAAGCAGCGGACGCCCCGACCTATGACGGCATGAACTATGTTGCCGTTGTGCATCCCTACCTCGCGTATGACCTGCGCGCCACCAAGGGGTGGATTGAGGCGCACCAGTACGCGGGCAGCAAGAACATTTTCACCAACGAACTGGGCGAACTCAACGGCGTGCGCTTCGTGAAGTCCACGCTCGCGCCCATCATCAAGGGCGCCCCGCTGTCCGCGGGCGCTGCCAACCTGACCGTTGTCTCCTACACCGCCGGCACACGTGCCGTGGAGGTGTCGGAGACCCTGACCGAGGCTGATGCCACCGCGCTCGCGGGCCGCCTCATCATCGTGGACGGCGTGCAGTACGAGGTTGAAGCCGCTGCACATAGCGCCAAGACCTTGACCCTGACCGCCGCTTCCCTGAGCGGCGTGTCCAACGTGCCCGCCAAGAACGATGTGGTGTACCCCGGCGAGGGCGGCGCGGGCGGCATCGCCATCTTCCCCGTGATGTTCTTCGGCAAGGGCGCCTTCAAGGTTGTGAACCCCGAAGGCGCGGGCATGGAGACCATCGTGAAGTCCAAGCAGCAGATCGGCGGCCCCCTGGAGCAGTTCAGCACCGTGGGCGGCAAGTTCTCCGGCGCTGCAAAGATCGTGTACCCGGAGCGCCTGGTGACCCTGGAGTGCGCCAGCGCTTACTCCGCCACTGCTGAGGCGAACTGACCGACCGGGGCGGGGGCTGACTACCTCCGCCCCTCTTTAAGGAGATAGTATGGCAACCAAACCGAAGGCTGTTGTAGAGGAACCCATCGTGGAAGAAACCATCATTGAGCGCCCGGTTACCGACCCCTGGAAGCGCAAAATGACCATCACCCTGCCGCGCCCCGGCGTGACCGAGAAGCGGATGCTGTTTGTGCGCGTGAATGACCGCACCTTCTCCCTGCCCAAGGGCAAGTCCATTGAGGTGCCCTACCCGGTGTATGAGGTGCTGCGGCGCTCATTAAAGGCCGAGGAGGCCACCGCCGACTACCTGCGCGAGATATCCGGGCTGAACCACCAACTGTGAGGTAAAGCATGACAATTTCAGCCGCCATCGCCGCTGTCGCGGAACTCAAGCCGCACGCCTATGACGCGGAGCGGCTGATAGCCTGGCTCCACGAACTGGACACCATCCTGTACGCCAAGTTCAGGGAGGAGTCCGTCATTGACTGGCTGCCGGAGGCCTGGGAGGGCTATGAGGAGAACATCAGCCGGGAGACCGAGCTGCTGGCGCCCGCGCCCTATGACATCCCGCTGTACACGCACTGGCTGTGCATGAAGATCAGCCTGTACAACCGCGAGCTGACGCACTACAACAGCGAGGCCATCCTCTTCGCGGAGGCGCGGGACGCGCTGGCAAGGCACATCACCCGGGCCTACCCGTCTGCCCAGGGCAGCACGCACTTCAGACTGTAGGTGAGATATGCAGTACCCGCAGTTACAACCCGTCCAGCAGTACCGGGAGGTGCAGGAGGAATTCCTGGGCATCAACCGCAGCCTGCGCGCCGACCCGCGGCAATGGCGGGAGACCACCAACATCAGCCCGCGTGAGTTCCCGGTGTTCGCGCCCAGGGAGCGCCGCGGCATCCTGGCACAACTGACAGCACCACTGGGCATCCTCGCGCGGGATGCCCTGGTGCATATTGACGGCGACACGCTGTACATTGGCGGGCGGGCGGTGACCGGGCTTGTGCTGCTGAACAACGGCGTCCCCAAGCAGCTGGTGAGCATGGGCGCGTACATCATCATCCTGCCGGACAAGAAGTATGTGAACACCGCCGTCCTGACGGACTACGGCAGCATTGAAAGCAGCTACACCTACACCGGGGACGTGGTGCTGACCCCGGCGCGGGTGGACGGCAGCGACCTGCCCATGAGCAATGTCTCCGTGGGCACGCAGCCGCCGGCCAACCCGGTGAACGGCGCGTACTGGATAGACACCAGCCGCGAGAAGCACGAACTGAAGCAGTACAGCAGCCTGTCCGGCACCTGGACGCTGGTGCCCAGCGCGTACACCAAGGTGCAGCTGCCCGGCGTGGAAACATACTTTGAGAAGCTGGACGGCGTGGAGGTGGCCGGCATCACCTTTGCCGGTTCAGACCCGAACCTGAGCAAGGAAATTCCGGCGCTGAACGGCAGCAAGATCATCAGCGACATCGGAACCGGCTACATCATCGTGCCGGGCATTCTTTCTCAGGTGCATACCATGCCCGGGGTGACCGTCACCGTGAAGCGGGAAATGCCCGCGCTGGACTTCATCACCGAGAGCGAGAACCGCCTGTGGGGCTGCAAGTATGGCGTGGTGAGCGGCAAGGCGGTGAATGAGCTGTATGCCTGCGCCCTTGGCGACTTCAAGAACTGGAAGAAGTTCCAGGGCGTGTCCACGGACTCCTACGCGGTGTCTGTCGGCACGGACGGCAAGTTCACCGGCGCGGTGACCTACCAGGGCTACCCGCTGTTCTTCAAGGAGACAGCGCTGCACAAGGTGTACGGCGCGGTGCCGGCCAACTACCGCGTGGAGACCTACGCCTGCCGGGGCTTGCAGGAGGGCAGCCACCGCTCGCTCCAGATCGTCAACGAACTGCTGTACTACAAGGGGCGCACGGATGTGCTGGTGTATGACGGCTCAGACCCGACAGGCATCTCCGAGCCCCTGGGCAGCGAGACCTACCGGGAGGCCGTGGCGGGCGCGTACAAGCACCTGTACTACATCAGCATGAAGGACGAGGCCGGGGCCTACCACCTGTACCTGTATGACACCAGGCTGCGGGTGTGGTACCGCGAGGACAATGTGAAGGCGATGGGCTTCGCGCAGGTGGGAGATGACCTGTACTACATTGACGCGGTTACCAAGAACATTGTGGCGGTGTACGGCAAGAGCGGGACGAAGGAGGACAAGGTGGCCTTCTCCGCGCAAAGCGGCATCATCGGCTATGAGAGCGCCGACCACAAGTATGTCAGCCGTTTCAACATCCGCGCGCTGATCCCGGAGGACGGCCTGCTGAGCGTGCTGTTCCGCTATGACAGCGTGGGCGGCTGGCACCTGGCTGGGCATATCCGGGGGCATGGGAAGGTGCGCTCCGTAACCCTGCCCGTGGCGCCCCGGCGCTGTGACCACTTTGAGATGAAACTGGAGGGCAGCGGGGATGTGCGCGTGTTCTCCATCGCCAAACTGAGCGAGCAGGGAAGTGACGGCGCATGGATCTGAACCTGAGAACGCCGCCGGTGCTGCACGGCACGGAGATGGAGCAGCTGACGCAGGTGCGCAGTTACCTGTACCAGATGCACCAGGCGCTGCTCATCACGCTGGACAACATCAACCCGGAGAGCATCGTGCTGAAAGCCGTGGAGGCGGTGACAGGCGGGGACACGCTGCCGGACGGCGGCACGGCGACCATCCACGAGGCCTACAACAACCTCAAGGCGCTCATCATCAAGACGGCGGACACCGTGCAGGCCGAGTATGATCAGCTGACGCAGACGCTGGAGAGCAGCTATGTGGCGGTCAGTTCCTTTGGCACCTATGTGGAGAACGCCAGCCAGCAGATAGAGGCCATCGCCACCGGGGTGGTGCAGGCGTTCAATTATGAGTCCTGGCTGACCAACCTCCAGGACTCCCTGGAACTACTGAACACCTACAACATAGAGTCCGACCAGTACATCAAGACCGGGCTGCTGTTCTTTGACGAGAACAACATACCAAGGTATGGCGTGGCGGTGGGCGAGAACCTGACGCGCATTGAGGTGGACGGCGAGACCGTCATTGAGCGCAGCGGGCTGGCCGCGACCTTTACCAGCGACAGGCTGAGTTTCTGGATGAACGGGCTGGAAGTGGCCTACCTGTCCAACAATGAACTCATTGTGCAGGACATCAGCGTGATGAACTCGGTGAAGATAGGTAACTGGGTGCTGGATGGCACGCACGGCTTTTCCATCAGATGGGCGGGTGAGTAAGTGGCAACGATAACGGTATACGCGGGCGACATCAGCCTGGTCAGCAAGTGGAAGGTAGTCTATATCGGCGGCGGGCAGTATGTCATGAGTCCGGGCCCTTCCACCGCGTTGGGCACGCTGACCTTTTCATTGGCCGGCCTTCCTGCCGGGGCAACGGTGACCAACGCAACGCTGTACAGCGACC
>Ga0116183_1006868_pt1 | contig 10350 bp, 7 predicted proteins | sample AD_UKC078_MetaG_FD_89753 | JGI IMG/M metagenome (GOLD analysis project Ga0116183, IMG submission 89753) | Active sludge microbial communities of municipal wastewater-treating anaerobic digesters from USA - AD_UKC078_MetaG | ecosystem: Engineered > Bioreactor > Anaerobic > Digestate | place: USA...
CAAGGCCCTTCTAAAAATTGAAGGTAGAACTTTTCTTGAAATTATATGTGAAAATTTATTTCTTGCTGATATTAAACACGTTTATGTAGTTTTAGGATATTATGCCGATATGATAAAAGAATATTTACCTCTGAAAAAAGAAAGAATACTTATTAATCCTGATCCGAAAAGAGGCCAACTTTCATCTCTTCAACTGGCTATCACAAGTATACCTTCAGAAGTGAAAGCTATTATGGTAACTCTCGTAGATTTACCACTTGTAAAATTATCTACTTATGTTAAACTTGTAAAAGAAGGATTTAAAAAAATAGATTTAATACATTTACCTGTTTATAAATGTAGAAGAGGCCATCCTGTAATATTTCCCCGGAGATTTTTTCAATCCCTTCTGGATACCCCTTATGAAGAAGGAGCACGTTCTGTAGTCCGTGCTAATACAGGAGAAGTGATGACCTGGAACGTAGATGATCCGGGAATATTTATGGATTTTGATACGGTAGAAGAGTATGAAAAGAGGTAAAGATTCTGTGGCAGTAGAATATTTTAATCATATGTGGAGTGTAATCAGATCTTTTTGGGGAATAAAAAAGTGAGAAGTGAAAAGACGTGAGATATGAGAATTAAAGTTACGCATCACGCATCACCTCTCACCACTTAATAAGGAGGTATTTTATGAGTGTTGTAGGAAAAAGTGTGGAAAGAAAAGATGCTCTGGATAAAGTGCTGGGTCTGGCACAGTATGTTGATGACATGCATTTTGACAATATGTTAATTGCAAAAGGTGTATATAGTAAAGAAACTTATGGAAAAATAATATCTATTGATATTTCGAAAGCAGAGCGTGTGAAAGGTGTTGTTAAAATTGTTACATCAAAAGATATACCTGGAGAAAATCTTGTTCCCATTGTGAGAAAAGACATGCCCTTTCTGGCAGAGGATGTGGTAAGATATTATGGTGAACCTGTAGCCTATGTTGCGGCAGAAACGATTGAGGCGGCAGAAGAAGCAGTAAAACTTGTCCATATTCAATATAAACCACTGGAAACTGTTTTATCCATAGAAGAGAGTATAAAAGAGAAGGCTCCTAAGATTCACCCTCACGGAAATATTCATAAATCCTATAAAATACGAAAAGGAGATGTGGCAAGAGGTTTTTCTGAAGCTGATATTATTATAGAAAATGAATACAGAACACCTCATCAGGAACATTCTTATCTGGAAACCAATGGTATGCTTGCAGTTCCGGCCTATGAAGGTGGAATAACAGTCTATGGTTCTATGCAGTGTCCTTTTTATGTTCAGGAGGGAGTGGCAAATATTTTGAATATCCCCCTGAATAAGGTAAGAATAGTTCAGACTGTTACAGGAGGAGGTTTTGGAGGTAAGGAAGATATACCTTCACTCTATGCCGGGAATGCTGCTCTTTTAGCTTATCTTACAGGTAGACCGGTAAAACTGGTTCTTACAAGAGAAGAAGATTTTTTTACTTCTTCTAAACGCCATCCCAGTCTTATAAAATATAAAACAGGAGCCAGAAAAGATGGCACTCTGACGGCAATAGAAGTAACCTATTACCTGGACGGCGGAGCCTATTCTACCTTGAGCCCTATTGTTATGTGGAGAGGCCTCATTCATGCTACCGGTCCTTACAGGTGTGAGAATGTCAGGGTTGATTCCCATGTAGTGGCAACAAACAGGGTTCACTGCGGAGCTTTTAGAGGTTTTGGACAACCACAGGTGATTTTTGCCCATGAAAGTCAGATGGATATTCTGGCAGACAAACTTCAAATTGATCCTGCAGAGATAAGAAGAATTAATGCTGTAAACGTGGGAGATGAAACATCTACGGGACAGAAACTGGAAACAAGTGTAGGACTTCTGGAAACCATAGAAAAATCAGTAGACAAATCTGAATGGCAGCAAAAGAGATCTATATATGAACAGGATAAAGGTGATAAAAGGAGAGGAATTGGAGTTTCCTCTTGTTTTTACGGAGTTTCTCTGGGAGCAGGAGGAAGAAAGTACGAAAGATCAGGAGCCTATGTGGAAATAAACAGAGATAGTTCAGTAAATGTTGCAGTGGGAACTACGGAAATGGGACAGGGTATGAGAACAGTTCTTTCTCAGATTACTGCAGATGCCCTTGGTGTAAAATATGAAGATATATATATAGTTCCTGTAGATAGTACGAGAGTTCCTGATAGTGGACCCACTGTGGCTTCCAGAGCTACTGTGATGTCTGGAAATGCTATAAGAGATGCCTGTAGACAGTTGAAAGAAAGACTTGGAAAAGTGGCAGAAGAGATGCTTAAAATACCCCGGGAGGTTCTGGTATGGGATAATGATGAGGTATATTTTAAACAGAATCCTTCTGTTAAATTAACATTTAAATCAGTTATAGAAGAAGCATATAAAAGAGATGTTCATCTTGCAACACAGGGATGGTTTGTTGCACCATATACAACCTTTGATGAAGAAACAGGTCAGGGCTGGTGTTATTTTACTTATGTCTATTCGACAAATGTTGCAGAAGTAGAAGTGGATATGACTACAGGGATAGTGACAGTTTTAAAGGTAACAGCTGCTCATGATCTTGGCAAAGCTATAAATCCTGCCCTGGTGGAAGGACAGATTCAGGGAGGAGTAGTACAGGGAATAGGCTATGCTTTAATAGAAAATCTGCTGTATGATAAATCCGGAAAAATGATAAACCCCAATTTTTCGACCTATATTATTCCCACATCTGTTGATACTGCCGTAATAGATCCAATTATAGTTGAACATATCTATCCAGATGGACCCTATGGAGCAAAAGGATTTGGAGAACTTCCTATTATAGGTGTTGCACCTGCTATAGTAAATGCAGTGTTTCATGCTACAGGAGTGAGGATGAAAGAATTACCGGTTACACCGGAGAGATTATTTTCAGTGATAGGTGAGAAGAAGTGAAGAGTGAAAAATGATCACGGATTAAGCAGACTACACAGATTATTAGGAAGATGAAAATCCGTGAAATTCTTTAATTCGTGTCTTCAGTGATCAGAAAGGAGTATATATGTCAGACCTGATAAATCTTAATTTTACTGTGAATGGTGAGAAAAAACATATTAAATTAGATCCTTCCATGACTTTACTGGAAATATTGAGAAATATTCTCAAACTTACAGGGACAAAAGAAGGTTGTGGAAAAGGTGAATGTGGTAGCTGTACAGTACTACTCAATGGAAAAGCTGTAAATGCATGTCTGGTTATTGCCTCTCAACTTGAAGAAGCGGAAATCATAACTATAGAAGGTCTTGGTAAAGGCGAAGAGATACATCCAATACAGAAAGCCTTTATAGAAGAAGGAGCAGTACAGTGCGGTTTTTGTATACCGGGAATGATTATGTCTGCAAAAGCTCTTCTGGATGAAAATCCCCATCCTTCGGAAGAAGAGATAAAATGGGGAATTTCCGGTAATCTTTGTCGCTGTACCGGATATTCAAAAATAGTTTCTGCTATAGAGAAAGCAGCAAAAGAGAGGTAATAAGGAGGAGGATGAGAGTGAGAAGATTTTCTGTGATAAGAATTAGAAGTTTGGAGCATTTATTTGATCTGGCAGAAAAAGGAATGACCAATCCTTATTTTCTAGCAGGAGGAACTGATCTGTTGATAAAGATTAAAGATGATTTATTAATTCCTCCCTTTACTGTTCTGGATATAAGTGGCTTACAAGAATTAAGGAGCATACATTTTGAACAGGATTATGTTCGTATCGGTTCTCTTGTTACTCATGGAGAGATAGAAAAACATCCTGAACTGAGATTGCTTTTTCCTTCATTAACAGATGCCTGTCATGGTGTGGGTTCCCCTCAGATCAGAAATCGTGCCACCATAGGAGGTAATATAGGTAATGCTTCTCCTGCCGCTGATTCAATACCGCCTTTATATGTTTATGGTGCAGAATTACACCTTGTAAATAGTAAGGGAGAGAGATGGGTTAAAATAGAAGATTTCTTTACAGGACCGGGTAAGACCATTCGTAATCCTGTGGAAATAATAAAGGAAATCAGAATACCAGCGGAAAAGAGAGACTATGGCACTTATCTGCGTCTTGGTCAGAGAAAGGCTCTCGCTATATCAAAGATTTCTCTTGCTTTAGCCGGTAAAAAGAAAAACGGTTCTATGGAAGATGTAAAAATAGCTCTTGGAGCTGTTGGACCGACTGTAATAATGGCAGTAGAAACATCTCTCTATCTCAGAGGAAAAGAACTTTCTTCAGAAGTTATAAAAGAAGCGGGAAATATAATAGAAAAAGAGGCAGAACCCATTACTGATCTCAGATCTTCTAAAGAGTATAGAAAAAAGATGTGTTCTACCCTTTTAGTTAAAGCTTTAACGAACTGGAAGCAGGTTGCGTGAGGCGTGAGAGGTGAGACGTGAGAGGTGATGCGTGATGGGTGATGAATATTTAACTCATTACTTTTCACTTTTCACCTTTCACTCATTTAGCAATTCATTAATAGTTTCTATCAGTTTATTTATATCAAAAGGTTTATGGAGGAGCTTTATATTTCTTTTCTGTACGAAAGAGAGGATACTTTCATCAGTGGTGTCTCCTGTAATATAAATTAGTTTTTTTGCAAGTTCAGCTTTATGTTCAAGTAAGTCTTCATAGAGTTTTTCACCACTCAAATCAGGCATTCTATAATCTGAAATAATCAGATCAAAATCTATCCCTTTTATCATCTCCAATGCTTTATGGCCATCTAAAGAACTCTCTACGTTAAATCCGTATTTTTTGAGTGATGAAATTAATATTTCAGCTATTAATTCTTCATCATCTACTATGAGGATATTAGCTTTGGATCTACATGTCGTTGTTTCAGGAGAATCTTCTGTTTTTTCTTCCTTCTGGGATGTAAAGAAAGGTATTATAGACGCCACAGGTAATTCTATTATAAAACTGGTGCCTTCTCCGGGCTGACTCTGAACATTTATATTACCATTATGATCTTTGATGATTCCATAGGAAATACTTAATCCGAGCCCCGTTCCTTTACCAATCTCTTTTGTTGTATAGAAGGGATCAAAGATTTTTGGAATATCTTCAGGATTAATTCCGCATCCATCATCTGCAAATACAGTTCTGATTTTGTCCTGGGCCTGCATAATCTTTATTGTTATTTTTCCCTGATTTTTGACACTTAATATAGCATCAATAGTATTATTAATAAGGTTAAAAAAGACCTGTTGAATTTGGTTTCCATCAACATATACACAGGGTAAATTGTTTTGAAATTCTCTGTAAATTGATATATTTTTTCTCTGTAAGTCATAACTTCTTAATTCAAGAGTTTTTTCCATTAAATCTATAAGGTCTATATATCGCTTCTCTGACTTATGGCTTCTTGCGAAGACAGAGAGATTATATATAATTTTTTTTGCTCTGTTAACCTGCTCATATATTTTAGTAAGCTGGTTTCTAATTTCACCTGTGTACAAAGGATTATTTAAGAGTATATGACAGTAACCCATAATAATGGTCAGAGGATTATTAACTTCGTGAGTAATGCCTGCAGCCAGAGTTCCAATAGCCGCCATTTTTGTTGAATGTAATAATTGTTCTTCCAGATGTTTTCTTTTTGTGATATCTGTTACAATATGGACAAGTCCCTCAAGTTCTTCTCTTTCATTGAAAATTGGAGAAACTGAGAAAGTAAATGTTCCATCTAATTTTTTACTGTTAATCTCTTTTTGAACGGTTTTTTGAGTCTTTAAAACCTCATGGCAGGGACATTCATTTCTTGAGAGATTTTCATCCATAAATAAAGAACAGCAATCTTTTCCCTCCAGTTCTGATGGAGTGGCATTTAATTTTTTTGCTGCCGCTTTATTAACTCTGATTATTTTATCTTCTCTATCATGGATTGAAACCAGATCTTCTATTGAATTAAAGGTTTTTTCCCACAGATTTCTGGATTTTTCTAATTCCTCCGTTCTTAGAATTACCCTTTTTTCTAAATCAACACTTGCCTTTTCCAGTTCATCTACCAGTTTTTTTAACTCAGTTATATCCTGAAAAACTCCCACAAACCCGATTTCTTTTCCAACCTTGTTTTTTACTGAGGAAGTAGTAAGAAGGGCTGGAAATTTTTCTTTTCCTTTCCTCATAGCTATAACCTCACCTCTCCAACTTCCTCTGAAACTTCCTTTATCATTTGTTTTATAAAGAATCTCTGCCTCTTTTCCTATGAATTCATTCCAATCATAATTAAAAGTCTCCATTCCCCTTTTATTACAGTATATTATCCTCTGGTATATATCTGTAATAAAAACACTTTCTCCTACACTGGCAAGTGCATCTGATAAAAGTGAAATTTTTGTTGTAGTTTCTTCTTCACTTTTTCTGATATTTTTCTTGAGCAGTTCTATATCTGAGGCAAGTTTAGATGTCTCCCTCAAATCTCTGGCAATTATCAGTATATCGGTTGCTGTATCTTCTGCATCAAATATTACAGTTGAAGAAAGTTGAATGGGGATTTTTTTATTGTTATAATTAAGTGTTATTAACTGGGGTTTGTCAAATTTCATGGTCTGGAAAAGTTCATCAGTAGCAAATATAATACTGACAGGTTTATCTATTAAATCTTCTTTTTTGCATTTTAGAGCATTCAAAAGAGGTTTGTTTAATAATTTTATATTACCTTCCAGACTGGTAAGTATCAGAAAATCACTTATTTTATCCAGTATATGATTACATATTAACTCAGTAATTGGAGAATTCATTTTGATTTTCCTTGTAGTTTCTAACTAAAGGCTTACTATATTTAAAATTTTTTGAATACTTTTTTACCTGGAGCGGTACTAAGTTATGAAATACACGATAAATGAAATTTCAAAAATATAGTTTCATTATAAATTAAATTCAAAAAACTTACAATAAGTTTTTGTTATTTTCATTTATTAATAGCTATTGAATAATAAGTTTTATGGGGTTATCCGGGAGTTATAGCAAATATTATTGAAAAGCTAATACTATAAAAGGGGATAATTTAGAGAAGTTCAGGACAACCAACCTGGTTGTCTTATTCACATCAGGATTTTTTATCTTCAATAGCAGTATTTATTTCATCGTTTATTCCGTTAGAGGCTTTTCTAAATTCACGTATTGCCCTGCCTATACCTCTACCCACGTCAGGGAGTTTACCGGGGCCAAAAATTATCAGGGCTATAACTAATATTATAATCCATTCTGCAGGTCCTGGCATACTTAGTAATAATAATTTGAGCATATAAAATTACCTCCAATAGCATAAACAGTAAATAGATTGCTTTCACTCCTCACTGTTTACTCCTTACTTAATAGAGAGAAATTAATATAATTATATCATATACAGATTTTATAAGCAATAGGAGTCAATTTTTTACTTTACGAAAGGAATCATTTTTAGTGTATAGAATTTAAATGCATAGAAATTTTTAGTGTCTGATTATTATAGAGTTGAGAGTTCAGGGTTAATAATTCTCAACCTTTAACCCTCAACGATTTTCGGGAGAGAGATAAAAAGATGGACTTTTTAAAAGAATTAAAATTTTTTACTGATGCTCTGGAATTAGGTGCTTCTGATTTACATGTTTCTGCCGGTGAGGTACCTATGATGAGAATACATGGGGTTCTGGAAAAGACAGAATATAGTCCTCTTAATCCTGACGAAGTGGATGAAATAATAAAACGTTTAACTACAAATTTTCAGAAAGCACAATTTTATGGAGAAGTTCCAGTAGAATTAGATTTTAGTGTTGATGTTCCCGGCCTATCAAGGTTTAGAGCCAATATATTCAGGCAAAACAAAGGGAATTCTCTTGTTATCAGAGTGATTCCCAAAAGAATACCTACTTTAGAAGAGTTACTTTTACCCGCTGTTATAAAAGATCTCGCCAAAAAAGAATCTGGACTTGTTCTTGTAACAGGCAGTAGTGGTAGTGGTAAATCTACTACTCTGGCAGCTATGATAGATTTGATAAATAAAGAGAAGGAATACCATATAGTTACTATTGAGGATCCTATAGAATTTCTATTTGAATCCAATAATTCTCTTATTAATCAAAGAGAAGTGCGACTCCATTCTCAGTCTTTCGGCACAGCTATTATGAATTCTTTACGTGAAGATGCAAATGTTTTATTTATAGGGGAAATTCGTGATAGAGATACTGCTGAGTGGACTATTAAGGCTTCTACTACAGGCCTTCTTGTTTTTGCATCACTTTATACCAGAAATGCCACAGAAACTATTGAGCATTTTATTAATTTTTTTCCTCCTGATGAGCATCAAAATGCCCGAATTCAGCTTTCGGATTTCCTTCAGGGTATAGTATCTCAAACTCTGGTTCCCCTTAAAGGCAAAAGAGGGAGGATTGTAGCAACAGAAGTAATGCTGGTGAATAATGTAATACGTAATATAATAAGAGATAATAAAATGCATATGCTCTATACTACTATTCAGGGCAGTAGAAAAGAAGGTATGTGGACTCTGGATCAAAGCCTTATGGAACTTGTAGAAAAAGGATATATAAGCCTCCCGGAAGCTTATAAGAGAGCAGTAGATAAAAGTGTATTTGAAATTTACGAAGAACGATATAAATACACTTCAAAATAATTTCTATTTTTTAGGTTGAGCTTCGTTCCAGTCCCATCGGAAGCATTGAGGTAGAAGTTCTCCCCAGAAGTAATTCCACCCGTTAGCTATTTTATGTAATATTACATAAAGAGTTGGCCTCCATTCAGGGACTAGAAACATTACCAGGGCAGCTACTAATATAATTATTATAGGCCAGGCCAGGCAACCGAAGGCTTCAAAAAATCTGCCTATTACAGGATGTTTCTGAAAGAAATGCTTCTTTTTAGCTTTTGCTGTGAGTTTTTGATCAGGAATGGGAGTATACATGTTTTAGTACCTCTCAAAGTTATAAAATTTTATTCTTTCTAATTATAATATATTTTTTGTTATTGTAAATGATAATTATAAATTTTTAATTAATTTTTCAGAAAATAGCAGGAGAGTGTACTGGAATCTTAGAATTTAAGTTATTTAGATAATTAATATTTTTGTTTAAGTATCAATTAGATTTATATAAATTAAAGTGATTATCTTTTTTATGAAAGGAGAGTAAAGTAAATGAGTGGTATGGTGTGGATAGCTCAACACAGGCTGGCAGTAGAAGTACCGGAAGGTCTGGGGGACGCTGTAATTGAAAGAATTGATAAAGATTATAAACCTCTCATATCAGATACTAAAAAGGCTTACTGGGAAAAGCTTGGACTGAAACTGGATAGGAATTTTGCTCCTATTTATTTGGACATGGAAGTCTATGAAACACTTTTCCCTGACAGAGATGTTCTTTTAGGAGGAGAAATTTTTATAAGAGATGATGGGGCATATCATTATTTGAAAATTCCTAACTGGGAAGAAGTGGAAATAGGTTGTATATCTCCTCAGGGAGCTAATATTGATGAGTACTGGAAATTTTGTGAATCTGTTTTACATATTATAAGTGAAATTACCAATAAGAAAGATCTTAAATGGGAACTGGTGACAGCAGTAAATCAGAATTTCTGGCAGGCAAGTAAAGCTATGGAGGAGGTTTCTCCTACTGAACTAGATTTTAAGGCCAGTATGGAATTGGAAAGTAGAGAAGCCCATGAATTGCTTAAAAAAATAAGAGATGTAAATAATATTTTATTAAATAAGCTTATGGATGTAGAAAACAGGGAAGATGTGCAGAAACTTGTACAGAAATTTGAGGGTATGGGACTTATTATTAAGGATTTCGTTGTTTTCTGTAAACAGCATGGACAGCAGATTTTTCGGGTTAATTCTAAATCTGCTATAGAAGAAGCTTCAGATAGAGGCTTCTGCTGTTTTCTCTGCGGTAAGGCCATTTCAGATGAACGAATAGATGAACTTATAACCTGTTCTGACTTTGGTAAGACCCTTATGGACAGAAATTATTGGATGCCAGTGAGATTAATACAGGCTTTACAGAAACTGGGCATTAAGCCCACACAATATTTTATTGACTTTGGTGATAAAGATGAGGATATAGATTTATTCCTGGTTCATAATAATCGTTTGATGATGTTTGAAATGACTGATAAGAAGTTTTCTTTAAAGCATGCTTTTCTTTTCAGCGCTAAAAATGCAACATTTGATGTAGATACAGCTATTTTAATTTCTACGGAGAAAGTTCCTGTTCTTATGCAACAACATCTTCAGCAGGTTAATCAGGATACTGATCTAAAGTTTATAGAGGGTTTTCATGGACTTGATGAGAGAATAGAGGGAATATTAATTGAAAAGCAAAGAGAAA
>Ga0116183_1006878_pt1 | contig 10330 bp, 11 predicted proteins | sample AD_UKC078_MetaG_FD_89753 | JGI IMG/M metagenome (GOLD analysis project Ga0116183, IMG submission 89753) | Active sludge microbial communities of municipal wastewater-treating anaerobic digesters from USA - AD_UKC078_MetaG | ecosystem: Engineered > Bioreactor > Anaerobic > Digestate | place: USA...
AGGAGATCCATCATGACCATGACCCCCGAAAAAATCGTCGCCGCTTCCAAGTCCAACGTTGAAGCCGACCTGAAGTCTGCCAGCAGCTTCGCCACCACCCTCTTCACCGCCGCCGAGCGCGTCGCCAGCCTGAACCTGGCCACCGCCCGTGCCGCCTTTGACGACAGCGTCGCTTTCTCCAAGACCCTGCTCGCCACCAAGGACCCGAAGGCTCTGGCCGCCCTGCACCTCGGCGCCATGACCCCGGCTGTTGAAAAGAGCGTGGCTTACGGCCGCAGCCTGTCCGGCATCGGTGCCGACACCAAGGAAGAGCTGACCAAGCTGTTCGAAACCGAAGCCGCCACCCTGTCGAGCAGCGTTGAAGCCGCTCTGGAAGGTGTGTTCAAGAACGCTCCGGCTGGTTCCGAGCCCGCCATCAAGGCTGTGAAGACCGCTCTGGCCAACGCCAGCACCGCTTACGAAGGCGCCACCAAGGCCGCCAAGCAAGTCGCCGCTGCCGCCCAGGCCAGCGTTGAAAAGGCCACCCTGGTCGCCGTGCAAAACGTCGAAAAGGGCACCAAGGCTGCTGCTACCGCGCTGAAGGTTGCCTGAACGGACTCCCTGCGGTGACATGTCACCGCAAGTTTCCGAGCAAGATCCAAAAAGGCCCTTCGGGGCCTTTTTGCTTTGGGAGTCCAGTGCCATGAGTCGTCGAAAAACCCCTCTCGTTTCCGCCCTTTTCAAGCTCACCCGTGCCGGGCTCAAGCAGTCCACCCGCATTGGCAAGGCTGCCACCAAGCAGGGCATCAAGACCGGCGGCCAGCTGGCCAAGGTGACCGAGCGGGTGATGTCGGCAGTCGCCACGCCCGCCGAGGCGCCGGGCGTGGTGACCGGCGGACGCTGGTACGAGGGGCGCTGGGGGCTTGGCCCGTTGGCCATGCGCCGCTACCGGCTGTTCATCCCTGTCGGTGCGAGTGCACGCAAGCCGCTGCCATTGCTTTTGCTGCTCCATGGTTGCGCCCAGGATACGGCGGCTTTCGCGGCGGTCACCCGCTGCGCGGCAGTGGCCAAGTCCCGTGGCTTCGCTGTGCTGATGCCCGAACAGGCCCGCGAGGCCAATCCCCAGCGCTGCTGGAACTGGTTCGGCAGCGACGCCAAGGTCGGGCTGGAGATGCAGATCCTGATGAGCATGGTCGATCACGTAGTGAGCACCCATCCCCGCGTCGGCGGGCCCTTGTTTGCGATTGGCCTGTCGGCGGGCGGTTCGATGGCCCTCAGTCTGGGCCTGCGTCATCCGGAACGCTTTGCCGCTGTCGGCAGTCACTCTGGTGCCGCCCCCAGCAGCGCGACGACGGCTCTGCAGGCCGGCCAGGCCATGCGCGGGCGTCGCTCGCCCGACGCCGAGGCCTTGGCACTGCGCCTGCGGGGACGGCGTTTGCCGCCCCTGGTGCTGATTCACGGTGACCTCGATCCGGTGGTGTCGATTGAAAACGCCCGCGCTTCGGCCGGACTGTGGCTGGAGTTGCTGCCGGACCATGTTGTAGCGCGGGAGACGAGCACCGAGGTGCGTCGTGGTAGCCGGCGCGGGCTGACCCGTAGCGACTGGAAGACCGGCCGCCAGCCCTATGTGCGGCTGCTGCGCATCCACGGCCTGTCCCACGCCTGGAGCGGCGGACCGTCCGGGCAGGCGTTTTCCGACCCGACCGGCCCCGACGCGCTGCGCCTCGCCTGGCAGTTCTTTGCGGCGACGCTGCAGCCGGCGGCCGCCGGCTGAGGTTCCGCGTTAATCCGGGTCACGGTTCGCGCTTATCCGGCATCATGGGCACCATGCAGTTCCTCCTGTTTCGGCCCTTCCTTTCCGGAGCTTCAAATGCCCGCCACATCCTTGCAGGACCGCGCCACTGGCGCGTTGATGGGCGCCCTCATCGGCGATGCCCTGGCCCTCGGTCCCCACTGGTACTACGATCTCGATGCGCTGCGGGCCGACTACGGCGACTGGATCTGGGACTATACCGATCCAATGCCTGGTCGCTACCATTCGGGACTGAAGGCTGGCCAGCCCTCCCAGGCCGGCGTGCTGCTGGCGCTGACCCTGCGTTCGCTCGCTGAGCGGGGCGTCTACGACGAGGCCGATTTCTGCCGGCGCCTCGATAAGGATTTCTTCCCGCTTCTCGACGGTACGCCAATGAGCGGCCCCGGCGGCTACACCAGTCAGTCGATCCGCGAAGCCTGGCGCAAGCGGGTCGGGCAGGGCCTGCCGTGGAGCCACTGTGCCGGCAATGCCGACACCACCGAAGCGGCCGAGCGGACCCTCGCGATTGCCGTACGCTACGCTTTGCGTCCGACCGAAATGGCGGCAGCGATTTCCCATAATGCGCTGCTTACGCAGAACGACGGCACGGTGCTGGCCATGACCGTCGCTTTCGGGGCTGTGCTGGGATTGCTGGTGGAGGGGCACCCCCTCGACGGGGACATTTCCGGCAAGTTGATGGCTCGCGTGAAGAGCGGCGAATTGCCTTTTCATGCGGTGACCAGCGGCAAGTTGCAGGCTCCCCTGCCGGGGCAGGCAGAAGCGCCGGTTGCCGGCCGCTTCCCGTCGCCGGATGCGCTGCTCGGCCCGGCCTGCATGGCCCGCGCGGCGCAAGACGCGGATATTCGCATCGAGCCGGCGTGGAAGGTGTCGCTGGTATATGGCATGCCGTGTGCCGTATATCACCAGTTTCCGGCGGCCTACTATCTGGCGGCGCGCTTTCCGGGCGATTTCGAGTCGGCGGTGCTGCACGCCGTGAATGGCGGTGGCCAGAATCAGGCCCGGGCCATCCTCACCGGCGCGCTGGCTGGTGCGCAAGCCGGACTGTCGGGCATTCCGGCGCGCTTCCTCGACGGTCTGGAGAACTCGGGGGAACTGCTCCATCTGGCCCGCCAGGTGGCCGCGCAGGCCGCCGTTGGCGGCTGATTTTCAGCAGCGCCCCTTCTTGGCCTGACCCGGCGGGCAGAAGTGGTCGTCGTCGTGCCGATCGCGATCCCGGTCGCCCCGGCGCGGTTCGCAGCGGCCGCGGAAATCCTTGCGTCCCTCGTAGCGATGGCAGTTGTCGCGCCACCAGCGTTCGTCACGCCAGCGGCCACCGTCCCAGTAGCGGCCGTCGCGGTCCCGGTCGCCCAGATAGATCTGTACGCCGGGCATGCGGATGCTCAGGTCGATGTCTGCAGCCAGGACGGGTGTGGCGGCCGAAAAGGCGATCAGGGCCAGAGGGACTAGCAGGATCTTGCGCATGGGGTCCTCAAAGTGGGGGGGGGCGGGATGGGCGGAATATAAGCCCTGCGTGGCAAGGTGTCGTGGTGACGACAACCTGAAGGGGCGGAGACGTCGATTTCGGTTCGCCGGCCTTATCCCGGCGTCGTTACAATGCCCGCAGGCCCCGACAGGCGGGCAGTCAGTGCAGGCACAGGAGGAGATACCGTGGGCGTCATTTTCGCCAAGACCCCCAAAGGCCAGCAGGAAATCGAAACCCGTGCCGGCGGCCTCAGCCCGCGGGTGCGTCGGGTGCTGATTTTCGTGGATGGCAAGCGTAGCGTCGAGGCGCTGCGCAGCGTGCTGCAATCCGACGACCTGCAGCACACCCTCGGGATGCTGGAGGAGGACGGTTTCATCAGCATGGTGACGGTCGCCGGCCCTGCGGGCGAGAAGATTGCCCCGCACCCCTTGCCGTCCCTCGCCGCTTTCCGCCTGCATCCGCCCGGCGACGATCCGGTGCGTTTGCAGAAGGCCCGCAACTTCATGCTCAACACCCTCAATGCCTACGTGGGCGGTCTGGGCACCAGCTCCCTGCAGGACCGTGTCGAGGCCGCCCGCACCCAGGCCGACCTGCGCAGCCTGTTCGATGAGTGGTATCACGCCGTTGTCAGCTCGCGCGATGGCCGGCGCGAGGCCGAGCAACTGCGCGGCAAGCTCCTTGAGGTGATCTAGGCTTCGGCGCAGCGCTTATCGCGTATCAAGTACCTTCACCGGGCGCGGGTCTAAGCTGGGATGCTTCCATGGAAAACTCAGAACTCGACTTCAACATCCCCGGTCGCGAACTTGCCGTTGCGGCGGAGGCCCTGTACCTCGCCAACCTGATGCTCATCCCCGGCCTGGGATTTATCGCCCTGCTGGTGCTATGGTGGCGCGAGAAAGACCGGGCGCCCGAACTGGCCCGCACTCACCTGCGCCAGACCGTGGCGGGCAGTCTGTGGGCCGGCGCCCTGCTGGTGCTTGCCAATGCGGCAATCATCCTGGCTGGCGGCTATGCTGCGGCGTCCACATGGATCATCGTGATTCTCTATTTCACGACCTGTCATTCGACGCTGATCTTTTGTGGTGCCATTGGCCTGGCCAAGGCCCTCGCCGGCAAACCCTTCCGCTTTCCGCTGATCGGGCCGAGGTAATGACCGGGCGCATCATTCCGATCATTCCGGCCGCGCCGCCTGACGGTGGGCGCCAGCGGTTGCGGCGCTGGGCGCAGGCCGCTTTCTTCGTCCTGTTCATTTTCGCGCCGGTGTTCAACCTGCTGCGTTTCGATCTGGTGGCTGGCCACGCGTGGCTTCTGGGTTTCGAGTGGCACGCCGGGCTGGAGGATTTTTCCGCCGGGCACATCGGTGCGCTGGAGGCGGTGCAACGGGTGATCGGGCGCGTGCTGCTCCCCATCCTGGCCGCCGGAGCGCTGCTTATTGGCGTGTCGTGGCGCTGGGGGCGGCTCTATTGCGGCTGGCTGTGTCCGCATTTTTCGGTGGTTGAAACCATTAACACCTTCATGCGCCGGGCCATCGGCAAGCCCAGCGTGTGGGAGCCGCGCACGCTGCCGCCGCGCGAACCGGACGGCACCCCGGTGCACTACGACCGCCTGTGGTGGCTGGTTACCGCGCCGCTGGCGGTGGGTTTTGCCTTTGTGTGGGCGGTGGTGCTGCTCACCTACCTGCTGCCGCCCTTCCAGGTTTACAGCCATCTGCTGGCCGGCGCGCCGAGCCGCAACGAGTTCATCTTCATTACCGCCGGCACCGTGGTGCTGTCGGCGGAATTCCTGTTTGCGCGCCATCTGTTCTGCCGCTACGCCTGCGCCGTCGGCATGTTCCAGAGCCTGGCCTGGATGGGCAACCGGAAGGCCATGGTGGTGGGGTTCGAGCGTGACCGGGCGGCCGACTGCACCAATTGCTACAGTGCCTGCGACCATGTTTGCCCGATGCGCCTCAAGCCGCGCAACATCAAGCGCACGATGTTCACCTGCACCCAGTGCAGCCAGTGCATCAGCGCCTGCGCGACCACCCAGCGTGACAACCCGCACGGGCCGCTGCTCCAATGGGTCAGCGGCGAGGCGGCGCGTCACAACGAGGCGGCCTTCAGCGCTCCCAAACCCGAGTCAACCAGGAGAACCCGGTGAACGGCTTCAACGACTTTGCCATCGCCCGCGCCCTGCACGTCCTGGCGATATTGCTGTGGATCGGTGGCGTGGCCTTCGTGACCCTCGTACTCTTGCCGGCGTGCCGGTCGCTGGCCGAGCCGCAGGCGCAGCTCGACCTGTTCGAGCGGATCGAACACCGCTTCGCCGGTATCGCCCGTTACTCGGTGCTGCTTGCCGGGGCCTCGGGCCTGTGGCTGGTGTGGCGGCTGGGTGTGTGGGAGCGTTTCAGCGATCCGCTCAACTGGTGGTGGATGCACGGCATGGTGGTGGTGTGGACCCTGTTTGCGGTGATGCTCTTCATCCTTGAGCCCTTTGTGCTCGACAAGCTCTTCAAGGCGGCGGCACTGCGCGATCCACTGGGCACCATGGCGCATATCCAGCGCGTGCACCAGGTGTTGCTGACGGTGAGTCTGCTCGTTGTACTGGGGGCGGTGGCGGGGAGCCATGGGGGCTGGCACTTCGGTTGAGGGCCGGCATGAAGGGAAAGTGTGTTGAATTTAACGTTTTTGATGTTTTTTCGTCAAAGTAAGGGGTTTGTCGGCCGTTATGGAAGCTCAACGAGTCCCCCGGACCCTAGAGGAAGACATCATGAGCACGCCGACTATGCCCGAAACCACTGCACCGCTGGCCGATCCGACCGGCGAAATCGAGCGCCTGGCCCGCCGCATCGCCGAGGCGGAGGCCGAGCTTGCCTCGCTCCGCACGGAACGCGACCGGGCCCTGAACACCATCGCCAGCCTGCGCAAGGAGACCTTCTTCGATCTGGCCCGCTGCGCCGAACGCAATGATGGCGAGTCGCCACTGCACACTGCGCGGATCGGCATCTACGCGAGCCTGATTGCCACCGAACTCGGATATCCGGACGAGCATTGCGCCTTGCTCGAAAGTGCCGCCCAACTGCACGACATCGGCAAGATCGGGATTCACACCAGCATCCTCAGCAAGCCGGGGCCGCTCTCCATCGAAGAGTGGAAGATGATGCGCGAGCATCCGCGCATCGGCGCCAGCATCATCGGCGACTCGGAAGAGCCGCTTCTCAGACTGGCCGCCGAGATTTCCTTGACCCATCACGAGCACTTCAACGGCGCCGGCTATCCGCTGGGCCTCGCCGGCGAGACGATTCCGATGGCTGGTCGTATTGTCGGGCTGGCCGATTTCTTCGACGCGCTGACTCATGATCGCAGCTACCGCAAGGCCTTGCCCGTCGACAAGGTGCTGTCGATGATCGGCGAACGCCGTGGTGAACAGTTCGACCCGCAAATCGTCGATGCCTTCATGCGCATCTTCGAGCAGATCGAGGAAGTCCGCGAACAGCTGGTTGAACAGGAAGCCTTTGGCGAGGCCGCCGAGTGGGACGGCCCCTGGTGGATGGTCTACTGAGCGCCAGCCCGTCGTCGCTCAGCTTGAACAGCTGACCGCCAGCCCCTTTGCCCATTGCGGTGGCGGGGCGGCGAAGCGTTCGTTCTCGGGCTGCTCGTCGAAGGGCCGGGCGAGGCACGCGAGCACCGCTTCCACTTCACTGAAATCCTTTGCCCGGGCGCTGCGGATGGCCGATTCGGCGATCCAGTTGCGCAGGATGTACTTCGGATTGACCGCGTTCATGGCGGCCTGACGCTCGGCGTCGGGGCGGCCTTCGGCGGCGAGGCGGGCGCGCCACAGTGCCAGCCAGGCGTCGCCGGCATCCCGGTCGATGAGCAGATCGCGCACCGGTGCGTCGGCCAGGGCGCGGCTGGCGTCGTCCACCTGGCCCGGCAGGCGCCCGAGCTGGCGGAAGAACAGGCTGTAGTCGGGGTGCTGCTGCTGAAGCAGGCCGAAGGTCTCGCCGATGAAGTCCTCGTCACCGGGCAAGGCCTGGGCAAGGCCGAGCTTGGCGCGCATCAGGTCCATGAAGTGGCCTTCAAAGGCCGGGGCGTAGCTTTCCTCGATGGCGTCCTGGACGGCGGCTGCCGGGCCGATCAGCGGCGCCAGCGCGCGGCCGAGGGCGTAGAGGTTCCAGTGGCCGATCTGTGGTTGCGACTTGTAGCTGTAGCGGCCGTGGTCGTCCGAGTGATTGCAGATGTGGCCGGCATCAAAGGCGTCCATGAAGCCGAAAGGTCCGTAATCGAGGGTGAGCCCGAGGATCGACATGTTGTCGGTGTTCATCACGCCGTGCATGAACCCTACTGCCTGCCATTTGGCGATCAGCGCGCCGGTGCGTCGGCCCACATCGCGCAGCAGCGCGTCGTAGGGGTTGGCGGCAGCGCGGCAAGCGGGGCGGAAGCGGTCGATCACGTAGTCGGCCAGTGCGCGCAGCTCGTCCGGCTTGTTGCGCGCGCTCCAGTGTTCAAACGATCCGAAACGTACGAAGCTCGGCGCCAGCCGGGCGACCACCGCGGCGGTTTCGACCGTTTCGCGGCGGATCTGCGCGTCCGAACCCACCACGCTGAGGGCGCGGGTGGTCGGGATGCCGAGGGCTGCCATGGCTTCCGAACACAGGAATTCGCGGATGCTCGAACGCAGCACGGCACGGCCATCGGCAAAGCGCGAGTAGGGTGTCTGCCCGGCGCCTTTCAGCTGGACCTCCCAGCCGGAGCCGGCAGCGACTTCGCCGAGCAGGTGGGCACGCCCGTCGCCGAGCTGGCCAGCCCACATGCCGAACTGATGGCCCGAATAGACCGCGGCCAGTGGCTCGCTGCCGGGCAGCAGCTTGTTGCCGGCAAAGACTTCGGCAAACTCGGGGCGGGCCACTTCGCTGGCATTGAGCCCGATCAGCGCGGCGACATCCTGGCTGGCGGCCACCAGGTAGGGCGCAGGCAGCGGCTCGGGTGGCAGGCGCGTGAAGAAGGCTTCGGGAAGGCGCGCAAAGGCGTTGTCGAAGGGCAAGGTCTCGAGGGTGTGCATGGTCTCTGTCCGGGCGCTTTATCTTTGTCGGTCGGGCAATTTGCCTGCCGGGTTTTCGGTAATCTGGCGGCGCAGCGCGCCAATAGCGTCGCTCGTCAAATCCGACTATTTCAGTATGGTATTACAAGATGCAGCTACGCGGCACCGATGCGCTGGCGGACGGGCATGCCAGGGCCGTCGATCTGAAGCGCCACCTGCTGTTGCGGGTGACGCTGTTTGCGCTGGTGATCGGCCTGGTCGCCAGCGCGGTGGTCTTGCAGCAGGCGCAGGAGCGCATCCGCAGCCACATTGCACGCACCGGTGGCACCGTGGAGCGCCTGCTCGCCAGCGAGGCGACCCAGCCGCGCGACGTTTTCCGGCGCAGCCTGGAATCGATGGACCTGTCGTCTCTCGACGGTATCGGGCCGCTGCTCGGCATTTGCGTGGCGGTCGAGGACATTTACAAGCGCCCGGCCATTCAGCGCTGCTTTGACGACGGCGCTGATCCGCCGGCGCTTGTGCGCTGGCTGCTGGCCCGCGTGATCGGGCCAGAGGTGCGTTACGGGGGCACAATCGGCCAGTATCCGGGTGTAAAGGTCGGCGAGTTCGTCGTCACGCCCAACCTCGACAGCGAGGCCGTCGACCTATGGCACCAGATTCGGACGGTGCTGGGGATGACCGTCGGCATCCTGCTGCTCAATCTGCTCGTCTATCTGCCGGTGCGCCGCGCGCTGGGGCCGACGGATGCCATCCTGGCGGTGCTCGGGCGAATGGAGGCGGGTGATCTGGCGGTGCGCATGCCGCGTCCGCGCCTCATCGAGTTGCGTCGCATTGCCCGTGGCTTCGATCATCTGGCCGAACGCCTGCAGAAGACGATCGCCGGCCAGCGTCACCTCGCCCAGCGCCTGCTGGCCGTGCGGGAGGAGGAGCGGCGGCGGCTGGCGCGGGAGCTTCACGACGAGTTCGGTCAGTGTCTGACCTCGATCGGTGCCGAGGCCGCCTTCATTACCGAAGGTGTGCGCGAGCCGCAACCGGCGCTGCTGCCGGCGGCCCGCGCCATTGCGTCGGTAACGGCCCACATGATGGAAAGCCTGCAGGGCATCCTGTTGCAGTTGCGTCCGGTGGGGCTGGAGGAATTCGGCCTCCAGGCCGGGCTGGAGGCGTTGCTCGGGGGCTGGCGGCGCCGCTTGCCGGAATGTGTTTTCGAGCTCTGTGTTGACGGGCATGTCGATGATCTGCCCGACGAGCTGACGGTGAGCCTGTATCGCATCGCGCAGGAAAGCCTCACCAATGCCTTGCGTCACGCTGCGCCGGGGCGGGTGACGGTGCGCTTGCTGCGCAGTGCGGAAGCCTGCTCCCTGGTGGTCGAGGACGACGGCGAGGATGCCCCGCGCAGCACGGTGGGCAGCGGGCTGGGGGTGCTGGGTATGCACGAGCGGGTCGAAGCCCTCGGCGGGCGCTTTGCAATGACGCGCCGCGTGCCCTGCGGCATGCGCGTCGAGGCGGCGTTTCCGCCTTCCGCAATGGTGGAGCACGAGGAAGAACATGCTTGAGAAGACGCGTTTGCTGCTGGTGGACGACCACGCCATCGTGAGGGAAGGCTACCGGCGCCTGCTCGAATCACGCCCCGATCTGTCCATCGTCGGCGAGGCGGCCTGTGCCCGCGAAGCGCTTGAGCAGTTCAGGATGCTGGCGCCGGACGTACTGGTGCTCGACCTGGGCCTGCCCGACATGGGGGGCGTTGAACTGATCCGGCGCCTACTGCAGCGCGACGCCGACGCACGCATCCTGGTGTTCACCATGCACCGGGAGCCCTTGTTCGCCACCCAGGCCCTGCGCGCCGGGGCACTGGGATATGTCACCAAGAGCAGTCCGCCGGACGTGCTGGTGGCCGCTGTGTACCAGGTGGCGGCACGGCGCCAGGTCATCAGCCCGGACATTGCGCCCGAGCTGGCCCTGGCCCTCATCGACCAGCCGCGCGAGCCGCTGGCCGAACTGGCTCCGCGCGAGTTCGAGATCCTGCGCTTGCTGCTCGACGGCTGCAGTGCCGAGGACAT
>Ga0116183_1006887_pt1 | contig 10318 bp, 7 predicted proteins | sample AD_UKC078_MetaG_FD_89753 | JGI IMG/M metagenome (GOLD analysis project Ga0116183, IMG submission 89753) | Active sludge microbial communities of municipal wastewater-treating anaerobic digesters from USA - AD_UKC078_MetaG | ecosystem: Engineered > Bioreactor > Anaerobic > Digestate | place: USA...
CAGGAGAAAAAGAGTTTCTATTCCGCTATTCGTTTGTTACAGCTGAACTCTCAAAGTGGAATTGATACTTTAGAAGTAATCTTCAGTCACAATAAAGATGAGGAAATACTTTTACTGGCAATTGAATGGGCTATCGCTTTCGGAAATGACTCAAAAGCAAAGGAATTACTGCAATATGAATTTCAGGATGAAGTTGCTGCAGATTATGCAGCTTTACTACGCTTGTTACTGGTTTCAGATAAAGAAGAAGAACAACGGCTGGCAAGGGAATTTTTGAAAAATAAACCCAACAGTATTTTCTCCCCTGACTTTAGACAAAAAATAAGCCGTTGGGCTGCTTCCCGACCAAATTTATAATGACAAACAGGAGCTAAAATGAACTTACGCAAGGCATATACCTTTGATGATGTGCTGCTGGTGCCCAAAAAATCAGATATTTTACCTGCAGAAGTGGATTTGAGCACAAAAATAACAACTAAAATATCCTTGCGGATTCCTGTTTTAAGCGCTGCGATGGATACTGTTACGGAAGCAGCTATGGCAATTGCTATGGCAAGAGAAGGAGGAATAGGAATTATTCATAAAAACCTTTCCCTTGAAGAACAGGCAAAACAGGTCAGTTTAGTTAAGCGTGCAGAAAGCGGAATTGTTACTCATCCCTATATTCTTTCCCCGGAAGATACTTTGGATTATGTTTTAGGTTTAAGAGATGCACATCATATCGGTGGTTTTCCTGTTGTAGAAAATGAATTTCTGGTTGGTATTTTAACCAGCAGGGATATCCGTTTTGAAACCAATCCCCAAATAAAAGTTAAAGACCTGATGACTCCTAAGGAAAAGCTGATTACTGCTAAAACCGGAATCTCTCTGGATAAGGCAATTGAGCTGTTACAGGAACATCGCATAGAAAAATTGCTGCTTATTAGTGATGATGGCAAGCTGGAAGGAATGATAACCGTTAAGGATATTATGAAACGCCTAAATTATCCTGAAGCGGTTCAGGATGATAAAAACCGTTTACTTGTGGGTGCTGCAATTGGAGTTACAGGTGACTATCTGGAAAGGGCAAAAGAACTTCTTAATGCTGGAGCTGATTTACTGGTAATAGATACAGCACACGGTCATCATAAAAATATTGGCATCGCTTTGCAAAAAGTTAAAAAGCACTTTAACTGTCAAACTATTGCAGGTAATGTAGCTACTGCTTCTGCCTGCAGATATTTAATTGATAGCGGAGCAGATGCAGTTAAAATAGGTATTGGACCCGGTTCAATTTGCACAACCAGAATTATTGCCGGGATTGGAGTTCCGCAATTAAGTGCTATAATGGATTGTGCAGGAGAGGCAGGAAAAAACAACATTCCTGTAATTGCTGATGGAGGCATAAAATTCAGCGGGGATATTGTTAAAGCACTTGCCGGTGGTGCTGCTGCAGTTATGATTGGTTCACTTTTTGCTGGTTGTGATGAAAGCCCCGGAGAATCCATAATTTATAACGGCAGAAGGTTTAAAAGCTATCGGGGAATGGGTTCCCTGTCTGCAATGAAACAAGGCAGTAAAGACCGCTATTTTCAGGACGAACAAATAGACGGAAATAAGCTTGTAGCTGAAGGAATTGAAGGAATGGTTCCCTATAAAGGTCCCGTTAAGGATTTTCTCTATCAATTGATGGGTGGATTGCGTTCCGGAATGGGTTATTGCGGAGCCGCTACTATTCAGGAATTACAAGAAAAAGCCGAATTTATAGAAATTACAACTGCCGGCTTGAAGGAAAGTCATCCTCACGATGTCCACATCACTAAAGAAACCCCGAACTATTACAGCGGGGATTGAAGAAGAGCTTTCTCCTGCTTTAAAAAGTTACCTTTCCAGTTTTGTTTATCACTTGAAGGTAGAGCGGGGAATGGCGAAAAACAGTATTGAGAGTTATCGTCGTGATATAGGAGATTTTCTGCTATTTTGCCCTAAGGAAATTGGTAATTTGGAAACGGACGATATTACCAGGTATCTTCTTTCTTTGCAGGAAATTGGACTTTTAAATACCAGCGTTGCCAGAAAGAGAGTTGCCTTAGGTCAGTTCTTCGGTTTTTTAAAAGATAACGATATTACTACTAAAGTGGATATGGATTTAGTTCCGCGTATTAAATTGGGAGTACATTTACCGGATGTTTTAAGTGTGGAGGAAATGTTTCAGCTATTGAATTCTCTGCCTGTTAAAACACCTTTGGAAATCCGCAATAAGCTTATGATGGAATTGCTGTATGCAACGGGTATGCGAATTTCCGAACTATTAAATTTATCGGTGCACGATTTGAATTTGGCAGAGCGGATTATTTTAGTTCACGGCAAAGGCAGTAAACAACGCTATGTACCTTATGTAGATACGCTTGATGAACTCTTTACAAAGTATTTAAAACAGAGCCGACCTATACTTTTAAAACTGAAACAATCCGAAATCCTTTTCCTGAATAATCGCGGCGATAAAATGAGCAGGATGGGTTTCTGGAAAATCTTAAAAAAGGCAGCACTGAAGGCAAATATTAAAAAGGAAATCACTCCCCATACTTTTCGGCATAGTTTTGCTACTCATTTACTGGAAGGAGGAGTGAATTTAAGAATTGTGCAAGCACTTTTAGGCCATTCTTCTATTGATACAACCCAGATTTATACACATATAGATATGAAACGACTGGTGGAAACATATAAAGAGTATCATCCCCGCGCTTAAAAAAAGGTGAACAGTGAATGGTGAACAGTGAAAGAAAAGAATGGAGAATGGGGAATTATAAATAATAATAATAAAGCGAAATCTGCGGAATCTGCGTGAACTTAAATTTTTATCTATGAAATCTGTGAGAAAAAAAGGAGCATCAATGAAAACTCATATTTATCCCTTAAATCCCTTCAAGCCATATTGCTATTTATTTTTAGCACTTATAGCAGTTCTTTGCTTATCCTCCTGTAAAACGAAAACCTCAAAACGGGAACAGGCAGAATTACAAAAGGTCTCGGTTACTTTAGATTGGACTCCCAACACCAATCATACGGGAATCTATGTAGCTAAAGAACTTGGTTATTTCCAAGAACAGGGTTTGGATGTGGATATTTTGCAGCCAGGACAAAATGTTACCGACCAAATTGTTGCCACCGGAAAAAGTGAATTTGGCGTAAGTTATCAGGAAAATGTAATCCGTGCCAGAAGTGAAAATATTCCTTTGGTTTCTATTGCAGCCGTTATTCAACATAATACTTCCGGCTTTGCCTCTTTGAAGAAAGCAGGAATTAAAAGTCCTCTTGATTTTGAGGGCAAAAAATACGGTTCCTGGGATTCACCTTCAGAACTGGCAATCCTAAAGGCAACTATGGAAAAATTTGGTGCCGATTTCAATAAAGTGACCATCATTTCCGGAATTTATGATTTCTTTTCCACTATTGGCAAAGATGCAGATTTTGAGTGGATTTATTATGGCTGGGATGGAGTGGAAGCAGAAAGAAGAGGCATTGCCTTAAATTATATACCCCTCAAAGAGATAGATCCTGTGTTTGACTATTATACACCTGTTATTATCAGCAGCGAAGATTATCTGGCAAAAAATCCCCAGACCTCCAAAAAATTTATGACAGCTCTTAAAAAAGGTTATGAATATTGTATTGCCAAACCGGATTCCGCAGCTGATATTTTACTGAAAAATGTCCCTGAACTTAATCCTGAACAGGTTAAACGCAGTATGCAATATCTGGCAAAAGAATACAAAAGCGATGCACTTGTCTGGGGAATTCAAAATCCTGTTGTCTGGAAACGGTTTTGTGAGTGGATGTATCAACAACGCCTTATTCAGCTTGCAGTTGACCCTGATAAAGCATATTCTAACGAATTTCTGCCTCAGTAAATATGACACCTGATTGCATTCTGGAAGCGAAGAACATTCGTAAGACATTTCTTTTTAAGGGTTCGCTGGTTGTAGTTCTGGACAAATTACAATTCTGTATACAGGAAGGACAGTTTGTAAGTATTGTAGGACCCAGCGGTTGCGGAAAAAGCACTTTTTTAGAACTTTTGGCTGGTATCACTAATCCCGATAATGGAAATATTTATCTGGAAGGCAATGAAATTACAGGAAAAACCGGCTTTTTAGGATATATGCCACAAGATGATTTGCTTTTCCCCTGGTTAAATACAATGCAAAATATCTTGCTGCCTGTAAAAGTGAAAGGCAGGAACGAAAAAGAAGCAAAACAGAAAATTATGGAACTACTTCCTCTTTTTGGTTTACAAAATTATACAGATCATTTACCTTACCAGCTTTCGGGAGGATTAAAACAACGGGTTGCGCTGTTAAGAACCTATATGTGTAGTGCAGAAATTTTGCTTTTAGATGAACCATTGGCAAAACTGGATGCTTTAACGCGTAGTCAACTCCAAATTTGGCTGAAAGATATTGTCCATTTATTAAATTTAACCGTTATTTTAGTTACTCACGATATAGACGAAGCAATTTTGCTTTCAGATAGAATTGACCTGATGAGTATCAATCCCGGAACTTTTATAGAAAGCATAGAACTAAATAGAAATGCACCCTTAAGCGCTGAAGAACAATTAAAACTGAAAGCAAAAATACGCAGTAAATTGGTAAACGGGAAAGAAAGTGAGGAGGAGGAAAATTTCTCTCACGGATTACACTGATAGCCTAGATTTTTTTGTAGGAGTTTGTGTTATTATAAGTTGTCACTTTGTAAGTAAGGAGTCGTCACTGCCAGAATAACTTTCACTCTTTCAACCAATTCCTTTGGCAGTGAGGACTAGGGACGACAAATACAACTTTCAAAGATAGTTCAGATTAAATTTTCTGCAGATTATTTTCCACCCTAAGTAATTATATAGTTTTCACATTTAAAGGCATAAATATTTTCCTGTCTGATGTTGATTCCTGCAAAAACAGTAATCCGGACAAGTTTATGGGATATAGCCGTTGGACTTTAAGGGAAAAATGTTAATAGAGAAAAGTAAGTGGCAAAGAAAGAATTTGCCTTAACCTTTTTTCCCTCTTGCCTATTCATAATTTATCGTGTCCAAAATTAAAATTTATTTTAGGTTGCCATAACTTATCTTGCTATTTGCGAGACCGTTACATGTTTTTAGACAGCGCATTATTCCCTGCCGAGTTGAATCTTTTATGCTGCATTAACATTTCTTTAACGATTCCTTAACGAAGTTAAAGCAGTGTTACGGAATCGTTACGGCAGTGTTAAGGGAGCGTTAAATAAGTGATTAAGCAACAGGCAGTTAAACTAAGTCCACAAAGTAATTTTATAAATCAAGATAATGAACAGGGCATAGCTTCTGTCTTTTTAACTTTCTTCAGGAAAATTGTAGGATCAGTTATACCCAAAACAATTATTCAGCAAAATCCTGAAACCCTGAAATCCCTGTTTTTTGCCGGTCAAGAATCCTTTGAACTGTCTGAATCAGTTTAAAATCTTCGTTACAGGAAGCCACAAACTGGACGCCAAAAGGGAGTCCATTTTCGTCTAATCCATTGGGAATAGTTAAAGCAGGCAAACCACAATTCGTCCAGGGCAAACTCATTAAAGGAGAGCCGGTAGAATTTAATCCTGGTGGTGCAGTCGTTGTTGTAGAAGGGGTAACCCAGAGGTCTATTTTTTCCTCTTGCATAAGGTTTACTATCTTTTTTCTGAACATAATTGTCTGTTTTCGTAAAAGTTCAAGCTCAGTTGAGCTGATTTTTAATCCTCTGGCATACAATTCCTTAGAGGATTCGGAATAAAGATGCTGATAGCGTGCAAATAATCTTTTATGATTGAGCGCAAATTCTGCTGCAATCAGGGCATTATGCCTTGCATTAATAGAATTTATATCGCCAAAAGGATCGCCGGTAATTATTTTATAGCCGTTTTGTAGCAGTTTATTCAGAGCACTGAAATAATTTTCCTGAACTGAAGCATCCGCCTGTTGTAAATAACTTCCTGTAACTGCTCCCAAAACAGGTCTGTTTGTTATTTTTTCGGAAGCGAACAGGTCCAAAAGAGGCAGTAAAAAAGAAAGATCGCTAATCTGCCTGGTGATGAAACCAATATGATCAACCGTTTGGGAAAAAGGAAAAACGCCTTGCAGTGAAAACAAACCATAAGTAGGTTTTAAACCTGTAACTCCACAGTAAGAAGCAGGCCTGATAATAGACCCAATGGTCTGAGTTCCAAGCGATAATAGACAATATCCTGCGGCAACAGCAGCCGCGGAACCACTGGAAGAACCACCTGGTGTATGCTTCCAATTACAGGGATTTTTAGTTTGGGACGGTTGAAAATAAGCAAATTCAGTGCAGGTGGTCTTTCCCAAAATCAATGCCCCCAAATTTTTTAAACTGGTAACAATTTCCGCTTCTTTGCCTGCAAAAACCTCCGGAGGAAGTTTTGAACCCGCACGCGTAGGTAAACCATCCACATTAAACAAATCTTTAACCCCAATTAAAATCCCGAAAAGAGGAGGACGCATTTCCGGTTCGGGAAAACGCAATAACAGTTTTTCAGCTTGTTTTAGTAACCTTTCTTGCCTGTTATCTTCAGGCAGCAAAGCACCTAAAACGGGTTCTGTTTTCTCAATATAAGAAAGGGTCTGGATAATATAATCCTGCAAGGGAAGTTTCCCCTGTCGTAATGCAAGAGATAATTCTTTCAGATTATCAGGATCAATAGCGGAATTCATATATTATACTTTAGTATCTTAACGCAGGACAGGGAAATATCTATTTCAGATAACTCCCGCCTTTTGCAATGCGGTTAAGTAATCTTCACTTAAGCCAAGTCGCTCACAATAAATCTCTTTATTGTGTTCTCCTATTTCCGGAGCGGGCTCACGCTGCGAAGAATCCTGGAAAGAACTCATTTTTATCGGGTTTCCGGCAATTTTTACAGTGCCGGCTACAGGTTCCTTAACTTCCACAAACATATTGCGGGCAAGCAATTGAGGGTCTTGCATCACGGATTCAATATCGTTGATAGAAGAACAGGGAATTCCTGATTTTTCCATCAGTTCCAGCCAGTAGGAAGCAGGTTTGGAAGCAAAAAAAGGTTCCAGAATAAAATTTAAGGCGTCTATATTATCAGTGCGTAAGCGATTGTTACAAAAACGACTATCGGAAATTAGTTCCGGCATTTCTATAGCCTTACAAAATGTATTCCAAAGGTTATCATTCCCTACACCAATCACAAAATAATAATCACTTGCCTTATATGCCTGGAATGGAGATATTGTAGGATGACGATTACCAAGCGGTTGGGGTGAAATTCCTTCTGCTTGATAACGCACTAAGGCATTTTCCAGAATGGCTATTTGACCATCCAACATAGCTACATCAATTTTTTGTCCCAAACCTGTTTTTTCGCGTTGATATAATGCTGCATTAATTCCAATTGCTGTAAAAAGTGAAGCCGTTATATCCCCGAGGGACATTCCTACTCGTGTTGGAGCTATATTTTGCCAACCTGTAATACTCATAATGCCACCTCTGGCTTGAACTAAAATATCGTAGGCAGGTTTTTGAGAATCGGGTCCGCTATGTCCAAAACCTGATACTGCAGCATAAATCATTTGTGGATTTATTAGCTGCAAAATATCATATCCCAAGTTAAATTTTTCCATCGTCCCAGGGCGGAAATTTTCTACTAAAACATCACATTGTTTTATCAGCTCTAAAAGTAACTCTCTACCTTGGGGTTTTTTCAGGTTTAAAGATATACTTTTCTTCCCGTGGTTGATACTGAGAAAATAGAGAGAACGATTGTGCAAAAAGGGACCATAATATCTGGAGTCATCCCCTTTTTGAGGATGCTCTACTTTAATTATTTCTGCCCCCAAATCGCTTAAAATCATTGTGCAAAAAGGTCCTGCCAACACACGACTAAGATCAAGAACTACAATATCTTGCAGGGGTTTATTCATTGTTTCGCCTTTTCTTGCAAAAAAGTTAATGCCACTTTCTCGGCAGTTATAGGCAAGGATTTAATTCTTATGCCAAGAGCATCTTCAATAGCATTAGCAATCATTGGAGCTGCAGGCAGCATTGTATGTTCTCCGATCCCCCGCGCTCCAAAAGGACCATCCGGTTGAGGAACCTCTACAATAATCGGAATAATCTCTTCCGGTACATCTTTGGCAGTAGGAATTTTATAATCCGTAAGATTAGGATTGAGCAGTTTACCTTTTTCGTTAAAACGCATATCTTCATATAAGACAGTTGCTAAACCCTGAAGTAAACCTCCTGTAATTTGACCTCTTACCAAATCAGGATTAATTGCTTTTCCGGCATCAATGGCTAAGGCAACTTTTAACACTTTCATTTTGCCTGTTTCTTTATCAATTTCCAAATTCAAAGCTGCCGCTCCTACCGTGTAATGAACATTAGGATGACCACCCTGACTTGTTTCCGGATTGTCTTTGGTGCTGGCAAATTCAGGCATAAACATTCCACATCCGTTTACAGGACCCCCTTTAAAAGTTCCGTCTTCTGTCATAATGCCATCTACTACAAAATTCTGCAAAGGCAAAATGAAAGCAGAATCGGTTTTGCATTTAACTGCCTCATCTTCCAGGTAAAGAACTTCTACGGGATAATGATAAACCCGATGAATAAGCGAAAAAATCTGCTCCCGCGCATCCAATGCAGCATTTTTAACGGCATTTCCACAGCTCCAGGTTATATGACTGGCAACAGTTTGCCATTCATAAGGGTTCCGATCCGTGTCAGGTGTCTCTACTCTAATTTTGGCTGGCGGAACAGATAAAATTTCTCCTGCAATTTGAGCCATAACTGTTTGATAGCCCTGTCCAATATCCATACCGGAAATAAGGAGATTGATTGTGGCATCTTCATTGAACTTGAGAAACGCAGAAGAAGATGCATTCGGAGGCATAGCAGGTGCTTTCCAGAAAGCCGCAAAACCCTGTCCGATAACTTTTGTAGGGTCTTCAGAAACCGGTTTTTTGCCCCAATTAATTGCTGCAGCAGCTTTATCAATACAATCCTGCAAACCACTTGGATTCATTTTAGCTCCATAAGCAGTTTCATCTCCCGGTTTAATGGCATTGATTCTTCTAAATTCTACTTCGTCTATATTCAATTGATGAGCCATACGACTAATATGACTTTCCAATCCAAAAAGCATTTCCGAATAGCCAAAACCGCGATAAGGACCCCCTGGAGGAAGGTTTGTATAAACACAAACGGAATCTATAGAAACATTATCAATACAATAAGGTCCACTTGCTGATAAACCTACTGCATTAACTACATTAGCTCCATATTCTACATAAGCCCCGGCATCCCAATATAATTTATGTTCAAGAGCCGTTATGCGTCCATCTTTTGTAGCGCCCATTTTTATTTTTGCTACCACTCCCAACCGTTGATAAGTATTGGTAAATTCCTGTTCCCTGCTATAACGCAGCTTAACTGCATAACCTTTTAGTTGAGTAGCTAAAACTGCTGGAATAATTTCCATTGTAACTCCGGCTTTACCTCCAAAACCTCCTCCCACATAAGGAGTTATAACTCTTACATCTTTATGGCTAAGTCCTAATGCTTCAGCAAAAAGATGTCTCTGAGTATGAGGGGATTGGGAACTGCTCCAAACAGTTAATCTTCCCGAATGATCAAATTTGGCAACAGCTATATGGGTCTCCAATGCACAATGTGCATAACGGGGAACGGAATAAGTATCTTCCAGAATAACATCTGCTTTCGCAAAACCTTTTTCCAAATCACCCTTACGGGTTTTTCTCCAATGAGCTATATTTGTTCCAGCTTGGGGATAAAACCAAGGAACACGAGGATAATTTTCCACTTCCGGATGCAATAAAGGAGCATCACTTTGCAGAGCATCCATTTGATTCAAAACTGCCGGAAGAGGTTCATATTCCACTTTTACCAGAGCAACAGCACTTTTTGCAGCTTCCGGAGTGAAAGCAACGACCGCACCAATTTGTTCACCTACAAAACGGACTCTCTCCTGAGCGAAAACATAACGGTCTTTCATATAAAGTCCGAAACGGTTGTGAAAATCCTTTCCCGTAAATATTTTATAAACCCCTTTCACCTTCATTGCGGCAGAAATATCTATTTTCTTTATCAGGGCAGATGCTTCCGTGCTTTCAATCAATTCCGCATAAAGCAGATTAGCTCCAAAATCAATATCATCAACAAAAGTAGCTGCTCCGCTGATTTTATCCAAAGCATCAATACGCGTTACATCTTTGCCTATATATTTATAGTCCTTCATTTTGCCCCCTTTCCGGTTAAAG
>Ga0116183_1006892_pt1 | contig 10314 bp, 10 predicted proteins | sample AD_UKC078_MetaG_FD_89753 | JGI IMG/M metagenome (GOLD analysis project Ga0116183, IMG submission 89753) | Active sludge microbial communities of municipal wastewater-treating anaerobic digesters from USA - AD_UKC078_MetaG | ecosystem: Engineered > Bioreactor > Anaerobic > Digestate | place: USA...
AATACAAGTCAAGTAATTTGTTGATTTTATTATTTCAATTTATACTGGATTGAAGTTATAAACAGCTATTCAAGCTTATCAATATCAACAATGTAATATGTTAATATTCAATTAGTTGGCTTTTTTGTTATGTGCTAAACTATTTCTGAGACATGTATTATTCATTATCTGAATTTCGAATAAGCCCTTACCCTGATGAAATGATATATCAGTCCTGAAAGAATTACGAGTATGACAGGTGCCATTACATTTAAAACCTGCCAGAATATCCTTTGGTCTTTAATTTTTGCCCTGTCAAGCAGCCTCAGCTTCATCTCCCTTGAACGAAGCTGCATCAGATCATTCTGATCAACAAGATAGTTCACACAATTCAAAAGGAAATCCCTGTTCCCGAACAGTTGCCCCGTATATTTATCCTGCCCCAGAGGCAGGGGTATCTCTGTTGATCCGGATCTTTGCACCTCATTTCTAATAATATCTCCGTCAGCAATAACTATCATCCGTGTCGGAAGGCTTTCATTACTTACCTGTATATTACTCTCACCCAAAAAAGCACCTGGCATCCTGTTCCTGAAAGCAGAAGAAAAAACCCCCTCCAGGAGTACAGCGGCTGTCAGGCGGGATTTATTGAACTCTTTCGCATCAGGAACTGTTTCAGCTTCCTGGAGTTTTATGAACATAGGAGGAGCTATTGTCCTTGAGTAATCTGAGGTATGCAGCAGAATTGTCTTTTTAATTGATTTATCCATTCCGACTGTATCAATTGTATTTACAAATTCTCCCTTTACTTTATTCAGGTTTCTTGTCACCGGGTGCTGCTGATTGGGAGACAGCAAAGGATAATATATCCATGGAGCAGGAACAATCTGACGTTGGCCTCCGCCTGCAGTCACGGAAAGTCTTATAAGCATGCAATCCATCATATCCTGAATGATTTCCGGGTTGATCCTTGCACCATACCTGAAGAGCTGATCCTCTATGTTAAGAGGATAATAAAAACCTGCTGTCTCGCCGAAAGATAAACTATCCCTGTTAACATAAACCTGTTCAAGCAGCCAGAGAACCTTGCCACCATTCATTATGTACTGATCAATAACAAACTTATCCGCTTCACTGAACTGTTCATCAGGTGCGGCGATTATTACTGCTGAGTACTGATCGAGAATCCCATGTATTCCATTAATAACACCTCGGTCAATCGTAAAATACTTTGAAAGATTTAGTGTGATGTCAGCCACCTCTACCTCAGACAATTCGCCATGACCCTCCAGAAATGCCACTTTATGAATTGTGTCGGAAGAGACAGTTGCTATAGTCTGGATCATTTCATATTCCAAACCTTCAATTGAATGGAGTATGTTTTGTTCATACGACAGAGCCTGATTGTTCTTCAGGAAATTAACAGGCACTTCAATTCCGTCATAATTGATTATCATTCCCGGAAAAACTAGCCTCTGGCTGGTGCCTCCCGCATCATCTGTATAATGAGCCCTAATGGGAATAAGCCCCTTGTTGTAAAGATCCTGAAAAATTGCTTCCCTCTGCTCTTCATCTCCGGAAGCTGACGGATTTATAAACTGAAATGTTATTTTTCTGTCCGAGGCGATCCTGAACTCTTCAAGCATTTCCTGAACAGAGCGTTTCAATCGTTTAAGAGGGATCTGCATCTCTCCATCAAGATAAACCTGAATATAGATATCATTCTTTATCCCCTTCAACACTTTTACTGACTGATCTGAAAGTGTATAGCGTTTGTCTTCGGTAAGATCAAGCCTTATGCGGGAGAGTGAAAGCACCCAGGCTGTCAGTATGATACCCGCTATGGTAATAAAAAAGCTGATCCAGCTGTTCAATCTTATATTTCTGTTATTTGAATTCTCAGGCATCTTTCAACTTTTTTTCTTCCACCTCCTTGATATCATTACAAGCCTTGTCGCTTCATTAAATATTGCGGCAACAGATAAATAAAAAACCGCATCCCGTATGTCTATAACTCCCCTGCTCATTGACTTATAATGTTCATTTATACCGAGCCGTATAATGAATTCATCGATTTCTTTAAGTCCCGGCAGATAAGCAATTGCATCAAATCCGGCAAAGAGAATAAGACAGAGAACAACAGCAACAATAAATGAAATTACCTGGTTATCTGTAAGTGAAGATGCAAATAATCCTGCCGAAGCATAGACCGATGCCAGGAAAAACAACCCTATGAAAGCTCCCAGGGTGCCTCCTTTATCAATGTTACCCGGCACTTCTCCAAGAATATGAACAGAGGCATACCATATAAGACAGGGCAGCAATGCCATCAGAACAAGACACACTGATGCCAGGTACTTACCGTAAATAATCTCCCTTTCCGACACAGGTTTTGAATATATCAATTCCATTGTCCCAAGGCGTTTCTCCTCTGCAAACATCCTCATTGTTACAGCCGGGACAAGGAAAAGAAATATCCAGGGAGCAAGAAAAAAAAGTGTATCAAGACCTGCATATCCGCTGTCGAGTATATTCCACTGACCCGGAAAGACCCACATGAAGAGGCTGTTGACAAGCAGGAATACGACTATGACTATATAGCCTGTAAGACTGCTGAAGAATCCGTTTATCTCTTTAATGAAAATAGCAAACATAACTAAAGCTGATAGACAAAAATAAACAAATTAGCTTGACAGATCATTCTTTAACTTCATTGTTTATATCTGAAACAATCACACCTTCATAATAGAAGTTTATTATCTGTCTGAAGTCAAAACCTTTTTCCGCCATTACCATCGCACCTTCCTGGCAAAGTCCTGCACCATGCCCGTAACCTTTTCCATCAAAATATACCGAATCGCCTTCAACTTTCAGCGAAAAAAATGTTGAACGAAGGCCCAGGTCGTCCCTGATCTTATGCAGAGGTATTGAAAAATCACCACTTGCATACTCATACTTACGCGTCGTTTGTGTAAAGTTCATCTTTGAAGTTTCCCCGGATGTGGTTAAATAGCCGTAATTCTTCAGATATGCCAGCCACTCATTTATGCCAAGAGTCTTCTTCCACTTTGCATTTCGCGAATTAACACACCAGGGATCGACTACTTTTTTCAGGTAGGGTTGAGCAGTAAGCCAGACATTCTCAGATGAAGCGGTCTCTCCCCCACAACAGGAATGAAAAGCGGAAATTATAAGTGAACTGTCTTTGTCAAGTATCACAAGGCCTTCAGTGTCCTTAACTGCCCTGATAATAAGCGAATCGTTTGTTATTCCACTAAAAGCCTGACAATGAACATGATCGCACAGATTATAATTATCATCAGAATGTTTATTGAAATACTTATACATATATGTCCTTGCAATAATTGCCTGTGTCTTAAGATATTCCATATTCCTTCCGTATCCGCCCTCAGCCCTTACAACACCTGCCAGATAGGAATCAATATCAGAAATATTTATAAAGACTATTGTGCCAAGGTCGGGAAAGCACTTTAAATCTCCTTTATAGTATTGACGCACAGGATTTTCTGAATTAATCCTCAGCGAAAAAGAAGCAAGCGTATCCTTCGGAGCTAAATGAACGGAATCGCAAATAAATGCAGGATCCATGCCTGTCTTAACAACGAGACCGGTATTATATTTAGAAATAATTACCGACTCTCCCGAATGTATCATTGTGGTTTTGCGATCGGGAATTATCAAGAAATATTCGCTTTCGGTAACTGAGAACAGAGCAGATGCAGGAGCCGAATCAGCAAAAATCCTTATCCTCACCTGAGCCTCCAGGGCTGTGCTGTAAAGAGAAAGTAAACAAAAAACAATGAACCTGAACTTAGTTATAATACTGTTCATCATTCTGTCTGTTTATCTCCGGTCCTGTTCTTTAATGCATTTATCATTTCAAGTGCTATCCTGTCTGAAGCGCCAGCCGGTCCCAGCTTTGTTCTTATAACGCTGTAATCACTGAGCATTTGATTTCTTCCGGCCCCGCCAGGCAAGATATCCCTTGTTTCCCGCAAAAGATTCCTGCTTGTAAGTGAATAACCCAGGAGTTCCTTTACTGCTTCTTTATCCAGTAAAAGATTAACAAGTGATACATATTTTACTTTTATCATTATCCAGGCAATGAGCATTGAAAGAAAATCGCCCTTGTAACATACAACCTGCGGGATATTGAACAGTGCCGTCTCAAGAGTGGCTGTGCCGGATGCTACCAGTGCTGCATCAGCAACTTTTAGTATCTCATAAGTCTTATCCTTTACAATTTTGACAGGCTTATCACCAATTATGATCTTATACAAATCGTCCGGCAGGTTTCCGACCCCGGCAATAACGAACTGGTATCCGGGCAAATCATCAGTAATGCTAATCATCTTGGGTAATATTGCTCTAACCTCATGTTTTCGGCTTCCTGCAAGAAGAGCTATCAGCGGTTTTTCAGGAAGGGCAAGCGATTTCAGTATTTCGCTTTTTTCCGGAAGCGAGTCAAATCTTCTTTCAGTCTCATCAACGAGAGGATTGCCATAATATTCGACCTGAATACCATGTTTATTGTAAAAATCTTTCTCAAAAGGAAAGATAATGAACATTCTGTCAATTGATTTTTTGATCTTCTTTATTCTGTATTCTCCCCAGGCCCAGAATTTAGGTGATATATAATAAAAGATCTTAATTCCCTGATCCAGATCTTTTATCATTTTCGCCAGGCGAAGATTAAAGCCCGGAAAATCAATAAGTATTAATACATCAGGCCTGAAAGAGATTATCTGATCGCGGCAAAGAGACAAGTTCCTGATAAATGTCCCGAGGTTTTTCACAACAGCAGTAATGCCCATAATTGCAGTTTTCTTATAGTGCATCAATAGCCTTGCGCCTGCTTCCTGCATAAGATCACCTCCCCAGCATGCAATAACAGCTTCATTATCACGCTTTAGAAGAGCTTTGACAAGGTTTGAACCATGAAGGTCTCCGGATTGTTCACCTGCAACAATAAAATACTTCATAATAAAAAATATACTGCAAAGACAATTATTGCCCAGAAAATCGTTACCCCGAGCACACCTTTTGCAGCACGGAGCATATCAAGCTGATTGAATATAAGAAATATAACTATGTTGGGAAATACGCAAAGAGACATGATATGGCTTTCAACTCCGGCCCCGGCGACCCTTTCAAACCACCCCTTGGCAGTCAGATCCCCTTTTGCAAATAAGAATAAGATGACGATAATTATACAAGGTAATAAAAAACCGCTTAGCACCCCGGTAAAGACTTTATCGTATTTTTCCAGAATCTTCGTCACTTAAATCTTTGTTTAAGTCTATCAACATACCCGTGAGCAGTCATGTCAACAGTAATAGGGACCACAGATACATAATTATTAGCCAAGGCCCATTCATCAGTATCTGTGGCATCGGGTTCCTTATTATTGAAATATCCTGTCAGCCAGTAGTATGTTTTACCCATAGGATCTTTTCGTTTTTCAAACTCTTCCTGCCAGTTGCCTTTTGACTGGCGACATATCTTAATTCCTCTTAACTGATCTTTCGAAACAGACGGAATATTAACATTCAGGCACACACCTTCCGGAAGAGCTTCGTTTATCAGGTTTTCAATTATTTTTCTTATCGGATCAATACATGCACTGAAATCAGCTGTAGGAGAATAACTATTCAGGGAAAAACCGACTGAGCATACCCCATAAAGACAACCTTCCAGGACTGCTGCCATTGTTCCTGAATAGAGGATACTCACTGAAGCATTTGAACCATGGTTGATGCCTGAGATCACAAAATCAGGTTTCCTTTCTAGTAATTGATTGACTGCCAATTTTATGCTGTCTGTTGGTGTTCCGTTGCATACATATATCCGGTGTTTGTCATTCTCTTCCAGTAGTTTTACCCTCAGGGGAGTTTTCACGGTAAGCGCCTGTGACATTCCGGAACGACTCTCCATTGTAGAAATAACAACTACTTTCCCAAACTCCTCCATTGTCTCAAAAAGAGTTCTTAATCCTGCAGCATATAAACCATCATCATTGGTACAAGTATTAGCCTGTCTTCTTTACTAACAATCATAGATAGTTTTTTTATCAGCAAATATAAAGAAATAGAGCAACTGGAATAATAAGCGGTTGGAGAAAATATCAACCACCCAATCTTAAGGGGATGCTAGTGAATTAGTTGAACTCTTAACTACTTATTAATACATGTGTTTAAATCATGAAATGCAGGCACTCATCTCCAAACTTGCACCAAATTTCTTACTTTTGCATTCTGTTAGGAAATTAGAAAACGAAAGACGAAAGACCGAAAAACAGATGGCAGATATGATTCTTACTTCGGGATGCGGACTTCCGGCTTCTGATCCTTCCGTATTTACAACTAATTAAGGAATAATGAAGATCTCATACAACTGGCTTAAAGATTACCTTGATTTTGATATTGCTCCTGAAAGGCTTTCTGTTATTCTCACTCAGCTTGGGCTGGAAGTGGAAGACATGGAAAAATGGGAATCCGTTAAGGGCGGATTGAAAGGAGTTGTAATAGGGGAAGTCCTGACCTGTCAGAAACACCCTAATGCTGATAAATTATCTGTTACAACTGTCAACATCGGTAAAAACGAAGCGCTCCAGATAGTTTGCGGAGCTCCAAATGTTGCTGCAGGGCAAAAAGTGCCTGTCGCTACACTTGGAACAATGCTATTTAAAGGAAATGAGAGCTTCGAGATTAAAAAAGCCACCATTAGGGGAATAGCTTCCGAGGGGATGATCTGTGCAGAAGATGAACTTGGACTGGGAACATTGCATGAAGGCATAATGGTCCTTGATCCGAATGCAAAACCAGGCACTCCCGCATCTGAGTATTTTAATGTTACAACCGATTATGTGTTCCAGATAGGCCTTACACCCAACAGAATAGACAGCGGGTCTCACTTTGGCGCTGCAAGAGATCTGGCAGCTTACCTTAACATAAACGAAGGAAAAAATGTAAAGGCAATCCGCCCTTCGGTTGATCCATTCAAACCGGATAATAATTCAAATCCTTGCGAAGTTATAATCGAGAATAAAAAGGATTGTCTGAGGTATTCAGGCATTACAATAAGTGGTGTTAAAATTGCAGAATCTCCCGAATGGTTAAAGAAAAAACTGTCTGCAATAGGATTACATCCGATAAATAATGTTGTTGACATTACAAACTATGTGCAGTATGAAATTGGTCAGCCTCTTCATGCTTTCGATGCCGACAAAATAGAGGGCCGGAAAGTGATTATCAGGAATCTTCCTGATAACTCAAAGTTCACTACACTTGATGGAGTTGAAAGAAAACTCTCTTCCAAAGACCTGATGATCTGTAATGTTAAAGAAGGAATGTGTATTGCGGGTGTTTTCGGAGGCATCGAATCAGGTATAACTGATGCAACAACAAACATCTTTCTCGAAAGTGCATGTTTCAATCCTGTATCAATAAGAAAAACAGCCAGGAGACATAATTTAAACACCGATGCTTCATTCCGTTTTGAAAGAGGCTCCGATCCTGAAATAACAACATGGGCTCTTAAAAGGGCAATTTTACTTATCAAAGAAATTGCAGGAGGAAAGATATCCTCTGATCTGGTCGATGTGTACCCTGAGAAATTAAAAAGAGAGAATATCGAAGTATCTTTTAAGAATATAGACAGGTTAATCGGAAAACAAATTGACCGGGATGTAATAAAGAGAATACTCAGCCTGCTTGATATGATAATCCTCCGGGAAAGCGAAGAAACTCTTACTGTTGAAATCCCTCTCTACAGGGTTGATGTGCATCGTGAAGCCGATGTTATTGAAGAGATACTAAGGATATATGGCTATAATAATGTCGAGATAGATGAACATATTAATTCGATTCTTTTCTACTCCAATAAGCCTGACAAGGAGAAGGTAGCAAATATTATTTCAGATATGCTCGTGTCAAACGGATTCTATGAAATAATGTGTAACTCCCTGAATCCTGCAGATTTCTACAAAAACGGAGATTTTTTCACTGATCAGCTTGTTATTCTGGCAAACCCCCTTAGCTCTGATCTGAATGCAATGAGGCAGTCGCTGCTTTTCGGGGGACTGACATCAGTTGCATGGAACATAAACAGGCAGAATCTAAACCTTAAATTGTTTGAACTCGGGAATTGTTATTTTAAAACAAAAACAGAAAAAGAAACTCCCGAAGTAAATGACTTCAGCGAAAGGTGCTCACTTGATATCTTTATTTCCGGCAATAATGGACCCACCAGGTGGAATTACAAGGCAAGTCCTACTGATTTTTTCAATATCAAATCTGCTGTTGAAATGATACTCTCAAGGCTTGGCATAAATGCTGACACTCTTGATAAAGGAGAAAGTGACAGGAGATACTTCGCGGAATCGATTACATATCTGTCGGGGAACAACAAGCTTATAGCTGAAGCCGGCAGGATCTCTGATAAATATCTGCAGAAATTTGATATTCCGCAGGATGTATATTATGCTCATTTGGACTGGGACCTGCTTCTTAAGATTATCAGTGATCACTCAATAGTTTATAGTGAAATATCAAAATACCCATCTGTAAAAAGAGATCTGGCTCTTCTTCTTGACAAGGAAATCAAATTTTCAAGGATAAGGGAAATAGCAATTAAAACCGAAAAGCATCTTATAAGGAACATTGATCTTTTTGATGTTTATGAGAGTGAAAGCCTGGGGCAAAACAAGAAATCATACGCAGTCAGTTTTACTTTGAGAGATGATAAAAAAACTCTAACTGATAACAATATAGAAACAGTAATGAATAAGTTGATAAAAGCTTTTGAAAAAGAACTTAGAGCAGTTATAAGATGAAAAACAAGTGTCGTTTTGAGGTCATAGAAGGTGATATAACATCACTTGAAGTTGATGCAATAGTCAACGCAGCTAACAACACCCTGCTAGGAGGCGGAGGTGTTGATCGTGCTATTCATATGGCAGCCGGGCCGGAACTTTATGAAGAATGCCTTAAGCTTGACGGATGTGCCACAGGGGAATCGAAAATAACAAAAGGCTACAGGCTTAAGGCAAAATATGTAATACATACTGTTGGTCCGTTATGGCATGGAGGAAAGAAAAATGAAACCGATCTGCTTGCATCATGTTACCAGACAAGCCTTAAACTTGCGGCTCAGCATAAATTAAAAACAGTAGCATTTCCTAATATTTCAACTGGTGCATACAGGTTCCCAAAAGATCTGGCTGCGTTGATAGCAATAAATGAAACAAAACAGTTCCTGTCAAAAAATGATTACCCTGAAAAGGTGATATTTGTAGCTTTCGATAAGGTGAATTATGAAATCTACAGAAAGCTCCTTGGAGAATGAGCCCGGTAATCAGATCTGTTAAAAATTATCTTTCACTTGTAAGATTCAGCCATACTGTCTTTGCAATGCCATTTGCACTTATTGGTTTTTTTTTGGCTGTATCACGGGAAGAATATGGCTTCAGTTTGAAACTTCTGCTGCTGGTTGTCTTGTGCATGGTATTTGCGCGCAATGCTGCGATGGGCTTTAACAGACTTGCCGATAAAAAGTATGATGCACTTAACCCGAGAACAAAAAACAGGGAAATACCTTCCGGTAAAATCAGCCCGAGATCGACGGCTTTTTTTGTAATAACTAATTCCGTTCTTTTCGTAATTACTGCAGGTTTTATCAACAGACTTACACTTTTCCTCTCACCTGTGGCCCTTCTTATAATACTCGGCTACAGTCTTTCAAAGAAGATAACGTGGCTATGCCATTTTATACTTGGCCTTGGTTTGAGTCTTGCCCCAATAGGAGCATATATTTCAGTAACGGGTTCATTTACATTACTTCCGGTTATTTATTCCTTCATAGTGCTTACCTGGGTCAGCGGTTTCGACATTATCTATGCCCTGCAGGATGATGAGTTTGACAAGAACCACGGGATCTATTCAATACCTTCATGTACAGGAAGAAGAAAGGCGCTTCTTATTTCTGCTTTCATTCATTTATTAACTTCAATTCTTGTAATAATTGCAGGAATTCTTGACAAGGGCAGCTTTTTCTTTTGGGCCGGAGCACTTATTTTTATAGCTCTCCTGCTCTATCAACATATAATAGTGAGGCCTGACGATCTCAGCAGGGTAAATCTGGCTTTCGGAACAACCAACGGAATAGCCAGTATCCTTTTTGCAGCTTTTGTTATTACTGACCTGTTTATAAGACACAACTGACCTATAAATATTATATCCTATTTGACAATCATTACAGTTTTTTTTGTTAATTGCTTTTATTATTACCCATAAATCTATGGCTGATATAGTAATT
>Ga0116183_1006893_pt1 | contig 10314 bp, 8 predicted proteins | sample AD_UKC078_MetaG_FD_89753 | JGI IMG/M metagenome (GOLD analysis project Ga0116183, IMG submission 89753) | Active sludge microbial communities of municipal wastewater-treating anaerobic digesters from USA - AD_UKC078_MetaG | ecosystem: Engineered > Bioreactor > Anaerobic > Digestate | place: USA...
GCAGCGACGCCGCACCAACTCCGCGATCGCCGCCAACCGCCGCGCCGCCGCCGACCCCTCCGCCCGCGTCGCCGACCCGATCTCGGCGACCACCCCCGCATCATCCACCACCCGCAACCCGGTATCGAACATACATTCGATATTAGACCCGGGCGCCGACAGACTTCGGCGTCGGCAAAACCGCCCCGCTAGAACCGCACCAAACTGAACGGATAGACAAACGTGCCACCGGGGGCGTTGTCGCAGCCGACGTCGAACGTCGATTCCAGCGTCCCGGTCAGTGTCGCGGCGTCCCAGCGGTAGACGTCATGGGTCGGGATGACAGGTCCGTAGTAGACGTTGCCGCAACGAAGTCCGTCGGGCACGTCCACGATCAGTGTGTAGATGCCGTTGGTCTGGGTGGCGCGTCCGTACCACTGGTAGGCCTTGGCGATGGGCATCGGGTTGGCCGAGACCTCGGCGCACTGCTCGATCCCCTCCGGCGCATTGCACGAACTGAAGGTGAATATCCAGGTGTGGAAGTCGTACCGGCCCTCGATGTTCGCGGTGTAATGACCGATCTGCATCCCGGCCTGGGCCGCCGGAGCCAAGGTGATCGCCACCGGGACGGCCGCACTGAGGGCGAGAGACCTGAGAGCGAAAGATAGAAACCTGAACCTGCGCAACGCCACCTCCTCGCCAACGGCACTCACCCGAATGTAGGTCGTCGCCGCAGGCCGGTCGGGGGAATTCGCTGGATCGCCGCCGCCGGGCCGTCCCGGGGATAGCATCTGCGTCCGGTGGCCAAAGATGTGGCGGTGATGACCCACACGCCCGCGCAACGTATCCGCGCGGGCTTGGTGATCGGTGCCCTCGGAGTGGTATTCGGAGACATCGGCACCAGTCCGCTGTACACCTTGCAGACGTTGTTCAACCCCGGCGACCCGCACCCGGTTCCGATCACCCGCGCCAATGTCTACGGCGTCGTGTCGCTCGTGTTCTGGTCGGTGATGACCATCGTCACGCTGACCTACGTCACGTTGGTGATGCGCGCCGACAATGACGGCGAGGGCGGCGTGATGGCGTTGATCACCCTGGTCCGCAGAATCGGCGGCAGGTCGAATCCGCGCGTCGTCGCCGTGTTATCCACGCTCGGAATCCTGGGCGCTGCACTATTTTTCGGCGACAGCATGATCACCCCGGCGATCTCGGTGCTGTCGGCGGTCGAGGGCCTCAAAGTCGTCGACCCCGGGCTGGCCGAACTCGTCGTGCCCATCACCGCAGTGATCATCAGCGGGCTGTTCCTGGTCCAGAAACGCGGGACGGCGTCGATAGGCAGATTCTTCGGACCGGTGATGGTGATCTGGTTCCTGGTGATCGCGGCCTGCGGGCTGGGCGGCATCGCCGGCCATCCGGAGATCCTCTGGGCGCTGTCGCCCACCTACGCCCTCGAGTTCATGGGCGGGCACTTCCACATCGCCTTCTTCGCGCTGGCCGCCGTCGTGCTGGCGGTCACCGGGGCCGAGGCGCTCTACGCCGACATGGGCCACTTCGGTCGGGCGGCCATCACCTGGGGTTGGCTCGGCCTGGTGCTGCCGGCACTGGTGCTCAACTACTTCGGCCAGGGAGCCCTGCTCCTGGTCGACCAGAGCGTGGTGGAGGCACCGTTCTTCCTGCTGGTGCCGGATTGGGCGCAGATACCGATGGTGGTGCTCTCCACCGCTGCGACGGTGATCGCCTCCCAGTCGGTGATCACCGGCGCCTACTCGGTGGCCTCGCAGGCCGCTCAGATCGGTTACCTGCCGCGGATGCGGGTGTCGCACACCTCGGAGTCGTCGTTCGGCCAGATCTACGTCCCGTGGATCAACGGCATGCTGTGGGTCGCGGTTCTGGTCCTGGTGTTCGCGTTCCGCAGTTCTTCGGCACTGGGCTACGCCTACGGCATGGCGGTCACCGGCACGATCACCATCACCACCCTGCTGTTCCTGTACATCGCACGAACCCGTTGGCGGGCACCGCTGTGGCTGGTGATCATCGGCGGGGGAGCGCTGCTGACGGTGGACCTGATGTTCCTCGCCGCCAACCTGACCAAACTGTTGCACGGGGCCTGGCTGCCGTTGCTGATCGGGTTGACCGCGTTCACCGTGCTGATCACCTGGCAACGCGGACGCGACGTGGTGACGCAGGCCCGCGACGAGGTGGAGGGTCCACTGCTGCCGTTCGTCCGCGACATCATCACTAGGACACCGCCACTGCCGCGTATCCCGGGGACGGCCGTTTACCTGAATCGTGGCGGTGCCACCACGCCGTTGTCGTTGCGCACCAACGTCGACCACACCCCCGTCCTGCACCAGCATGTCGTCATCGTCTCGATCGACACCCCGCCGGTACCCCGGGTCCCCGACGATGAGCGGATCACGATCGACCACCTCGGTTCCCCCTCCGATGGCATCTTTTTCGTGTCCGCGCGGTACGGCTACATGGAACGTCCCGACGTTCCCGCCGCGCTCCGACTCGTCGATCCGGCCGAGACCGAGGGCCGGATCGACATCGACAACGCGTCCTACTTCCTGTCCAAGGTCGAGGTCGTCGCCGGTCCGAAGCCGACGATGGCGCTCTGGCGCAAAAGGCTTTTCATCGCTACCACCCATATGGCCGGGGACTCCCCGGGGTACTTCGGGCTGCCATTGGAGCGCACCGTCATCGTCGGTGCCCGAATCGAGGTGTAGGGAGGGTTGATGACGCCGCCTGAGAAGATGCCGCCCGAGAAGACGACCTGCGCGATCGTCGGCGGCGGCCCCGCCGGCATGGTGCTGGGACTGTTGCTGGCGCGGGCCGGGGTGACGGTGACCCTGCTGGAGAAGCATGCCGACTTCCTGCGCGACTTCCGTGGTGACACAGTGCATCCCAGTACGTTGCGGTTGCTCGACGATCTCGGACTGTGGGAGCGGTTCAGTGCGCTTCCGCAGAGCAAAGTCGAGCACGCCGATGTCGTCTCTGCGGGCCGCCAGATCACCCTGGTGGATTTCCGGAGGCTGCGCCAACCGCATCCCTATGTGGCGATGGTCCCGCAGTGGGACCTGCTGAATCTGCTGGCCGAGGCGGCTTCCCAGGAGCCGACGTTCACGTTGCGGATGCAGCATGAGGTCACCGGACTGCTGCGGGAGGGCGGCCGGACGACTGGGGTGCGCTACGCCGCGCCGGAAGGGGACGGCGAACTGACGGCCGATCTCACCATCGCGTGCGACGGTCGCGGTTCGGTGGTGCGGGACGTCTCCGGACTGCCGGTGCGGGAATGGCCGGTTCCCTTCGACGTGTGGTGGTTCCGGTTGCCCCGCGACATGGCCGCCGAGTACTCGCTGTTCCCGCGGTTCGGGCAGGGCCGGCTGATGATCATGATTCCCCGCGAGGGCTACTTCCAGATCGGTTACCTGATTCCCAAGGGCAGCGACGCCCGACTGCGGGCACGCGGCCTGGAGGCCTTCAAAGCTGAAGTCGGCATCCTGGCCCCGGAGGCGGACACCTCGCACCTGAAGTCCTGGGATGACGTCAGACTGCTCGACGTCCGGCTCAACCGGCTCAAGCGCTGGCACACCGACGGCCTGTTGTGCATCGGCGATGCCGCGCACGCGATGTCGCCGGTCGGCGGGGTCGGCATCAACATCGCTGTGCAGGACGCGGTGGGGGCGGCCACCCTGCTGGCCGATCCGCTGCGCCGCGGCCGGGTGACCGACCGTGACCTGGCGTCGGTGCGCCGCCGCAGGTTGCCGCCGGCAGCTCTCACCCAGGGATTGCAGCGGCTGATCCACCGTCGATTGGTGGCGTCGATCATGAGTGGCGCCATGGCGGAGCCACCCCGGGCCTTCACCGCACTGCTGCGACGGCTGCCCGGGCTGGCCGTCATCCCGGCCTACGTGGTCGGGGTGGGCATCCGGCCGGAACGCGCCCCGGGGTTCGCTCGCCGGAGGTGAGCCTCGCAGAAAATGATCAAGGATCGCCCCGCGCCCCGGCTTGGGTTGCGCGCCAACCTGTTCCAGTTCACCCTGCTGGTCACCGTCAACGCACTGGTCGGCGGTATGGTCGGCCAGGAACAGACGGTGCTGCCACTGCTGGCGGAGTCGACCTTCGGGTTGACCGGCTATACCGTCCTGTTCACCTACGTGCTGGCGTTCGGGCTCACCAAGGCCGGGACCAACTACCTGGCGGGGACCTGGTCGGACCGGTTCGGCCGCAAGCCCGTCCTCGTGGTGGGCTGGCTGCTGGCGATTCCGGTTCCGCTGCTGCTGATCTGGGCGCCCAGCTGGGGTTGGGTGGTCGCCGCCAATGTCCTGCTGGGTGCCAGTCAGGGTCTGACCTGGTCGACGACGGTCGTGATGAAGATCGACCTGGTGGGGCCGCGGCAGCGTGGTCTGGCGATGGGTCTCAACGAGGCCGCCGGCTACGGGGCGGTCGCCGTCACGGCCTGGTTGGCGGGCTACCTAGCCGCTCATCACGGACTGCGGCCGGCGCCGTTCCTGCTCGGTCTGAGTTACGCGTTGATCGGACTGGGACTGTCCGTGGTGCTGGTGCGCGAGACCCGCGACTACGCCCGCCTGGAGGCCCGCGATTCGCCGGTCACGACCCCGATGCCGTCGAATCGGGAGATCTTCCTGCGCACCAGCATCACCGAACCCGCGCTGTCCGCGGCGAGTCAGGCCGGACTGGTGAACAACCTCAACTTCGGGCTGTCCTGGGGACTGTTCCCGTTGCTGTTCGCCTCCGCGGGACTGCCGGTTGATCGGGTCGGCCTGCTGGTGGCCGTCTACCCGGCGGTCTGGGGTGCGGCGCAGATTGTGACTGGCGCCCTCTCGGACCGATGGGGCCGCAAGAATCTGATCACCGGCGGGATGCTGACCCAGGCCGCTGCCCTGGTCTGGATCGCCACCGCCGAAGGTTTTGCGGGATGGCTGGCCGGCGCCGCCCTGCTGGGGGCCGGGACGGCGATGGTGTATCCGACCCTGCTGGCGGTGATCGGCGACGTCGCCCAACCGCTTTGGCGGGCCCGCGCGGTCGGGGTGTACCGACTGTGGCGGGACGGCGGCTATGCGGTCGGGGCGGTTGTCGGCGGGGTGGCCGCAGACCTGTGGGGACTGCGTGCGGCGGTGTGGGTGGCAGCGGCGATCACCGCCGTCTCGGCGGCCGTGGTGGCGGTTCGGATGTACGAGACGCACCACCGCGAACGGGTCGGCGGCTGACGCCTGGTGGCTGATGTAGCGAGCTACTCGAATTCCTCTGCCAGACTTCGCTTGTCAAGCTTCTCGGTTCCGATGGTGGGTAGCGGCTGTTCGCGGATGATCCAGCGGGTCGGGATGGCGAAGTAGGCGACCTCGCCCGCCATATGCCGGGACAGGTCAGCCTCACTCGGGATCGGGCCACCCGGCCGGTGCACCACCACCGCCGCCAGTTCCTCGCCCAGTTCGGGGTGCGGCAGGCCCAGCGCGGCCGCCTCCACCACGTCGGGATGACGCATCAGTGCGGCCTCCACGTGCGGGCAGGCGATGTTCTCCCCGCCCCGGATCACCATGTCCTTGCTGCGCCCGTCGATGAACACGTATCCGTCGGCGTCCACATGGCCCAGGTCGCCGGTGTGCAGCCAGCCATCGGCGTCGATCGAGTCGTCCTCGACGCCGACGTAGCCCAGCATGACGGTCGGGCAGCGCGCGAGGACTTCGCCGATCCCGCGATCGTCGGGGTCGGCGATCCGGATCTCGACGGTCGGCAGCGGCCGGCCCACCGTCTTGGGGTGGAGCGTCAGGTCGGCTCCGGTGGCCACGGTGAAGAACCCGCCGCCTTCGGTCATCCCCCACATGTTGACCATCCCCCGGCCCCGCAACTGGGGCAGCCGCCGGGCCAGGCGTTCCAGGAGAACCGGTGGCACGGGAGCGCCGCCGAGTGGGAAGGAGCGCAGGCTGGACAGATCGTGGTCATCGAAGGCGGGATGCTCGAGCAGTCGGGCCGCCATCGTCGGCACCGCACCCCAGCGCTCGACCCGTTCGGATTCGATGAGCGCGAGCACCCGCGCGGGGTCGAACCGGCCGGTGTTTAACACGATCCTGCCGCCGGTGAGGGTCTGGGTGATCAGGGTGGCGAACGCGCCGATGTGGAACAGCGGGGTGGAGACCAGGGTCACCGGTTGCGGACCATCCGCAGGAATCAGGGGTGGCAGTTGCCGGGAGCGGGCCAGCACATTCTGCTGATTGGCCACCACCGACCGGAACGGAAGTTCGACGGCCTTGGGCATACCGGTGCTACCGGAGGTGAACAGGATGACCGCCGGAGCCTCCTCGTCGGTGGGGCCCGGCACATCGGGTAGTCCGGCCGAATCGGCGCCGAAGCAGTCCGCGAGGGTGGTGATGTCCAGAACCGGGCCCGCGAAGCCCGCGGCCAGTCCGGGGGCGTCGGTGATGACGACGCGGGGCCGCACGAGTTTCAGCGAGTGCTGGGCCTCCTTATCGCTCCACCACCGGTTTCCCAACACCGGAACGGCGCCCGCCGACCCGACGGCCCACAACGCGAGCACCCAGTCCGGGCTGTTGTAGGCCAGCAGCATCACTCGGTCACCAGGCCGGACCCCGAGTGGCTCCAACCGGTCACCGGCGGCGCGTACCGCCGCGAAGAACTCACCGAAGCTGATCCGCCGCCCGCCGTGCACCAGGAAGGTTCGCGGTGTCCAGCGCTCCACTCCGGTGAGAAGTTCGGCATAGGTGCGGGGCCGTTGCCGGTAGAGCAGGCCGGGATGACCGGCGTAGTCGCCGGTGATGACCCCGTCGCCCCAAGGATTCATGAAACAGAACCGCCTAATCAAGGTGTGCGCTACGGCGATTCAATCAGGGACGGGTTGAGCTCAGAGCGCGGGTGGTGATGTGCGCGCCCGTGGCTGATGCGCCTAAACGGAATAGCTTTCGGAAAATGTACGAAATGGGTTGCCCAAAAAATATCTTTATTCGGTTACCGACTATTCGTCGCTTCGGCCTGTTTCTCATGGTTTACTCAGCGGACTTTCTGCCACCTTTCATCCAAGGGGTTTTCGCTGATGGCTCGTCACGCTAAGTCCGGCAAGGTTGTTGTTCTCGATGGTGTCGACGGGGGTGGTCGTCTGAGGAGCCGGGAAGAATTCGGACAGTGAGATTTTTGGTTTCTCAGGCTGCTTCCATTTGATTGAGCCATTCCGACTCTACTTCATTCGGGGTGCGATATCCAATCGCGGAATGAAGCCGGATTTGATTGTATCTGAGTTCGATGTAGCGGGTGATGTCCTTTCGTGCGTGTTCGCGGGTGGGGTATTGAGTGCGATAGACGCGCTCATTTTTCAGGGTTCCGTTGAATGATTCCGCCCATGCGTTGTCGTAGCAGATTCCGGTCCGCCCGACGGAACGCCGGACACCCAATTCCTTGGTCAGTGCTGCGAATTCCGTGGATAGATACTGGGCCCCGCGGTCGGAGTGGAATACCGTTTCCCCCGCGGTGAACGCGAAGTTGCGGTTCGCCATGCGCAGGGCGTCGGCGACCAGCTCGGTGCGCAGGTGATCAGCCATCGCATAGCCCAGGACCTTCTTGGAGAAGCAGTCCAGCACGGTGGCCAGATACAGCCAGCCTTCCCAGGTCCGGATGTAGGTGATGTCCCCGACGAGCTTGCGGCCTGGGGCCTCGGCGGTGAAATCGCGGCCCAGCAGGTCAGGGAGCGAACCGGCGTCGCCGGCGATGGTCGTGGTCGGCCGAAACGGCCTCGGCTGACATGCCACCAATCCCAGCTCCCGCATGATCGCCCGAACTGTGTCCGGGTCCACCGCGGTGCCCCAGCGGGCGAGCTGGGCGTGGATCCGCCGGTAGCCGTAGGTGCCATCGGAATGGGTGAACGCGAACCGGATCTCGGCTTGCAGGATCTCCCGGCGCGCCGCGGTCGCCGACTGTCCCCGGCTGCACCAGTCGTAGTAGCCCGACCGTGACACTCGCGCCCACCGGCACATCAAGATAATGGGATAACAGCCTTCTTCGGATTCGATGAACGCGTATTTCGCCGTCACCGGAACTTCTTCGCGAAGAAGGCCGCCGATTTTCCCAGGAATTCGTTCTCCATTCGTAGTTCCCGAACCTCGCGTTCGAGCTCTTTCAATCGTGCCCGTTCCGGAAGAGACAATTCCGGATCGGCCACGACATGGGTCTGCCGGTATTTCTTTACCCAGTTCCCCAAGGTCTGCTCAACGATGCCCAACTCGCGGGCCACATCGGCGATGGGCCGAGAATGGTCGATGACTTCCTTGACCGCCATCTCCCGAAATTCGGGCGTAAACTTCGTATTCTTCCGAACCACAACAACTCCGTTCAGTAAACCCAAATTCTAGTTTGGGCCCACTGTCCGTGAAGCTTCAGGCACCTCAGTCATCGGCCGGTGCCGGGCAGCGTGCGGGTCGGGGATTTGGGTCTGAGTCAGATGGGGGCGTCGCGGGGCGCCCGGTATGTGGGACGCGTCGGTGCGCTTGCGGTCGCACTGGGGGTCGGTGCGGCGATGGCGTCGTTGCCGTTGGCGGCGGCCGACACCTCGGGATCGTCGGGATCGGCCGGGTCGGCCTCGACCGAACGGGTCGGCGCCACGTCGGGTCGTGGGTCGGGGTCCGCAGCCCCCAAGGGGACGCGGTCGTCGGAGTCGGGTCGCGGTTCGGGTGAGTCTGCGGGTTCGGGTGATTCAGGCGGGGGTGTGTCTGAGGGTGCGGGTTCCGGGGGTCGGGGTTCGGCCGATAGCGGATCGAGTGCGGGTGGGTCGCGGGCGTCGGTGACTCCGGATGTCGGTGATTCCGATGTGCTTGGGGTGGGCGAGGTTTCGGCTCCGCGTGCGTCGGGTGTGGTGACGGCGCCGGTGGTGGGTGTTGGGGTGCCGAGGGCGGCGTCGGCGGTGGCGCGTGCCGCGGCAGCGGCGGCGGAGTCCGAGGTGCCCGAGGCTTCCGAGGGTGTGGAGATCGCCCCGTCGGTGGGGGTTGTGGGTTCGGGGCCGGCTGTTCTTGAGGTTTCGGTGGCTGAGGCGGTGCCTGCGGCGTCGTCGGCGCCGGTGCGTGGCGTGTCGGGATCTTTGGTGTCCTGGCTGACCGGCGGTCGGGGTTCGGATTCCCCGGCGGCGGCGGCGTTGATGTGGTCGGCGGTCGCGGTGTCGCGGCGGGAGACGGTGGGCGGTTCTTCGACTGCGCGGGCGGCTGCGGTGGTGGGCACGTCGGGGTCGGTGGATGAGTCGTTGGTGGGTCCGGCGGCGGGTGCGTCGGCGGTGTCGTCGGCGGTGGGCAACCCGATCACGGATTTCATCCGGGTCTTCATCGGCAACGGTACGGCCGATAACCCCAACGGCGGGTTGTTGATCGGTAATGGCTATTCGTGGACGGCGGAGACGTGCGCGTCGGCGCAGGGGTGCACTGGCGGTAGTGGTGGTCTGATCGGTTCGGGTGGTAACGGATTCAACGGCGGCGACGGTGGTAGCGCCGGGTGGATCGGTGATGGCGGTGACGGCGGGAACGCTTATGTGCCGGGCCGTGATGGTGGTGATGGCGGTCAGGGTGGTCTGCTGTTCGGTTGGGGTGGCAATGGTGGTTCCGGCGGGGCGGGGAACGCGCTGCTGTCCGCCGGTGCGGGTGGTGCCGGTGGTGACACCGGATTTTTGGCGCTGTGGGGTGACGGCGGCGCTGGTGGTGCGGGTGGTTCGGGTTTGAGTGGTGCTTCCGGCGGTGCTGGTGGTGCGGGCGGTAACACGGGGTTCCTGGCGCAGTGGGGTCGCGGCGGTGACGGCGGTGACGGCGGGACGGGCGCCAACGGTGGTACCGGGGGTAACGGCGGTAACGGCGCGTTGTGGGGTGGTGGCGGCGGGGCCGGCGGTATCGGTGGCGGCGCCACCGATGTGAGCGGTGTGGGTGGCCACGGCGGTAACGGTGGTTCTACCGGGTTGTTGTCGGTGATCGGCGAGGGTGGCGCTGGTGGGGCCGGTGGTGCGGGCGCGGCCGGTGATTCCGGTAGCGACGCGGTGATCCCGGGTGGTGACGGCGGCACTGCGGGTAAGGGCGGTGCGGGCGGCCTGGGTGGTGACGGTGGTGACGGTTCGTGGATTCTCGGGTTCGGCGGGGCCGGCGGTAAGGGCGGTGCCGGTGGTACCGGCGGTACCGGCGGTGCGGGTGCCGATGGTGTGGACGGTGTGGTTGCGGGTGCTTCGGGCACTGATGGTGGCGATGGCGGCAACGCCGGTTCCGGTGGTGCCGGTGGTGCCGGTGGTGATGCCGGGTATGGGCGGTTCCTGTTGTTCTTCGGTGGCCGTGCTGATGC
>Ga0116183_1006899_pt1 | contig 10310 bp, 8 predicted proteins | sample AD_UKC078_MetaG_FD_89753 | JGI IMG/M metagenome (GOLD analysis project Ga0116183, IMG submission 89753) | Active sludge microbial communities of municipal wastewater-treating anaerobic digesters from USA - AD_UKC078_MetaG | ecosystem: Engineered > Bioreactor > Anaerobic > Digestate | place: USA...
AAGCGCCTGGATTGAGGCTTTTGATGGTTTGGTGTCCAGTCATGCCCAGGAAAGGATCCTCACTTAGGTCATCCTCGATTGTTATACAGCTTGGTTTCTGCATGACCCCTACGCCGAAGGCGATACCCGCTTCGTTGAAGCTAATGACACGTAGATTGTTAGCCGGGGTGCTGGACGTGGGATCCGGAAATTGCGGTAAGGGTCCGTCCACGGCGGTAGTGGGTCCTGAAGCGCCTACTGTCTGTCCCGCATGAAGATAATCGACTCCCCATAGATAACTGCTTCCTGGGGAGCAGGAGCCAGGATCGATGGTTTGTGGGTTGAACGATGTAAAGTAAAGGACCGACGAGAAAAGAGCCATGGGGCCCGTGACCCGCTCGCCGGAACCGGCAGCAAAATGCACGGTTTTGTCACTGGTGCTCGTCGTATTTTTGGCATTGCTTGCGTTGAGTATCCAATTCACATCCATTTGGATGTCGCCTGTTTTAAGATTCTTTTGCTCCGTTAAGGACCATACCGAGTTTCTGCCGACCGGGGTTAGAGAGGTTTGCTCGCCTGTCGACAGGGCGATGGTCACGCGGCCCATGGGGTCGGTGGACAGAATGGGCGGAGTTTCGATCGGTCCCACATCCGCCAGACCGAACGGACCTCCCCATGTCGTATCCGTCGGGAAAGCATCGTGGACCAAGGTTACGGACCAGTCCTGCGGCTCCGCAGAGGATAGATCGAGTCGCCACAATCGGCCTTCCGCATCGCCGATATAAGCTCGGTCTGCGACAGAGCCGGGCGTATTGGGATAGGAGATGATATGGCCGACCAAGGGGGCCGCAAAAGGCGCTTTGGTTACCCTGCTATTGCCCGAATTCGTTCCGTACAGGGCTTGCGGCGCCTCCGGCGCGGCTGCATTGTAGGAATCACTCCGTCGAAACGTTCGAATGACTTCTCCCGTATCGAGACGGACGATGGTCAGAGACCGGGCACCTGCCAGAGAGAGCACATCTTGCGGGTTATTACTGACAGGTGTGTATTTAGCGGTTTTGGTTCGATGGGTGACCCCAACAATGTTGGCCACCGATCCAGTGGGGAAAGTCGTGGTTTCGAGGTTGGTTTCGTCATTGGAACGGACTCCTCCATATCCACCGGGCAGGATAGCTACAGCGTGTCTTGCCGGAAGGGTTCCCACACCGCTTCCCGGCATGACAAAGTAGAGCGTCGCGATGGCAGGGCGCGTGGAACGTGATCCAAACAGCGGATTGCCGTCCTTATCCGTGGTGAGCTGCCACAAAAACCGTGGTCCAGAAGTGTAACCCGTGACTTTTTTAGTTTCATCACGATCCGGGTTGGTCACGTCCAACGCAAAGTATCCTTGGGATGACCCATAGGTTCCCAACAAAACCGTATACCATTTCGCGGTGTTGAAGGAAGAAGGGGTGGGGGCCGTGCGCGTAAGGAATCGGCCGGCAGTGGGGCTTGCATCCCCAGCTACCTCCCCCACGACAATCGGGCCGCTCAACAAGGTCTTGTTGGCCGCTTCATAACGCGTTGGGTACTGTTCGCCAATCGATGGGAGTACCGCGGGTGGAATGAAACTCCAAAGTTCGTTGAGCGAATTGTCCTGTTTGTTGATGGCAAAGGCATGAAGCTGGCCATCGGCGGTAGCCGCATAAATCGTGGGTACTCGTTTCGAAAACAGGCCTTGGAAAAGCGTGTAGCTTTCGTCACGAAGGTTCTCACTCGGCGGCATCACGAGTTCGGGAGTCGAATTGATCATCGCGCCAAACGCGGAGGAGCGAAGATAATCAATGCCGGTCGCCGATAAACCAAGCTGAAGCTTCAAGAATCGGTCGCGACACGCCGTCGCCGTGGGAATCGTGTTGGCCGACGTACGAGCACAACAAAGCTGGCCTGCTGAATCGCATTGGTTGGTTCCGAAAAGCGCCGTGGGAGTAACCTTTGAGGCGAAGACGCTGGCACTATCCTCGACCGTGGTGCCGCCCACGCTGCCCAAACCGTCCGGGTCGGCGCTCGGGGGCAGCATGGGACGTATGGATCGAGTCGAATGGATGGTGCCACCCGAATAGGCATCGCCAAGGACGGTGTAGATATAGCGAGAACTCAGATTGCCGTCCACATTTGCTTCGAAATAATCGCCTTTGCTCTTGTCGATCTCTTGCTCTTCGGGAATGTTGGATTCACACGTATATCGTTCTCGTACGAGATGCCCGGCGTAGAGGTCTTTCGAGACGGGATCGAAGGAGCTGAAGAATCTGGCGCCTACTATCGTATCGGAAATTTTGGTGGCCGAAATATTTCCGGTGGCGAACACCGGCTGGGTTCGCGTCATGGCCGCGGGCGGAAAACGCAGGATATTGGATATTGCCGCAAGCAGTTCCGTTCCCGACTCGGCCCAATAGGCGCTTCGAGGGGCTCCGAGCGTCATTCCTTTATCTTCTGCCGTATACCTGCTGCCCTCGTTGGCAATTCCTTCGATGGTGCAGCAGGTGGCAAGTAATTCATCCTCCGGGGTCGATATGCAATAACCATAAGCGCATTGGTTTGCGGCACACGTGCTGGTACAGGGTGGCAAAGAACTACAGGCGCGGTATTCCGGATCTTTGATGTTCATCAATTGACTACAGGTCAATGCGCTGCTGCCTTTAGCCGCTGTGACCGCAAATCCGACCACGAAGAGATCGATATTTTTATCGTATAGATCTTTGGCGTAGCTTTGTGGTGTCTCGAAGGGGCACTTCCCATCATTGGTGGATGGGGTGGCTTTCAAGTCGCAATGGGGACGCAAATCGAGGTTGGGCCCGCCATCCGTGATCAAAATCGCCATTCTCTTGCGACAACCCGGATGAGTCCGATCCATGGATACATTGGGGTCCACCACCTCCGTAGAAGCTGGCTCCACCAATATCCACCGGTTTCGTATTGTCTTGCGTCAAAAAAAAGAGCGCATCTTTGAGCATTCCAGCCACAGGTGTTCCCCCAAAGGGACGTATTCCCAAAATCGCTTGCTGCACCCTTTCATTGTGGGCAATGATCTCCTCGGTGGTGGCATTGGGGTCGCCAAAACCAATGAGGCGTCCTTCCCAGGGAGGCGCGGCGGGGTTGCGCGCCCCCACCTCGAACAATCGAGCCGCTCCCGGAGGAGGCGGGCAGTCCACAGGCCATCCTTGCCCCGCATACTGCGTGTCTGTCGTCAACCAACCTGGAAAATAACTCCACGTATCACCGACTCCAGAGGCAAAATCAGGCAGAAATGTGGAAAGTATTCCTGTTCCAATACCACCTGTGTCCACACGAGACGGGGAAGGGTCGAAGGTCATGATGCCGAATCGAACCGAAGTTTGAAGGCGGTCGATGACACCATCCGATTCTTGAGGCATAAAAGGACACTCGACTCCCGATGAATACGTTTGCGACATATCTCGCCAGTAGACAGGCGCCTTGTCCGGCCATTTCATCGCGTTCCCATTGGTCAGTGCAGTTCGAAGATCAGTGTCCCAAGAAGGGGCAGGCGTACAACGCTGCTTCGTGCCATTGACCGTATACGTAGCGACGATTCGGTTGAACGGAAGATAGTATCCTTTGTCGTAGGGGTCCGCCGCACCGAGCTTGTATTCACCGGCGAAATCAGTGTTCGAGCGCTCCTGGGCGGAGCATTCGGCGCCGATGACAGTGCCTGTAAACGCATTGGCGAGGATCGCCCATCGATCCGCGGGGGTTGGTCCCGATGAAAAAGACGCCGCGGAATCGAAAGACATTGGGCTCGAGGCCGGGTAGACTCCACATTGCGGAAGCGCATAGCGAGTCGTATCGGTGGTCGAACGCTTCGTCGTATAGGCCATCGAACCGGATGTATCGAGAAGCAGAAGGACGTCCGCGGCCTGGTACTCCGCGGATTGTGCCTTCGCCGGATGACCGACCGTTTGGAGCGTCACGACCGCCGCCAGAGAAGCCAGAATTCGGAGTTTGGTATGCGTCATGGCTCGAATGCTCCTCGAATCAACATCTTTCATCGCGGCAAAGGACCCACTTGTACGATGGCCCGGTTAGCGCGAATCGCCGCCAAACGAACCGATTGCTGGTTGGTATCGTCGGGACGAACCACGCCCGTGCCCGAAAATGTCAGTTGCATATAGCGGAATCGTGGACCGATGCCGGATTGATCCATACCCGCCACCGGTCGGCCCACGGGGCCCGGATCGGTCAGTTCCACCAAAAAATCACCTCGTAAAAGCGCCATCGGAGAACTCAGGCTCGTGCCCGATGAATCGATGAGGTAGTCGGCTCCGCTTTCCGTTTTCATCCTGTTTTCGATATCGGTTTTCGTGAGTCGGTAGCATGGGAGTGCTGAGATCCCAGTAATATACTGGTTGGCACGGCACGATTCATTCCCCGCCATCACCAATTGCATGTATGCCAGCGCCTTACCCCCAGACAATTCGTCCACAACCGCTACCGTTCCGAGATCGGCTATATACGCGGATTGGGTCGATTGCTTGGCATACCCTGAAATGCGCTGATTCAAACCTGCCGTATGGGCAGCGAATATCCCGACCGCTGTCAAGACCGTGATGACGGACATGACGACGAAAATCGAAGCACCCCGCTGTTGGCGTCGTCGCTTGAAAACCGCCAGTGAAGCAGGGGGAAAACAGCGGCCTGCGGATTGGCTTACCATGCCTCACCTCGGTGATTCATCAGCGAAATCGTGGCCGTCAACGTACGTGTTCGAGCCCATCGGCCTTCCGACACTTTCGAGCGAAACATATAGCCATCCGAAACGAGGGGATTGGCCACTTCATCAATGGTTTCGGAACGGTCAGCCTCCCGTGAACGCACGACAAGCCGAAGATCAAGCGCCCGGATAGCCGTGGGTCCACCGACAGGAGCAAGGGCAACGGTTGGTAGGGTCGCTCCCGCTGCCGAACCCGGAGCAAGGTACCTCAGATTTCCTCGCACGACTCCTCCGGATGCCGTACTGGTGGTCCAGACTCCGACTTTCAAATCTACAGCAAATTCTGCGACAATTTCAGGCTGCTCGGTGAGGGAAGGCAAAGTGCTGCCAGAACCGCCAGCGCCACCCGCGCCACCCGCGCCACCAGACCCAGAGCCACTGCTCTCCAACAACAACACCTCGCTGCGTACGAGTTCCATCCGATTCGCGTCCGAATCCGCCACACGGTAATTCTCGTGATAGATCGTGTCCTTATAAGGACTGAGGGCCGATAGATTCGCTATCCGATATTCAACGACACTGATTGGGTTGATTTGGGTGCCAAGTCCGTCCGAAAGACCGCAGGAAGCCGAAGTCGCTCCCGATGCCATGGAAATTTCCGAGCGCAGTGGGAGCCGCCCCACCGTCGTGATCACGGGAGACGCCGAATAGCTAGAGGATTTGATGATTTCGTACTCATATTTCCCCTGATCGTCGAGAATACGAATCAACCGGCCCGGACGGAACACCGCTTGAAACGCCGCATCCCTATCTGAAGCGCTCGGTATGAAACCCGCTCGGGTCATGGGTCCGTTATTCGTTTGGAGAAATACCTCGTGGCCCGTCCCTTTTGCGGCAATCGCCAGTACAGGAAACATTTCTGAAGAATCCAGGTTCCCTGCCACCCTCACGACATCCGGTTTGCTGGTTGCCGAAGATATTCTGATACTTGTGAGTTCTTTGACGCTGCCTGGCCATGTGTCGTAGTTTGGAGCACAGATTTTATTGGCCGCGTAGTCACGTGCCATATCCGTTGGGGCCATGTACGCGGACCGAGCCAAATCCGCTTGAAGACGTTGAAAGCCAGCGAGTACGGACATTTGGGCGCTTGCGATACGCGATTCCTGCGCAAAAAACCGGGTAGCTTGCCGGGAAAAGGAAACCGCCGCCGTCGCTACCAGAAGCCCCGCCATGATGGCCACGAGCAGCTCAATCAGTGTAAATCCCCGCTTGCTCGTTTGGCGACTATCGCTCTGCCGGGACATCCTTCGAACCCTCATGGCGCCTCGTTTTTCGTCACCATCGTGACGGCATGAGCCACCCGAAAAATACCTTTGGCTGCTAGATCATCCACCGTGGCCGGGTCTCCACACGGCAAGTCTTTCTGGTCCACCGCACCGTCCCCCTCGTTGCGACCTACCCAATGGACCCGTACTTCCGCCCGGATCATCCGTTGGTCCTCCCGCACCCAACTCAGCCGAAGATTGACACAATAAGGACCTTGAACCGTTGCCCCTCCCGAACACGGTTCATCCCTGCCAAACACATCGTGCGTGCCGCAAATGTCATTTCCATTCGTTGGCCGGAACCAATCCGTCTTCGTGGGATCAGGGCCTTTGATGTGATTTTTCAGCCACAAGGTATCCACATTGAGATCCGATGTTGGATTGGTGGGCGATGGGTAGTTCCATAACATGGCGTCCATTCTCAATCGCTCGATCCACGTGCGCGCGACTTCGTTCGCCACCGCAATGGTTCTCGAGTTTCGATTCGCCGACGACGTTACCTTCTGCAACGCCACCACCCCGGAGGCACCAATCGCAAGCACGGTAATCGCCATCATCACTTCGATGACCGTCGATCCACGCCGGTTATTTCGCCTCGCGTTCATCAGCTCTCCTTCACCTTCGCGGCGATGCGCGCCATCCCGTTCGGCAGGATGAATACCACCCGGCTTATTCCCACCTCCGTCGTTCCAGACATCTGCCCCACACGAATCATCAAGGTCCGCGGCGACGAGCTAAACGCCGTTGTTGTTCCCTTTCGGAACAGCATCGTACCGCTAGGTGTGAAACAAACATCGCCAACCTCACTGTCTCCAATGACGGTTGCCGTCGCTCCAGATTGCGCGGAGTAAATTGAAAACTCCGTTTTGACGAGGTCGTAAGGCGCTTGTCCGCCCAACGTAAATGATTCGATCTCTTCGAATAAGTCTGAAGAATCATCCCAACGAGTCGCCGGCATGGTACAGCTTGCGACCGGAAAATAATTAGTCGTGCTACCGCCTCCCGCCGCTCCCCCTGCCCCACCGCCGGAAGAACTCGCGGAGCTTTTTCCCACCACAGCTTCACGAACCTTGAACTCACCATTGGAATATCGGACCAGAACCGCCGCTCCTCGTCCCATCGCCCTCGCCCTGGCTACCTGGTACATCAACGCTATCCGCTGCGCTGCCGTCGATGACCGGTTTTCACGCATCAGCCGACTCGCGGTCGGTATCGCAATGGCCGCGATAATTCCGACCAAAATCACCACCGTCATCAACTCCAACAACGTAAAACCGCGCGATAAGCGGAAATGCTCGTTCGTTCGAGCTACGATGGGGGGCTTTTGCATTCGCATGGATCCATGCTGGTGCAAAGCAAGCATCATGCCGCGTAGGGGAGGTGACCCACGCCACCAATCCCCGAGGATCCTCCCCCTGCTATCGTCGCGTTTCTGCAACGATTGCATGGGTATGCAAGAAATGCGTGCGCCCCGATGAGCCGATTTTCGCCATGCTTGGTTATTGTATCCGCGTCGACGGACTCCCGCTATAACGTATGCTAATTACCATATAGGCCACCATGATGGATCGAACTGCACTTCTGCAATTGCTGGATATCGAAGGCCCCGTGAGGCGCCTCGACGAAGCCATGACACACCCAAGCTTCGTCAATGAACATCCCGGCCAATCAGACTATCAACGCCTGGAATTTCTTGGAGATGCCGTTCTCGGTTTGTGTGTTACGGAATTGCTCCTATCTCACGCTCCGACAGCCAAGGAAGGACAGCTTACGCGCATGCGCGCTTCGCTCGTCAATACCCAGGCCCTCGCCGACTTCGCCCATTCCATTCACCTCGCCCAGTGGGTCAATCTCGGCAAAGGAGCCTCCTTGTCCGGCGATGCACTCCAGCCGAAAGTCCTTGCCGATGTCGTCGAAGCTCTCGTCGGCGCCGTTTACCTCGAGCACGGACTCGATGGGGCAAGAAAACTTACCCGTCGAATCGTGGATGAGCCGATGACGCGACGCGGTAAAATCGCACAACGGGATCCCAAAAGCGAACTGCAAGAACGGGTGCAACGAGGCGGCGGTGCCACCCCCGTCTATCACGTCCTTTCCGTTTCTGGCTCCGATCATGACCTGCGCTTCGATGTCGAAGTGCGTGTCGAGGATATCGTGCTAGGCCGTGGGCAAGGACGTTCCAAAAAAAGCGCGGAGCAGGCCGCGGCACGGATGGCGCTGATCAACCACCGATCGAATGAGAAAACATCATGAATCGTAGACTGCCGGTTTTATTGCCGCTCGCGCTCAGCACCGTTGCGCTGATGCTGCTTTTTTCTTTTCCCTGCTGGGCGGGCCCCTATTTGAATACCTCGACGATGCTGCTGGTGGAAAGCGACCATGCGGGACGATGGGTTCGCACCAACCTTGGAGACAAGGAACTTGCCAAAAACGCACAAAAAATGGCGCAGGCCCGTCTGGACGTGGCATCCACCATGGTCGTTCCCCCGGAAGTGCGAGAAGCTCATCCCCATCTGTTGCTGGCTCTGGCCGCGATGGAGCGAGCCATGCAGGCCGCGATCGATGGGCGCATATCTGATTTCATCCGGCAGATTCAGACATCCTCGGGGGAGGCAAAAACGTTTCAAGCGGTGCTACAAGCGGCGGGGTTTACCCTGCCGAACTATCATCGAGCGGCGGCCCCGAGCGCTGCCCAACCACGGCATGCCGAAGCCACCGAAAAGCTGAACCCCCCTGCGGCGCTGCAAGCTCCCCGACGTTTCCGTTCACCGAAGACCGCGCGGCGTGGCGAAAGGCTCCGTGCGCCCCGGACGGCGAACGATACGACCGGGTTTTCTCTCCTGCTCAATCTGCCCGCCTCCTGATACCGCGATCAATTCCGGTCCATCCGGCATCAGCAATCGCAAGTGGTCTCGCCGCAAACGTTCGATCAGCGCGTCTTGCTTGGCGCGGAAGCGGTCGCGAAGCAAGATTTTTTCGATGGCTTTCGCTTCGTCCGCCACGGTTCGATGAACCGCGGGCATGCTTCCTCTGCGCCAAATCACAGCAAATCCCGCACCTTCGGCGACCGGCTCCTTGACAATCTCGCCATCTCGCACCGCGAAAGCAGCCTTGGCAATGGGCTCGGAAACCCGGGTTTTGCCGTCCGCGCTCGTACCGTCGGCCGCCAAAAAACCAAGGTTGCCCCCGCGCAAATTCGTTGATTTGTCGAGGGAATACTTCTGCGAAAGCTCCGTCCACGCTTTGGGGGTTGGGTTCTTTTGCGCCTGCTCAATCAGGTTTTTCGCCAGTTCGTGGTCCGCCACGAGGATTCGCCACACACTGACCCGCGCGGGCGTCTGATAACGCTCGCGATTGGCCTGATAATACGCCGCGATTTGCTCTGGGGTTACCGCTTCCTGTTGCACGGACTCCTGCCGCAATTGGTCGAGCAGCGCGGTTTTCAAAATGTCACGCTGCCGGGAGCGAATTTCGGCAGCTTCGTGCTTTCCCCGATCCATCGCCCCCTGCGCAAAAAGAAGCTCCGGAACGAGCACCCGAGACAAGTAGTTTCGCTTCACCTCCTCCGGCGTCGAGCCGTATACCCGAAGTTGGAACGCCGGAACCGCGCTGAGACGACGCTCCAACTCCGCGGCGGTGATGGTTGCCTGCCCTACGGTCGCAACGACACGGGTCGAGCCATCCGGGCTTTTGCTCGCCCGGCTATGGTTGGGGCTCGCCAGCAGCATCAAAGCGATGAGGGAAAGACCAAGCCCTATGCATGGGACGAGGATGCCTGCGCGTTTCATGGTGTGAAGGTGTGGCGAAGAACGGCGCGGGGGTCAAGACACCTGAGCAGAAGATCTCGAGCCTATTGGCGTGTGATTGGAATTTGATGTCGTTGAAAACGTTGAAATCGGATGCCCTGCTTGCCGGAGCCGCTGTTGAGACACCTGATAAGCTTCCGCACTGGCGTCGATTCCCACGGCATGACGGCCCAACGCCGCTGCCACCGCGAGGGTAGTTCCGCTTCCCACATACGGATCGAGAATCCAATCCCCGGGAAACGAGCAGGATCGGATGAGCCGTTCGAGCAAAGCCTCAGGCTTTTGCGTGGGATAACCGGTTCGTTGTTTGGCGACCGGGGCAAGAATGGGAATATCCCAAACGTCCCCCAGAGGGACACCAGGAGACTGTTGCGATTCGGTGGAAGAGCGTCGCCGACGACCTCCATCATCGAATACGGCTTTCTGTTTGCCGGTTCCCCAAGTTTTCAAGGTCGACGCCGCCAACGGCTCGTATTGCTGAACGAATCTCGG
>Ga0116183_1006906_pt1 | contig 10305 bp, 8 predicted proteins | sample AD_UKC078_MetaG_FD_89753 | JGI IMG/M metagenome (GOLD analysis project Ga0116183, IMG submission 89753) | Active sludge microbial communities of municipal wastewater-treating anaerobic digesters from USA - AD_UKC078_MetaG | ecosystem: Engineered > Bioreactor > Anaerobic > Digestate | place: USA...
AAAATAGTTATAACAGTCGTTATCCGGTAACGAACCATCGGCTTGTCTGGGTGCTGTTATGCCTGTTGAATCCACTGATATAAAATCAGCATCGGTTAATGTTATTGGTATGTCCCAACTGTTGTGATCGTGGGTGTATAAAGCATTTAAAGCAAGTGCAACAGGTCTGTCAGAATTAGCATAGGCAATATTATTTCTACACACACGTAAAAGTTCATCTTCATCACTACTTGTTGAATTGTGGATATAAAAACCAGATCCGTTATGAAAAGTGGTATTATTATGATAAATCATTTCAACAGCACGATATGATCCGTTTGTATTAAATCCTGATGCCTTATTGTATGCTGCTACACAATTAATCACTCTCCTTGCTGCGTATTTAGTATCTTCAAATCCAAACTTCCATCCTTGTCCAAGAGGATGAGGCGGATTAGGAAAAGCATGTCCATTACGGAAAGACCAGCAATTTTCCCATATTACCGGCCCTTCATTGGTTGAAAGGAATCCCTGATCTGAGCAATTCCATGTACGGCATCCATAAAAATAAGCATAGTATCCTGTAGTTGTATTATCTGATGTAAGGCTTATTCCTGTGCCACCATTCCCAGCGAATGTATCTGACCGTAATGTATCTCTGCATTCATAAGCATCACAATTATACATTAATAGATTGTTAGTATTATGGAATCTGAAACCCATACCGCTTATATCATAAGCAGAGCAATTGGTGAATTTAATATAATTTGAAGATAAAGCACCCCATCCTACTACTAATACATTATCAAGCCGTTGCCATAAGTGTTTCACTGCTATTCCCTCAAACTCAATATAATGGGCGTTGTAAAGATAAATTCCACGAACTTCTCCTCCTACAGATGCTGGTTTATGTTTGCTAAAATCAAATACCGGTTTTTCTCCTGGATAATTGATGTAATATATATGAGCTGATGCAGTACCATCGCGTACAGTATTGTGATATTGAACCTTATTATAATAATAAGTTCCACCTCTAATATAACAAGTGTCTCCCGGGTTAAGTGAGTTAAATGCTTTTTCAAGAGAAAACCAGGGGTTGCCAATACTGCCATTTCCTGTTTTGTCATTGCCCGTTGGGGAAATGTAATAAATTGCACCTTGTGTTTGGAATGATATTAAAAAAACTAATATGGTAAATGAATGTTTCATAAATCGCTATAAACTTCAAGAAAATAAATAATCATAGCTAAACAGGAAAGATTTTCAGTTGAAGGAGCAACATAACAAGTGCTTGCCATAAGGCATGGGCCGGAGAGAAAAACAGACTTATAAGTAAAAATTTTTTTATTCCTGTATTTTTGACAAACAGCATATTTTGTTTTGCAAACATTGAATATTTAACGATGAAAGTATTTGTTTGTTACGTTGTGTATTAATTTTTTTATTTTGGAAATGAAAATAACCCGATATTGCAGATTATCACAACTAATCATATAGTTGTGTAAATATTGTTATTTTGTCGAATTTTAATAGGATCTTATAATTATCATATATGGATATTATTTCTATTTATTTTGTTGCCCTGTCGCTTTTATCTGTTTTTATTTTTTACCTTCTTAAGAATAAATACAGAATAATTTTTCTGACTCTGCTAAGCTGTGCTTTCATAGCCAGTTTCAGCCTGAATCTTTTAATATATGTCATCGCATATTCTCTGGTAAATTATTTTATCGGGCTGAAAATGCCCGGTTCTGCATATAAAAAACATCTTTTCAGAACAGGACTTGTACTTAATCTGATCCAGCTCATTATACTTAAGTATGCTGATTTTACACTTAGTCCCTTATTCAGTCTTATAAATGTTAATGGTGATTTTATTTTGCAGATATCGGAAATCATCATTCCTCTTGGCGTTTCTTTCTTCACTCTGCAGGGGATAGGCTATCTTTTTAACATAAAACAGGGATGGGAGAAGCCTGAGAAGAACGTGATAAGATTCATTCTTTACATAGTTTTTTATCCCAAATTCCTTTCCGGCCCCATTGAGCGTTCAAACCATTTTCTCCCTCAGCTCCAGGTAGCTCAAAATTTTAATGAAAATGTAAGCATTGGCCTTAGACTGATCCTTTCCGGTCTTTTCAGGAAAGTGATAATAGCAAATCACCTTGCGGCATTCGTTAATCATGGATATACCGGTGTGGAAACTCTTGGCGGACTCAACTGCATACTGGTAATGCTCATTCAGCCTCTTTACCTGTATTTTGATTTTTCCGGTTATACTAATCTTGCGCTTGGTTTTGCAAAGATGTATGGGATAGATCTCCTGCCTAATTTTAACCGGCCTTTTCTGTCCGTGAACATGACCAACTTCTGGAGGAGATTCCATATATCTCTTTCATCATGGTTTAATGATTATGTTTTTAAACAAACAAGTTTCAGACTTCGTAAAATGAAATCGTATGCAACAGTGATAGCTCTTTTCATAACCTGGGTACTCTTCGGTATCTGGCACGGCGCAGGCTGGAATTTCATGCTTCTCGGTTTCCTGCAGGCCTTTGCAATATATTATGAATACCAGACAAAAAGAAGAAGGGCTGCGATATTTTCAAGATTACCGGAAATCACAAGGAAATGGACAGGACGATTTTTTACTTATTGCTTTTATGGGTTTTCTTTGATTTTTTTCTTTTCCCCGGATCTGACAACAACTTTTAAATTCATTGGAAATTTGAAAAATGCAGCTACGATCACATTGAATAGCTTCCACTTTGAACCCTTAATATTCGGATTGTTTTTTGCAATCATCATCCTTATTATTGAAGTTATTCAGGAAGATGTTGAAGATCTGTTCCTGAAAATACAAAAGCTCTGGGCCCAAAACAGGCTTATACGATTGCTGGTATATTATTTGGCAACATTCCTTATAATCACCCAGTTAAGCGGAAAATCATCTTTTGTTTATGAAATGTTCTGAATTGAGTCATTATGAATAATGTTATGCTTTCTTTCTTAAAGAAGTTTTTTCTTTTTCTTATTCCTTTTCTTTTATTGTTTTTCATTTACCTTATATGGGATCCTTTTATGGTACTGTATGATTATGACCATTTTAACAGGGAACCTCATATCCATAAGAACAGGGATTATGTTTCAACAGAAATGTTCATTAAAAATTCCGGAATATATGTATACGATTCATATATTCTTGGTGCTTCAAACTCCACATTTATTCCTCCGAGCATCTGGCGTGATTATATAGATACGGAAAATAATATATTTTCATTTGATGCATCCGGAGAGAATATTGTTGGTATATGGTCGAAAATCAAATACCTGGAGGCAAAGGGACATAATATAAAAAATGCCCTTGTTGTCATTGATCCTGTGGTATTTGATCCCTTTATCAATAACATGCCTATTTATATGAAGCATTATGAGGTATATCCTTCCTCAAAGTATTATTTTCAATATACTTATTTCCTGCAGTTTCTGAATTTAAAATTCATTATTTCACAGATTCAGTATATGATAACAGGCCGGTTGACCGATAAGTTTGAAAATGTTTTTGAAATAACCTATTATTATAATGATGTTGTAACAAATGAATTCCACAATGTAGGAGTTCTCAATGAATTAAAAACGGACTCTCTTGGTTATTACAAAAGGCGAAAGGATAAATTTGTTACAAGAACGGGTACTTATTCCGAGGGAGAAGAAAAGATAAATGAAGAACATGTCAGTATGTTGACTGAAATTAAAGATGTTTTTGAAAAAAATAATACGGAATACAGGGTAATAATCACTCCTATTTATGATCAGATAGCTTATAACAGACAAGATAAAGCCATTCTGCAGAATATCTTTGGTGAAGATTATGTATTTGATTTTTCGGGAATCAATGAAATAACACAAGAGATGTCAAATTATTACGATACTTTTCATTTTAAACAGTACATTGGCAAACGTCTTCTTGACAGTGCTTATTCAGAAAGCCCGTCTATGAGGATATGTAATTAATTGAAAGGATCAATCAATGGGAAAATTGATCCTGTTGATGAGAATAATTTTTGTATAATACTAATTCCTGAATTTTTAATGACCGGAAAAAACAAGAGAATATACCTTTCCAGTCCGCATATGTCGGGAAGGGAAATGGCTTACATAAATGAAGCTTTCGATACCAACTGGATAGCGCCTCTTGGTCCGAATGTAAATAATTTTGAGACTGATCTTGTACGTTACACCGGGTGCGGCCATGTGGCAGCACTGAGTTCAGGGACTGCAGCTATTCATCTTGCAATCATCCTTCTGGGAGTCGGTCCGGGAGATGAGGTAATAGTACCGTCCTTTACATTTTCGGCCACGGTGAATCCTGTTGTCTATCAGCATGCCACACCTGTCTTTATAGATAGTGAAAAAGAAACATGGAATATGGATCCTGAGTTGCTTGAAAAAGCGATTAAAGACAAAAGACAAGGGGCGAAGAATAAAAGTATAAAGGCAATAATTGTGGTACATTTATATGGGATGCCTGCAAATATGGATGATATAATGGCGGTTGCGGGAAAATACGGCATTCCGGTGATTGAAGATGCGGCCGAAGCCCTGGGAAGTAAATATAATGGGAAATTCTTAGGGTCATTTGGTGATTTCGGTGTGTTTTCTTTTAACGGTAATAAGATAATAACCACTTCGGGAGGCGGCGCCCTGGCTTCCGATAATGAGGCCATGATAGATAAGGCCAGATTTCTGGCCACTCAGGCAAGGGATAAAGCTCCTCATTACCAGCATAGTCATATCGGTTATAATTACCGTATGAGTAATGTGCTTGCAGGCATCGGCAGGGGACAAATGGAAGTGCTGGATGAAAGGATTCAACAGAGAAGGGCTAATTATGACTTTTATTTGAAAAGCTTTTCCTCGTATCAGGGAATAGAGTTCTTAAAAGAACCCTCTGATGCTTATTTTTCAAACCGCTGGCTGACAACAGTGATCATTGATGCAAACAAAACCGGTATTGCCAGGGAAAGGCTTCAGGTTGAACTTGAAAAAGAAAATATAGAAACAAGGCCTCTCTGGAAGCCTATGCATCTTCAGCCGGTGTTTTCCTCATATCCTGCATATTTGAACGGTGTCTCGGAAAGCCTTTTTAATACAGGACTTTGCTTGCCATCGGGATCCAATATGACTGAGGAGCAGAAATGTTTTGTTGTTGAAGCGATACAAAAAAGAATAAAAAATACATGTAATCAATAGCTTGTGAGGTGGTTTTGATTAATGTTAATCAGGTTTGGTTTCTTTTTGATTAAATTAGTGCTCATAAACAAAATCGTAGTGATAGAATTAAATTTGTATTTTTACTTTTGATATATATATGCTTATTAATGACATGAGATACAGCTTATCACAAATTACCAGGGTTTTTTTGATTGTTTCCTTTTCTTTTTTTGTCTCTTGTGAAGATAAGAATGGCTATGTTGAACCTGAAAATTATCCTGAAGGGCAAATCATAGCTGATCATACTGTGGTTGACAAGTTTGATGATATACCACAGGAATATATAGATAAGGTAAAGCAAATGTGGCTTGTTTATGCCGGCGAATCACATTCTGCCGCGATAAGAACAGGACTGGATCTGTTATCCAAGTCTGACAGCAGGTTTGCAGTCACTGTAACTGAAGGAGGTACTCCACTGCCCTTTTCCGACCAGTATATGAGGGTAAGCAGAGCTACCTGGGGTGACCTTGGCAAGACTACAGGCTGGGTCTATGGTTATGGAGAGGAGGACTGGTTTACAAGTGCCACTGCTATAGAAAGGACAAAAAACGGACTTACTTATTGTAATACAAATGGATATGATATTTCAGTTTTTGCTTTTGGGTGGTGCTGGGATGATACTTATGGTTCGACGAGTGATATAGCTGACCCTGTCTACGGTGTTCGCTGGAGTGGTTCCACTGTAGGAGGCCCTGAGGGGAATAAATGCTGGGGACTTGATGCAGATGATTTTTCCGTTACAGGAAACAGTGTATGCATGGATACTTATCTCCATGCTACACAGGAATATATTGACCATTGTACTGCAAATGGCTATAAAACGAAAGTAATATTCACAACACCTCCGGTAGATACCTATTACAAGGATGAGAAAGGCTATCAGGCTTACCTGAAGCAGAAGCATATTAGGGAATATGTCAAGAAAGATATGAAAAGAGTATTGTTTGACTATTCAGATATACTGTGTTACGACGATGACGGCAGCCTTACAACAAGAACCTGGAACGGAAATACTTATCCATCAATAACGCCCACGAATCTTGGAGATGAGAAAATAGGCCATATCGGGTCTGCCGGTGCTGTCAGACTGGCTAAAGCCATGTGGTGGATGATGGCACGGCTTGCGGGATGGGATGGAGAATGACAAATGATGCTATAACTTTTCTCCCGTAAGAGCGGTTCCCATTCCATCATTCTCAATGACATCAATAATCCTGCTAAAGAGCAGTTTTCCCACTCTGCCGGCAAATGAACCGTTAGGATGTGAATCTGAAGCTGATACAGCGTATTCATCCTTAAAATACAGACCACCTTCTGTCTGTAACTGATAGAGATCCCAGATGAATATGTTATCGTCAGGCATGTCCCATTCATTTACTACCCAGCTGAAAAACTCTTTTGCCCTGAGAGCCTCTTCTTCTGTGACAGCTGATTTTACCTGGGCTGCCCCGGTGAAAACAATGAATTTTGTTTCAGGAAATTCCTGAAGTTTGTCTCTCAATGCAAGATACTGGATCTTGTAATTCGATAATGTTTTGATGTCTGAATCAATATCTGCAGAATCTGCATCAGCGATAATATTACTGACCGGAAAGCAATGCTTGAAAATAATCAAATGATTATTTCTTGTCAGCATTTCAAGAGTTGGCTCTTCCATATAGGGCTCTTCACCAGCATGTTTTACCCAGATATTGTAATAATCATAGGGGAAATTATTCCATCCATAAGGTGATCTTTTTGGAAATTCCAGATCTTCAATTGCATATCCCCTTCCCTTTTCCTTGTTGTAATCTTCAAACATACCTGGCAGGGCAGCTTTCCCGGATAACAAATTTCCCAGCCTTCTGCTTACTTTCCCTGCAGCTCTTGAAAGAAAGGATGTCTCTCCTTTCCATATTACCCGTCCTGTACTATGATGCAGGAAAAGTATATTATAATCAGTATTTTCATCCCTGCTGTTGGAGCAGGAACTTAACAGAAGGATGCTTAATGCGGTTGCCATAGATTTAAGCAGATAAGTTCTCATATTAGTATATCATTAAAAATCCGGTTTTTTTACATTTGCAAAGTGATTATAAAAATGTTTAATAATCAAATTTATACTTTTTTTATTTTCTTGCCTGTAGCACTGATTGTCATCTCCTCCTTAAGCTCATACACCTGAGGCACCTTGAAAAGTGCCAGCCGTTTTGAACAGTGTTCGATTATTGATTCCTTTGTGACAGGATTGGCAGGATCATTTTTAATTACAATTGTTGCCTTAAGGGCTTCACCCTCGATCTCATCTTCAATTCCCTCAATAGAACAATCAATGACCTGTGGAATCTCGAGTATCACAGCTTCAATCTCTTTCGGACTGATCCTTTTCCCTCTTATCTTTAATATCTCTTTCGATCTGGCTGTCAGATAGATATATCCATCTTCATCTACAGTGCCCAGATCGCCCGTATACAGCCATCCATCCCTGATGGCGTTTTTTGTTCCTTCCTCATCGGCAAAATAGCCTGTCATAATGTTGTCCCCCCGGGCTATCACCTCACCGATCTCTCCGGGCTTGATCCTTTCTCCCTTTTCATTAACTACTTTTAGTTCCACTCCCGGAATACCTTTTCCCATTGAACCTTTTCTGGTCTCCCAGAGTTCCGGCGGAAGCCACGACAGCCTTGCCGTTGCCTCAGTCTGACCATACATGATAATGAAACTTATCTCCGGATGACATGCCCTGAACTCATCAATGAAAATGGGAGCAAGTTTGCCCCCGGCCTGGGTGACATATCTCAGATCCGGGAATTTTGTTGTCTTGAATGAGTCTGATTTTCTCAGGAGTATCTGGAAATGCGTTGGTACTCCGGCAAATCCCGTACAGTTATATTGACTCAGACTCCTTAAGACTCCTCCAAGGAATATAAATGAATTATTGAATACTATCGATCCTCCCACCCTGAGATGAGTATGTAACAAGGACAAACCATAACAGTAGTAAAATGGTAAAACCACAAGCATCCTGTCATCTGATGTTAACTTTAGATATTCAATGATGGAGGAAGTATTTGCTATAAGGTTCTTATGTGAAATTATCACTCCTTTGGGTTTTCCTGTCGATCCGGATGTGAAAATGATCTCCGCACATCTTTCCCTGTCGAATTCTTCATCGACATCCAGCTCTTCCTTACAGTTGTTTGCAGGAATGGTATCGGGGAATATTAGTTTCCCGGATTTTAATTCCAGCCTGTTCTTAACATCATGAGTGAGGAAGATAAGATCAGGCCTGGTAATCTTCTGTATGTAATGAAAATTTTCTTTCTCAATATTCGGATCCAGAGGAATACAGATATTACCGGATTTTATTATAGCCAGGTATGTTTTCAGAAAGAAGAGATTATTTACCGACATCAGAATAATATTCTTATTCTGTCCGATATTCTTCCGGAGTTTGCGGGCAATATCGATACAGTCGGAATATAACTGACTGTATGTTATCTCTTCCTTTCCCACAAGGAATTCTTTATTAAGACCGGCGGTGTTTTCGAAAAAGTAGTCAAAAGCATTCATAATATTCAGCATTTAATATACATGGTATCCACTTTAGCCTGGGCGAAGACGGAGTATAGATAAGGACTGTAAAAGTACGTAAAAAATAGAGATTTTCAAACTGCGAATGTGTTGGAAAGGCTTAAAAAACAGGCAATTTGAGGATCTTAGTCCTTATGAAAAAGGTGTCTGAATAAGGATAGCTTTTATTGATGTCTCAATAGGGGATGTTTATCAAAAAATCCGGGTTCCATGTTAATTCGTTTGTCTTCCTCTTTTTACACCTGCTTATTGTCAACAGCTTTGACTATCTCAGCACCTTCGGTATTTGATTAAGTCTTGTTAAGAGGCCTGGAAACGATTTTTTCCGGATTTTGCTTCAAAGTATAAATGTCGTGAAAAATAATTTAGTATATTTCCAAAAACTTTAACCCCTCGACTTATGAAAAAAGCAAGCCGTCATTTTATTACAGGCATCCTGTGTCTTTCATGCATTGCTGTGTTTTCTGCAAATTCCTGCACTACGGTAAAAAAGAAAAACATTGGATTGCAGTTATATTCGATTCGTGATTCAATAAACAGGGATGTTCCGGCAGCCATCAAAAAAGTAGCTGATATGGGTTATACTTTTGTTGAGCCTGCAGGTTACAGGGATGGCAAATTCTACAATATGGAACCGGCAGATTTTAAAGCCCTGTGTGAAAAGAATGGAATGAAAGTAATCAGTTCTCACACAAGTCGTGAATTGCCAACAGCAGAAAACTATGAAGAAACTATGGCGTGGTGGGACCGGTGTATTGATGCTCATGTTGCTGTCGGAGCCAAATATATCGTCCAGCCCTCAATGGGCAGATCAGCCTATCAGAGTATAGCAAATCTTAAGAAATGGTGCGATTATTTTAATGAAATTGGTGCAAAATGCAATGCCAAAGGAATCCGTTTTGGCTACCATAATCACGATCGCGAATTTTCTACAGTTCATGGAGATACAGTCATGTATGACTTCATGCTACAAAATACCGATCCTTCAAAAGTTATGTTTCAGCTTGATCTGTACTGGTGTGTCGTGGGAGGAAAGGATCCTGTAGATTATTTCAGGAAATATCCGGGGAGGTTTGAGCACTGGCATATCAAGGATAAAGAAGAGATCGGAGCAAGCGGCATGATGGATTTTGAATCAATCTGGGCTGAAAAAGAGATGTCAGGAATGAAATACGGCATTGTGGAAGTTGAAAGATATAATTTTGATCAGTTCACAAGCTGTCAGAAAAGCATTGAGTTCCTTCAAGCTGCCGATTACATTGTATTGCCTGATTAAGCCGGAATCGTAAATCTGCTTAAATCAGTTCCGGTAAGCTTTTAAGGAAATCAAATAGCGTATTTAGTTGTTAAAGTGTAAACAATGCACTTATCATAGAGCAGGATGCTGTGAAACTTCAGGATATATAAAGTTATAATATTTATTTCTTATTTGATATGCAAAAAATTGTTGTTGCCGGAGCGGGTGGTTTTATTGCCGGT
>Ga0116183_1006911_pt1 | contig 10299 bp, 8 predicted proteins | sample AD_UKC078_MetaG_FD_89753 | JGI IMG/M metagenome (GOLD analysis project Ga0116183, IMG submission 89753) | Active sludge microbial communities of municipal wastewater-treating anaerobic digesters from USA - AD_UKC078_MetaG | ecosystem: Engineered > Bioreactor > Anaerobic > Digestate | place: USA...
AAATTAGCTTATAAGTACCAACCTTACCAAGGTGTAATTGATATTGACGAAACTGAACTTTATGGTCAAATAAAAGCAGTTTCAGGATATATTCATTCAGATGGTACAGGTAACGTTAATGCTAATATTGATCCTGTAGCATTTCCACAAACTTTAGTATCGCATTTTCCAACACCATTAAATGTAGAATATAAGTTAAATGGTGGATCTGTTAGCGGCATTGGACAACAAGGAATGTATGGAAATCAAACTGTTTGTTATGTTACTACAGAAATTTTAGATTATTCAACAGCAACTCAAAAAATGCTAAAAATAAATGATATTGTTTCCGGGCGTTTTAATGTTTTACTGAATGCTGTTGAACGCGGAGGAAATGATGCAACTGATTTAAAGTCAGTTATGTTACAGTCATTAACGAATGCAAACTATAAGCAAGTTGTAATTTTTGGTCTTGTATTAACTAAAGACAATTTTTTAATTAAAAATGAACTAATGCTATATGTTTGGACATACACTAATAATGATTTACAAAATGTTTTAACATCGGCAGACATTTTACATATTGGTGTTGATTTTATACCAATTAAATTTAGACCATTAGTGAAAGTTATTGACTGATGTCATCAGAGGCACATTTGTTGACATGATATAAATAATTAATGAAAGTAATTAACAAATGGCTATTATAAAACAAGTTTACAAAGGTGATGTTGTTTTAAGTAGTAGTAGTACTACTACAAATGTTATATTGTCAGATGCTGTAGATACAACCAAATCAATTTTACTTTTTTCTGTAAGAACTAGTGCAGCTAATTGGCAAATACCACAATCAGTTATTGCAGGATATTTAGTAGATTCAACAACTATAACATTTGGTCGTGCGATTGTTAGTTCATCTGTTGAAATAGTTGTTTCTTGGCAAGTTATTGAGTTTTTTTCAGGAGTTAATGTACAAAGAGGTGTCACAAATATGAGTAGTAATACCAATGTGACAATTTCAACTGTTGATTTAACAAAATCATTTGTAATTTGTACATTAGCGAGTGAAGGTTGGTCATCATATACTGACTATAATTATGAAGAATGTGTTAGAGCAAGATTAACTTCATCAACTAATTTAAACTTATCAATTCAAACATCACAATATTCACAAACTGTTACATGGCAAGTTATTGAATATGATAACTGTAATGTACAACAAATTGATTATACTATACCCACATCAGCTACTATTAGTGATTTAACTATATCAACAATAGATCCCGAAAGAACATTTGTCTGTGGAACTTTTTCTACTAGAGAACGTGTGCTTTCTGGTCGTGATATGATTAATTTTTACATTTTAAATGATACACAGATAAGATTTCGACGAATAAATTCAGTAGCGTCAAATCAATTATGGACGATATTTGTTGTACAATTTGATTTAGGTGAAGTAATTGTTAAAAATCTTAGTACAAATATTAGTTCAGGCAGTACTGCTACTGTAGTATCTATTGATGAGGTAAATACAGAAATGTCATTCATTAGTATAAATTCTATCTACAATACATTTGGATCAATAGATGTTAATGATGATTTATTAACTGTTAATACATTCACATATAAATTTAATTCTGTAACAGAAATACAATTTGAAAGAACAAATTCAGGATATTCAGGAATAATTTATTATCAAATTGTAGAATTCATCCTGCCTTATAAGCAATGGCATTTGCGAGGATTAAATCGTGGACTTTTTATGGGAATGATGTAAGTGATATTACGTAGTTCATTGTCTTTTTATTGTAAATTTTATATCGTGTGATGCAGCATATAATTTACTGAGCTTGTTGAGGAAGCTACATATAAGATATTAGAAAGTGTACTCTATTAGAAGCAACTATCATGCGTTCTCTTCTTAAATGTGTACAAGCTACGTAAATAGATTTGATTTAAATGATATGAAAATTGATCTTTTAGTTAATAATATCAATACAAAAATTGTTGGAAATCTTTCTAAACAAGTATTAACTAGTTTAAGTGAATCAATGAAATATAAAACTAGTGAGTATAATGGTTATACATTTGTTGACGTAGAACATGAATTATTTCATAAGCTCACACAATCTTTTCCAACGGGTTTATATTCAAAAGCAGCTGATGTATTAGAGTCAAATGGAATTGATTTTGATACGATTGATAAAAGAAAAAGTCCCATAAAAACAAAATCTCTTCCATTACATAATGTTACACCTCATGATTTTCAACATCAGTTAATCAATGATGCTGTTAAGAATCAAAGATTTGTTGTTCAAGTTGCTACAGGCGGCGGCAAAACAGTTATTGGCGCTGGCATTCTAGCTAAATTAAATTTACCTTCTATTTTTGTAGTACATACAGGTGATTTGTTCGAGCAATCATACGATGAATTGACAAGATTTTTGAAAGTGCCAATTGGTCGAATTGGTGGCGGTGTATGTGATATACAAAAGATAAATGTTTGTATGATTCAAACTATTCATGCAGCACTTGATCAAGAATATAAGCCTTATGATGACGTTGAAAAAGAGTTAATGGAAGAGGATGAAGTTGTAAAGAAAAGTTTTAATAGAAATAAAGCTGTTCTTGATTTTCTTCAAACTGTTCAAGTAGTTTTAATCGATGAATGCTTTCATGGTAAAACTCCAATAATGATTGATTACGGAAAACAAGTTAATATTCGTGATATTTATGAGAATGAATTTATTACACATGTAATTTCTTACAATCATGAGAAAAATGTTCTTGAAAGAAAAAAAATATTAAGAAAAATGAAGACGCCATTAGAAGGAAAATGGCATGAAGTAACTGTTCAATGGAAAGATAAAATTGTAAAACTAAAAGTTACTGAAAATCATAAATTTTGGACTAAAAATAGAGGGTATATTCCTGTTAAAGATCTTACAACAAATGATATACTTAAGTTTTATACTGATGATTTGAAAAAAGTAACAGTTTGTGAAATTTGTGGAAAAGTGTTTGAACATAATAATAATTCAGGTCATTATGCTATGCATAATGGAACTAATCCTTTTACGAATGGTAATGGATTCATAACTAGAAGTGCTAATAAGAATTATTGTAATAAGATTTCCAAAAGAATGTCATTAAACAATCCGTCGTACAAAGATGAAGTAAAACAAAAAATTGGTAAATCTTGGCAAAAGACATTTTTAGCAAAATCTGAAAAAGAACAGAATAAAATTCGACAAAGATGGATTAATCTACCTAAATATAATGCAAATCCAACATCATTTGAACAAAAAATAATAGATTTAGGAATAAAAGATATCGCATTTACTGGTAATGGTAAATTTTGGTTAACATTAGGGAAAAAGGATTCAGGGAAGAAATGGTCTAAAAATCCTGATTTTAAAATACGTCGACAAAGAAAAGTAATTGAAGTTGGTGATATTTGTTATTGGCATTCTGAAGAAGAAATTCAAAAAGTAATTAATGCTTATAAGAAGATAAATTTTGAATGCTTATATTTAACTAATGATGATTTTAAAGATGAAAATTGGGAACAAACTACCGGTAAAATTTTTAAATTCATTTACAATCATGATGAAGCAAAAGTTATAAGCGTAAAATATTTATATTCAGCACCAAATAAGCAAACTCAATTCAAATACAATTTAGAGATTGAAGATAATCATAATTACTTTGCAAATGGTGTTTTGGTTAGTAATTGTCATCACATTCGAGCAAATTCTTATATTAATGTTATGAAAGCTTGTAAAAATGCTTTTTATAGAGGCGGTTTGTCAGCTACTCCACATTCCGGTGATGGTAAAGATATAATATTGCAAGCTTATGCAGGAAGTATTATAGGAAAGATTACTGCTTCTTATTTAATAGAACGAGGACTTTTGGTTCAGCCAACTATTTATTATCTTAATGGAAACAAAATTGACAAATATATTTATAGTAGAAAGCGATACAATTCTATTTGCAAAAAGTATATTGTAACTAATACATTTAGAAATAAGAAAATAGTTGAATGTGTAGAAAGATTTCAAGAATTAGATAAGACTGTTTTGATAACTGTGACTACAAAAAAGCATGGTCAAATACTTCAGCAAGCTATTAAAAAACTAGGGTATGATTGTGAATTTATTTATAGTGGTGTTGATCGGATGCAAAGGAAAGTTCATATTCAAAATGTTAGAGAAAGAAAACTGAAAATAATCATCGGTACATCTTTAGATTATAATGAAACAATTTGGATTCGTAATTCTAAAAAACTGGTTAATTTAGTTAAAATTGGAGAATTTGTTGAAACACATTTGAATGGGTTTGATGATGATTATGAAACATTATCTTTTTCTGATGATAAAATTGTTTGGAAGAAAATTACTCATGTACATAAACATAAATGTCAAAATGAAGTTTTACGAACTAGATTAAAATCTGGTAGAATGGTACAAGTTACAGAAAATCATTCTTTAATCGCTTATGATAATGGCAGAACAAAAGAAGTTTTACCAATTATAAATGAAAAAATCATAACAGCCTTACGAATACCCTTACAAAATAAATTAGTTAAAGAATTTAATTTATTAGAAGAATATGCAAATTGTCCATTTGCAAACAAATTAGAAGTTAGACTTGATAGAAATCAAGATTTTTTACAATTTAATAATTCAACAATGAGACTAATTAAATCAGAATACACTGTTTTGAAAAAACAATATCAAAATATTTCAGGGGATACTGAAAAGAATGCTGTTGAAAGATTAAAGGGTAAAGATAAGTTTTATAAAGATTTTGTTATTTGGTTTAATGAAAATGTCGAATATCATAAAAGAAAGTATCGATGTTCTTTAGATAGTATATTAAATTTTAAACATTACAAAAAATTAAAAGCAAAAATTTATTACAAAAGAAGTAACGAAGGTGATTTTGGATTACCATTTGTATTACAAAATTCTATTGAATTAGGGCACATTTGCGGAATGTTAATTGGTGACGGTCACATGTCAAAAGATCAATTTTGTTTATGCTTTAAAGGCCAAAGGTCTGATGCAAAGTTTATAAAAGAAAAGTCAGTCGAGTTAATGAGTAGTTGTCTTAAAAAAATATTTCCTGATTTAAAATTTAAACGTGGTCATAATGAAACAACAGGAATAAAAATTGCAGGAAAATTGATGAGTTATTTAGTTTGGGAAATATTAAATCTTAAAGGAAATGCAATAGATAAAAAAGTACCTCAATTCATTTTTAATAGTTCTAAAGAAATACAAATGGCGTTTCTATATGGATATTTTTTAACTGACGGTTCATTTAATAATACATACAGTTTTTCTTTTGTGTCTATAAGTAAAATATTACTAGATGGAATAATTGGAATTTTATTAAACAACAACATAAATAATTTTTCTTTCAAATGTAGAAAACCAAATTTAGATTCAGACGGTCACCTTTTAAAATCTGGTAGACGAATTAAATCTAAAAATATGGGATATCAGCTAACAGTTAGAGACAATTTATTTGGATTTAGTATAAATCCGGGCAAACCAGGTCAAAGTTATTTGAAACATAAAATAAATAACGAGTTTGCAAATGTTCCAATTACAAAAGTTGAAAAAATGTATACTTTAGAAAATCGACCTGAGTATGTTTATGACATTTCAGTAGAAGATACTGAGGTTTTCTTTAATGGTTCTGGAATTTTATGTCATAATTCTTTAGCTGATGAAGGTTTGAATATTCCCACTTTAGATGCTCTTATTTTAGCAGGCGGCGGAAAGTCGCCCACCAGAATGACTCAGAGAATTGGTCGCGTTTTGAGATTGTCAAAGGGGAAAAAGGAAGCTTTTGTTGTAGACTTTAAAGATAATGTAAGATATTTGCTTGGTCATTATAAGAAAAGAAAAGAAATGTGCCAGCAAGAGAAAAAATTCAAAGTTGTCGAGAGTTTCAAATAAATCATAAATTGATTTTTTAGATAGATTCTAAAGGAGGAAGTATGGACAATTTAATGATAATACTTCTAGTTGTCGGACTAATAAGTCTGGTAATTTATACATTTGTAGATTCGAGAGCAGAAAAATATCGAAAGTATGTGATAATTGTCATACCATTCATTGCTTTTTTGTTGTTGTATTTGTTTAAGAAGAAAAAGCCGAATGATAATTCATCGTCACAATCTTTAGAATTTCAACCTTCAGAATTTCAACAGAAAATTGAAGAAGTAAAGGAAGACATAAAAGAGGTAAATACAATAGCTGAGATTAAAAGAAAATTTTCTGAGCAAAAGAAGCAAGAAGATTTGAAAAAATTAGATGAGATTACTAAAATTCCTGATAAATCTGAAAGAAGAAGAAAATTAGCAGAAATGGTAGGATAACATGAAAATATTCTTGCTTTTACTTTTGATAACAAATTTTGGATTTGCACAATTATTAGATTCAAGTAAAATAATGGATAGTTTATTAGCAACGATACCATCGGCTAAGAATTTAGAACAATATGATGATTTTAAATCAATAAGTATTGATGGCGGTAAAGGGTATCAATGCAAAGATGATAATTGTAAAGATACTTTGATGAAGATTACATTACCTGCTGGAATATTGATGTCTGATAGGAAAGCATATTTGTTTACTTATTATGAGAAAATGATTGAAGATGCTAATAGACGATTCATTATTGCTAAAGAAGTAAATGACGCACATAAACGACAGTTTAATGTATTGTCAAATTACTATGATAAAAGAATTCAAGAATTAGAAAAGCAGAATAAGCGATCATGGTTTGAACGCAACAATATCTACATCGGTTTTGTCATTGGAATTGCAACTGCTATTGCTATTGAGTCTATAACTGTAAAGGCATTAGACTGATTCGTTCCCTTCATTTTTAACTCTAGAGTAAAACTTCTGAAACATATAGGCTATAAATAGCTTATATGGATACGTTCTTGTCTACTGATTTCGAAAAATTAATCTTCGAGAAATATATACATGATTTAAGTGGATCAGCTTTTAAGGTTTTTTTAAAGTTGATTTGGATGTCCAGGAAGTCCTCTGAGATCAAAGTTAGAAGTGATCGAATGTTAAGGCGGTCATTTTGCATTTATAGTAATTCTGAACTGGTTTGGAATGAACTTATAAATGCGAATTTAGTAATTAAGAAATCTAAAAGAGACAGATCAATTTACATTTTGAATTGGAAGAAATTAAAAGAAGAATGTAATTGTGATTGTAGATTAAGAGTTATAGTTTTTCATGTAACAGAATTAGCAACTCATGAAGTTGCAAATGTAGATGATAATGTAATTGTAAAAATGATTAAGTCTGCAAAGTTCGATAATGCATTAGTTCCTGGCATTTTTAAGCTCATAATGAATTTGAAAAAGTATCATTTGGATAAAGAAAAATGGTTTTTACTTAAAGACGTTAAACGTATTTTATTCATCTTGGTTAAATATGATTCTAGAATAATACATGAAACATGTGAAAGATTTAATAGAAGCCCTAAAATTTCAGGTGTAAAAGGTATGCGTTATTTCATAAAAATGATTGAGGGCATAAATGCTGAGTTTAAACAACCTGTAGTTAAGAAAACTGAAAATGATGAAAATAAGAATAAAGAAGTCGACAAAAGAAAAAGAGAAGGTGAACTCAAGTTTGCGATTAAAATAGCAATTGGTGATGCTGAAAATAGTGTTATTTACAAAAGATTATTAAGTAATAATGAATCAGAATTGGTTCGTTTATGGAATTTGGGAGTCGAAGAGTTGAAAAAAGATGGTAGAGAAGATGAAATTGTTAAAGATTACGAATGGTTAAAATTAGAGAATGAAAAGGTATAAATATCGATTATGGCGAACAAAAGGAAATTTTTAGAACATTATTTTAGAATGTATGAAATGTCTGAATTAGATGGTCTTAAGAGTATTATTAAAGATGAGACAAATGAGACCAAGAGACATTTAATGTTAGCAAATATACCTGTTAATTATTATGATTACAATTTGGAAAATGTACTTGAGACGTGGAGCAATGATATTGCTAATGATGAAGCTATTGAGAATTACACTTTGTATATAGAAAATTTAGAGTTAGCAGTTAAGAATGGTACAGGTTTACTTTTTACAGGTACTCATGGTTTAGCAAAAACAACTGCCGCAATTGTAGTTTTAAAGACGGCGATTGATCAAAAGTTTACTTCTTATTTTATTGCAATGAGTGATTTAGTCGAATTTGTAACTTCTGGTTGGAAAGATTACAATCTGAAATTGAAATATCAGTATTTAGTGACCAATGTCGATTTTTTAGTTGTTGATGATATTGGTCGAAATTATCATATACAAAGTAATCAATATACACAATTTTTTGATAAGCTATTTGTTACAAGATGTAATCAGAAAAAATGTACGATATTAACATCTAATTATGGTCTCAGTACTGAAAGTGGAGTGATATTTACTGAATCGTTAATGACTTTATTGAAAGCAAGTTGTATTGAGATCAAGTTAGTTGGCAAAGATATACGAGAGGAAAAATCGAAAGCTTTACTTGATAAATTAAAAGAAGGTTCAAGTAAGGCCAAGAAGCGCGGAAAGAAGGGTCGGTCAATTGGCTAAAATATTTACTTCTATAAGAAGTGAAAATAAAATATTAAAAGCTCTCATTTGTCATAAAGATCAGGATCAACATGAGGCAATTAAGAATATTGAATTAGTGGTAAATTCAAATATTTCTCCTCAATGTTTTACATCTGATTTTAGAGGCTGGTTATATTCAACAATTACTTCACATTATTTTGAATATTCTGCTCCAATAACAGAAGATCTTTTACAAGAGAAAATAATTAGAAAGTATAAAAGACCAGAATCGATTGCAGATGCAAAAGCTCTTTTACAAAAAATATTGATAAGACAAGTTGAATCATTAGAATTAGCGCCAATTATTGATGAACTTAAGAATCTTTATCATATAAGAAAAATATTTGATACTACAAATGAAGTTTTAGAGCAATTGCGGTCAATAAAAGAAGGTTCTGCAGATGTAAAAGCGGGACCTTTAGTAAGAAAACTTGAAAAAGCAATTGAAGAAATTAATGACCAAAGTAATAAAGAGAGAATAGTAGAAGAAGATGCTTTTGAAAATATCGATAAAGATATTGCTGAAATTAAAGATAGACATGATAATCCAGAAAAATATAGAGGTGTAGATACTGGAATCGAACCATTGACTTTAGCAACTGCTGGTTGGCATGGTGGTGATCTTATAACAGTAATGGGTCGAACAGGTCAAGGAAAATCAATTGTATTATTGAATTTTGGATATTCAGCATGGTTATCTGGTTACAATGTGCTTTATGTAACTATTGAAATGCCGATATTACAGCAAAAAAGACGATTGTATTCTAGAATGACAGGTATTAATTACTTTAAGTTAAAGAATGCTGATTTACTTACTGATGAAGAATTAATGTTTATTTCTGATAAAATTAAGCAAATCAAAAGTGAACGCGAAAATGTTTTCTTAATTTTAGATGCACCGTCAATGTGCAATGCTAATTTCATAGAACAAAGAGTACATAATTTCGAAAAGTCAACGGGTAAGAAAATTGATTTAATAATTGTAGACCCAATTTACTTAATGAAACCAAATGTTAAAGCAGTCGATGATGATATTGTTGGAGCAGTTTCATGGGATTTGAAGTTGATGGGTAGGAAATTAGATGTTCCTGTTATTAATGCTAACCAGATTAATAGAGAAGGTCATAAAAGACATTTACAAGGAAAAGATATGGATGCAATGGATTCTGCAAGTTCAGATAGACTTGGACAGAATTCAGATATAATGCTTGGAATATTTTCTGATGAGCAACAGTGGCTTAAATTGTCAATAGTAAAATACAGAGATGGTCGAGGACCAACATTATTTTTGAAGAGAAGATTTGATGTAATGAAAATCGAATATGATGAAGAATATAATCAGCATGAGGAAATAATGGCTCAAATTATGGGAGGACCTACACCTGACGATAGCAGTGATGGAGATGATGAATGACAATAGGAATGGATTCTGCAGATAAAGGATCACTACTAGATAAAAGTAAACAGAGACTATTCGACTTACAATTAGTTTGTGAAATGGTTGTTGCAGGAATTATTTTATTTTCAACTGAAATGCAACGGATTGAAATTGATGAAGATGAAGTTGCAGATTTTGTGATTAAGAATTTTCCTCAAATTTTAAATTCAATTACTGAATCTGATAGTTAAGAAGGATAATGTCTAAAGGTATAGTAGAAACACTC
>Ga0116183_1006914_pt1 | contig 10294 bp, 6 predicted proteins | sample AD_UKC078_MetaG_FD_89753 | JGI IMG/M metagenome (GOLD analysis project Ga0116183, IMG submission 89753) | Active sludge microbial communities of municipal wastewater-treating anaerobic digesters from USA - AD_UKC078_MetaG | ecosystem: Engineered > Bioreactor > Anaerobic > Digestate | place: USA...
CACTCTCGGTCCTGCTCCAGTTCTTTGCCTGATGGCTGCTTCTGATCTTCCACAGAATGCGTTCCGTAGCTGCAATCTGGTACGGGCGCATCGTCAGCAGCGTATTGCTGACATCAAACACCGAGTAATGCAGCAGCACCTTCAGCAGCGTGTCCTTCTGGAAGAAGGTGACGGTGAAGTCTTTCAGGTCCTTGATCAGCGTGTTGTCGGCCTTCGCCCAGTTCATGGAGAAGTCGAAGCTGTTCTTGTTGCGCTGGGTGGTGTTGGCAAAGTAGCGGCAGTCGGTGCCGTTGGAAATCACGAACAACTGCAGATACTTGAACAGGGAGTGCGCGCTGTTGAAGCTCTCCTTGCTGTAGCGGTGCACCTGGTTGAAGGCCTCGCGGATCGCCACGCCACGCTTTTTCAGCTCCACCTGCACCAGCGGCAGGCCGTTGACCAGAATGGTCACGTCGTAGCGGTTGGCATGTGAGCCGGTCTGCTCAAACTGCTTGATGACCTGCACCTTGTTGCGGGCGACGTTCTTTTTGTCCAGCAGGTAAATGTTCTGGATGTGCCCATCGTCAAACACAAAGTCGTGCACGTGGTCGTCGTGAATCTTGCGGGTTTTCTCAACGATGCCATCGCTGGGCTTGTCCAGCCAGGTCTCTACAAAGCGCAGCCACTCGGCGTCTGAGAACTGCACCTTGTTGAGCGCTTGCAGAGCAACGCGCGCATTGGCCAGCAGCTTCTCAGGCGTATTCAGGTCAGGCGCATAGTCATAGCCCTGATTCTGTAAATCCTGAATGAACTCCCGCTCCAGATCGTATTCGCTCTGGTAGCTCTCGTTCGCCTGCCATTCCTTGACGTACTTATCCAGAATAATGAAACTGCTCGATTCGGCAATGGTCTTGTAATCGCTCATTATTGAGCATCCTTTTTTTGCAGCAGTTTTTTCACCGCGCGGTCGAAATCGGATTCGATGCGTTGCTGCTTGTTGAATTTTTCGTATTCTGCAATGGCTTTCTGGTCGGCCTGCTTTCGGCTGACGGACCCGTATCCCTCCAGAATCTGGTATTCATTGAAGGACAGAAACTTGTTCACGCTTTCGGCGAAGCTCTCCATCGTGAAGGTGTTGCGCCGCTCGATAATGCCTTCGATGTAATCAAAGAATGCGGAGACGGCCCGCTCAAGTTTCTTGATTTCTTCTTCACTCAAGTAATTCTTGGCCACAAGCGAATCGGACTTCAGCACCCGCCCATCCGGCGCATTTTTATACGTGCTCATACCCATCAAGGGCTTGCTGGCGTCGGCCTTCCGCGAAATGATCTCGGCCGCCGTGTGGCCGGTAATTGCAAAATGAAACTTGTCCTGCACATGGGCATAAAACAGGCGAGTGGTTTCGGACTTTGCGTCGTAATCGATACTGCACTCGGCAAAAATATCCGTGATCTGCTGATAAATCCGCCGCTCGCCGGCGCGGATGGAGCGCACCCGCTCCAGCAACTCACGGAAATAGTCCTTGCCAAAAAAGCGGCCATTTTTCAGGCGCTCATCATCCATGGCGAAGCCCTTGATGATGTACTCCTTGATCAGCTGGGTGGCCCAAATACGAAACTGGGTTGCCTGCGCCGAGTTCACCCGGTAACCGACTGAAATCACCGCATCAAGGTTGTAGTACTTGACCGGTTGCGTCTGGGTCAGGCCTGCCACCGCACCGTGCTCAGTGGTTGTTTCCAAAATGGAAACAACCACTTCTTCAGCCAGTTCACCACTGTCAAAGATGTTCTTCAGATGCTTGGAGATGGCCGGCACGCCCACACCAAACAGTTCGGCCATGCGTTTCTGGGTCAGCCAGAGGCTCTCATTGCTGAGCAACACCTCTACCTTGATGGCGCCATTGGGCGCGGTATAGAGCAGGAATTCTGTCGTTTGATCGCGCAATGTGAGCTTGTGCTCAGACATGGTTTTTTCCTTTGTGTGCCATGGCAGCAATGCGTTTCATCTAGCCAGCACTTGAACCAAAGCGATACATTTCATTGATCTGCCGAACCAGATATGCCAACACGCGCTTGTCGTCTTCGCTGAGGTCGGCCACTTCTTCGCCCGCGTGCTTTGAATGGCTGGAGATATTGATGATTCGGGCCTCGTACGGGTTGATCCTCCCGTCATCCGTTTTCGGCAACAAATCGCCCCACTTCTTATAGCCAAGGAAGGTGGAGGTCTTTTCCAGGATGTTTCTCAGGAAGTTGAAGTGGTACTTGCTTATCTGGCCACGCTCGATCGCTTTTTCAAGTTCAGACTTCAGATAGAGATGGTATGAGAATGGCGAATCATTCGTCTGATGGATTAGCTGATAGCTGCCATCTTCCAGCTTGGCCATCCGATATTTTTCACAATTTCTTCTTTTAAAGTTGCCGTCATCACTGCTCAGTTCGTTGAACAACACGTTATAAAAGAGCGGATTGTGGGTGGTGATGATGAATCGGACACCAGACTCACTGAATTTGATTAGCTGGGCCAGATCCACCGCCAACTGAATCAAATGGTTTTCATCCAGCGAACTGACCGGATCGTCAATGAACACATATTCTAGCTGGTCAAAATCACTGGTTTCACGATCAGCAGGCTCTGGAACATTCAAAACCTCAATCACCTGTTCGAGAAGCGTGTAGAAAATACTCCAGATGAAATTGCTTTCTTCGCCTTTGGAGATTTTCAGATTGCCAGAGTGCTCATCATCGCCGCGTTCCAGCGAGAAAGTTACCTCCGAAAACGCTTTAACCGTGCTCTCTTTATCGTCTTCGCCTTTGACTTTGTACGCTGCGTTGAATCGCGGCGTGAGCTTGTCGCTGGCGTAACGCTGAAAGTTCGTGATGATGTTCCGGTCTTGCCCCTGGTCCTTCAGTACCCAGTCGGTAAACGAGTTGGGCTGGATTTTCAGCTTGTGCTCGGCATCCGGCGCCAAATCCTTAGTCCAGTAAAACAAGTCTTCGGTGAAGGCGTTGTAATACAGTATCTTGTTGCGTGACAACCCGGCTTGATCGGCTTCTTCATCGTTCTCGGCCTTGAGCGCAATCAGTTGCTCGAATTCCCGCGACAAGCGCGTCTTGCCCGTTCCATTGAAGGCGTAGATCAGTTGCACCTTCTTGTTGGCGCCCTTCAAGTCCTGAGCGATTTCCCTTAGCGTCTTGCCCATATCAGGCCACTACCTCTTTCCCCTTGGGAAAACTCAACAGCAAGTCGCGGTAATGCCCGTATTGCTTCTGGCGAAGCGCGATTTCGCGGGGCAAGCCTTCGCTGATGGAGTGGGTCAGGGCGTCGAATTTGTCCAGGATGGCGACGATGCGGGCTTGTTCGGCAAGGGACTTTTCGCGGTCCTCCGGGTAGGGAACAGGAATGGCAATCTTGGAGAAGCCATTGATCAACAAGGTATTGACCTTGGTTCTGGCCACATATTTGGCTTTTTCGGCAATGAATGAGGCGGTCTGCATGCAATAGGAGACAAACTTCGGATTCATTGCATGCCGAAAAGCATAACAGTGATCGTGAATGGCGACCTTTTCATCACCAAGCCATGCGACAGCTTTGCCCACATCTTCCACGGTCTCGCCGACGTCGGTCAGCACGACATCGCCCGGCTCTGCATAACGCAGTGAACCGGAAAAATCGCTTCTCACCTGAGAAAAAGCGTGATCCGTATAGACGCCGTACCGGGTGTAGATCTCGCCGTAGTGGATGACAGGGATACCGTCTTCAACATAGTCAGCCTTGGTGAAGCGTTTGCCGCGAATAAATTCCCCGATCTCGCCCAAAGATTTCCATTCGACATTTCCGTCTTCAAAGCGTAACAACTGGTCGCGATAGTGCTTGTATTGTTTTTTGCGGGCTGTAAGCTCGGCTGTAAGCTCGGCTGTAAGCTCGGCTGTGAGGGAGGTAAATGCGTCCAGAATGCGGACGATTTCAGCCTGGATTTCAAGCGATTTTTCGGTATTTTCGGGGCAGGGAATTGGGATAAGAATTTTATTCAGAATCGCCTGGGTCAGGCTTGGCCTTCCTGAGCCTGTATCTAGCGACATTAAATTAATGGTTTTGATGAAGTGATAGATGTATTTCGGGACAGCCTTTAATAGATTGATATCTGTGTAGTAGATGGTATCCACATTCCAGAATGGAGTCTCGACGTAAAATACATTTGTGATTGATCCCTTGCGAGGAATCAAAACGGTCGGCTTGTCGTAGGAAAAATCGTCGACATACCCCATGATTCCGCCGGATCCATAAACGGGGATATTCCCCGCACTCAATCCTTTCCAATCTTTCCCGTGCTTTATTTTGGCAATCTGCTCCAAGGGGTGCCATTCGACCCCAGAGCCACCCAGCAATTTTTCCATGAAGTCCGTGCAGCTCATGCCTCCAACTCCTCGCCTTCGATCTCGGCCACGATGGCGTCAATCGCCTTGCGTAGCTGGTCGATCCGGGACGCGGTGGTTTTCAGTTCGGCATTGAGCTTGGCAATGTCCACCACTTCGCGGTTGTCTTTGGCGTCGATGTAGCTGCTGACCGACAGGTTGTAGTCGTTGGTGGCCACCTCCTCGAAGGGCACGGATTGGGCAAAGTGATCCACGTTCACCTTGCTGTCGAACACCGCCATGATCTGGTCGATGTGCGCGTCCAGCAGCATGTTGTTGTTGGTTTCTTTCTTGAACAGGCTGCTGGCGTCGATGAACTGGGTGCTGGTGTCGGTCTTGTGCCTGGACAGCACCAGGATGTTTACCGCGATGGTGGTGCCGTAGAACAGGTTGGAGGCCAGCGAAATCACCGTCTCCACATAGTTATTGTCCACCAAGTATTGGCGGATTTTCTGTTCGGCGCCACCCCGGTAGAAGATGCCGGGGAAGCAGACGATGGCGGCGCGGCCTTTGGCCGAGAGGTAGCTGAGGGCGTGCAGCACAAAGGCGAAGTCGGCCTTGGATTTGGGCGCGAGCACGCCGGCCGGGGCAAAGCGGTCGTCGTTGATCAGGGTGGGGTCGTCCGAACCTTTCCATTTCACCGAGTAGGGCGGGTTGGAGACGATGGCGTCAAACGGCTTGTCGTCGCCGAAGTGGGGCTCGATGAGGGTGTCGCCCAGCTGGATGTCGAACTTGTCGTAGTTGACGTTGTGCAAGAACATGTTCATCCGCGCCAGGTTGTAGGTGGTGTGGTTGAGTTCCTGCCCGAAGAAGCCATCTTCGATGATGTGCTCGTCAAACTGCTTCTTGGCCTGCAGCAGCAGCGAGCCGGAGCCGCAGGCCGGGTCGTAGATTTTGTTGATGCTGGTCTGCCCGTGCATGGCGAGGCGGGCGATCAGCTTGGAGACCTGCTGCGGCGTGAAGAACTCGCCGCCGGACTTGCCGGCGTTGGCCGCGTAGTTGGAGATGAGGAATTCGTAGGCATCGCCGAAGAGGTCGATGTGAACGGCGTCAAAGTCACCGAAACTCAAATCGGCCACGCCTTTGAGCACGGCGGCCAGGCGGGTGTTCTTGTCCTTGACCGTATTGCCGAGTTTATTGCTGGTGGTGTCGAAGTCGGCAAACAAGCCCTTGATGTCCTGCTCCGAGGGGTAGCCGTTGGCGGAGGCTTCAATGGCGGCAAAGATGGTGGCCAGGTCGGTGTTCAGGCTTTCGTTGGCACTGGCCTTGGCGGCCACATTGACAAACAGCTGGCTGGGCTTGATGAAGTAACCCTTGGTCTTGACGGCGTCGTCCTTGATGTCCGGGGTGATGACGCTATCGGACAGTTCGGCATACTTGATACTGTCGTCTCCGCCTTCGATGTAGGCCGCAAAGTTTTCGCTGATGAAGCGATAAAACAGGGAGCCGAGCACGTATTGCTTGAAATCCCAGCCATCGACCGCGCCACGCACCTCGTTGGCGATTCCCCAGATTCGGCGTTGCAGTTCGGCGCGTTGTTGGGAGCTGGTCATAGAGTTGTTCCTGGTTGAATCGGATTTGCAAGATCACCCATGGTGCGTTGGAGTGATTGACGGAATGTTGGCTGCCTGTGGCGTCTTGGCCATGGCGCGCGGAGTCGGCGATTCTACGTTCTACACGCCATTCAAAGCGGTGACGGCATACGGCTGACAAGACAATTTGTGTTTGAACCGCTTCAACCCGGCCTTGAAAAAGTTCATCCCCGAGATGAAGCGCTTGGAATCGGGCATGAACCCGTTCAAGTCCGCACAACAAACATTCAACGCCGCCTTGAACCCCTTCAAACCCCGCCGGAAAGGGGTTGCCGAAATGATAAACGCCCGTAACCGGGCGTTTCGCAAGTTCAAGTTTTAGGTGAACCCTCTGACCGTGGAGGGCAACCGGATCAAACCGCCTCTTCGGCCACCGGTTCCTTGCGCCGACCCTGACGCGCAAAACGTACCGAGGCCTGGGCGCGCAGCTCATCCAGGGCCGTGCCCTTGCCGGCCAGCTTGGCAAAACGGTAGCCCTCCAGTGCCGCGTTGAAGATGTCGCTGCCCAGCGCCATCTCGGTGTCTTGCGCGCGTTGGGCCAGCGCCGTGATCCGCGCGAATACCGGCCGCAACTGATCCAGCGCCGTCATGTCGGCCGCAAACTCACCGAACACGAAGTGCCCCGGCAGAATCTCCGGCGACTGCCCGATCACCTCATAGGCCTTGCGCGCAAACATCTCCGATTTGGGCCCCATCTTACGCAGCTCGCGCCGCTCATCCACCGACAGCGACACCAGGCCCGTAAGCCCGTTCTCCAGCACCGCCAGGGCCTTCAGTACCTGCTCGATCTGCTCGCCGGACAAAGACAGGGAAACCACGTTCTGGGACATTTTCTTGCTCCTCCTGAATGGAAATTTTCAATGACATTTGCACAATAAAGTGCGGCCGGGATTGTGTCTGGAGGAGGGTAATAATGTCAAATGGCTTAGATCGCATCCAGATTGCTTCTGAGTGTTTCCGCCTGCCGGGTGATCGCGGCAATTTCCTCGGGGCTGAAACGCCCCAGGTTCTTCAGCGGCAAGGCCATGCGGGGATTGCCCGCAAAGCGCCGGGAATGGCGGATCAGGAAGTCCCAGTAGAACGTGGTGAACGGGCACGCATCGGGGCCGCTGCGTTGTTCCGGCCGGTAAGGGCAATCGCGGCAGTGGTTGCTCATGCGCTTGATGTAGGCGCCACTGGCGCAATACGGTTTGCTCGTCATGCCCGGCCAGGCATTGAGGGCCATGCCGAGGGTGTTGGGTTCTTCCACCCAGTCGACGGCGTCCACGTAAACCGCCAGATACCAGTCGGCGACCTGGCGCGGCGCTAGCCCGGCGATCAGGGCAAAGTTGCCGGTGATCATCAGGCGCTGGATGTGGTGGGCGTAGCCGTGTTCGAGCGTCTGGCGAATGGCGCTGCCAAGGCAGGCCGCCCGGGTCTTGCCGGTCCAGAACCAGGCCGGCAGCGGCGTTTGGTGGTCGTACTGGTTGGCGCTGGCCAGTAAAGGCATCTGGCGCCAATACACCCCGCGCACGAATTCGCGCCAACCCAGGATCTGGCGGATGAAGCCCTCGGCGGCGGCAATCGGTACGTGGCCGGCTTGGTAGGCGGTGAGTGTCGCGTCGATGACCCGGCGGGGATCGATCAGCTTGAGGTTCATGGCACTGGAGAGGAGCGAGTGCCACAGGAATGGCTCGCCTTGCCACATGGCATCCTGCCAGCGCCCGAACTCGGGCAGGCGGTGGCGGATGAAATCGGCCAGCACTTCTTCGGCCTGGGACGAGGTGACCGCCCAGGCAAAGTGCCGTGTCTCGCCGGGATGATCGGGAAAGTGGTGCTCGACGTCGGCAATCGCGCTCTGGGTCATGGCGTCGGGTGCAAAGCGGACGGGCGGCGGCAATAGACCGGGGCCTTGCCGGCCGAAAGACTGGCGGTTGTCCGCGTCAAAATTCCACTGGCCGCCGACGGGCTCTTCTCCCGTCATCAGAATGCGGTGGCGCTTGCGTTGCCAGCGATAGAAATACTCCATCCGCAGCTGCACCTTGTCGCCCGCCCATGCATTGAAGTCTTCCAGCGTGCAGAGGAAGTGCGGGTCGGGCCGGATGAGCAGCGCTTTGCCTGCCACGGCACACGCCGCGGACAAGGATTCCCGGATCCGGTAGTCACCCGCTTCGAGCATCACCAGGGCGCTGAAATCGCCATCGTTCAGCAAAGTCTGAACCGCGTCGCCCAGACGCGCGTGCGGGTGTTCACCCAGGCGCAGGTAATTGACCGGCAGACCCGCCGCGCGAAATGCCGCTGCGCGGTGGCGCATGGCTGCCAGAAAGAGCGCGCTGCGCGCCTTGTGGCTCCACACGTGGGTCGACTCTTCGCCGGTCTCGATCATCAGCAGTTGATCGCTTGCCGGGTTGAAATCGCTCAGGAGAGGGTGCGGGTCGGGATGTAACTGGTCCCCCAGGATCAGAAAGAGACGGCTCATGTTGATCTGGATCCTTTCCGGCAGGCGTCCGAGCAATATTTGACCTCATCCCAGTTCAAACGCCATTTCTTGCGCCACACCATCGGGCGGCCGCAAGTGAGGCATTGTTTGACGGGCAAACCGAGTTTGTTTCCGCGGAAATTTCCGGAAGGTTTTGTCACGTTCATGGATGGATCCGTCGAGGGTGTGCCTGCGCGCTGCAGTCACTGTTTTAATTTAACGGTGGATGGAGCATGATGAATCGCTGGCGTTGACACCCCCAACAACCAGGGACGGTTAATCATTTTCCTGTTATCCATTCGGCCATTTCTGAGAATGTGTATCGGCATTCTGGTCGTGGGCCTTTCGTCTTTGTCATGGGCTGTCGATGAAAATCGGGCAGCAGGGGGCGGCGCTGTCAAATCTATCACTGTCACGGCGATTGACGATTTTCCACCCTCCCTGTTTCGTGATTCCTCCGGAGAACTGCGGGGTTCGATAAGGGATCTCTGGACTCTTTGGGAAGCACGTACCGGGGTCAAGGTGAATCTCATCGCTGCGGACTGGCCCACGACCTACCAGAACATGCTGACGCACAAAGCCGACGTCATCGACATGATCAGGGTGACCGAGGAGCGCAAGAAGGTCTTCGATTTCTCCGAAAAACCGCAGGATGTGTTGAGGATGATGCTTTTCTTCCATGAAAGCATCTCGGGGGTTGTCGATGCCAAGACCAGCAAGGGCTTTCTGATCGGTGTCATCGAGGCGGGCGGATGTCCCGAAAAATTGCGCCAGGCCGGGTCGGAGAATCTGAAGCAGTACCGGACTTTCGAGGATTTGGTCAATGCCGCTGCGCGTGACGAAATCCGTGTCTTCTGTGCCTATGAACCTCAGGCCAATTACTTCCTGAATCGCCTCGGCGTTGCCAAGGGGTTCCGGCATTCCCCGCCATTACATACAGCTGAAGGGCATTGGGCCGTTCGGAAAGACGATCAAGCCACGTACAAGCTGGTCGCCGACGGTTTTGCAAAGATATCTTCTGCCGAGCGCGAGCAGATCATCATGAAATGGGCGGGTGGCTATATCGAGGGGCCAGAGACGCCGGTGTATGTCCGTTACGCTGGTTATGTCCTGCTGACCTTGCTCGGAATGGGACTGTTCTTGCTTGCCTGGAACCGGATGCTTCGCCAACGGGTCGCAGCCAAAACCGAAGCCCTGAATCAAACCCTCTATCGTTTGAAACAGGCACAAGAAGCGACGCAGGCGATGAATGATCATCTGGAGGCCCTGGTTGCCACCCGCACGAGCGAACTGGAGGCACGAACGCGCGAAGTGCAGGCCATTATTGACGCTGCGACCGCCGGTATTGTCTTGCTGCGCAACCGGACAATACTCAGTTGCAACGGCATGCTGGAGCAGATGTTTGGCTATGGCCCGGGCGAACTGATCGGTCAGACGACGCGTGTGCTCTATCCTGATGAGGAAAGCTTTCTCCAGGTTGGTGAATTCATCGCCACAAGCAATAGGCAGCAAGGGTTTTATCGGTGTGAGCATGAAATGGTCCGCAAGGATGGAAGCCACTTCTGGGTTCGCATGAGTGACAGCCCCCTCGATCCGGAGGATTTCGGCAAGGGCATCGTCGCCATCCTGGAGGATATAACGGATGAACGCGACCTCATGGCCGAGAAAGATAGGGCATGCGCCCTGGCTGAGGACGCCGCCAAGGCTAAAGCCGATTTTCTTGCCAGCATGAGCCACGAAATCCGTACGCCCTTGAACGCAATCATCGGGCTCACCCCATCTCATTACACACAACTCACCCCTGATCCATTTGTCTTGCATGGCGCATGCCTTCGACAAAGACCGCCACCTGC
>Ga0116183_1006923_pt1 | contig 10280 bp, 4 predicted proteins | sample AD_UKC078_MetaG_FD_89753 | JGI IMG/M metagenome (GOLD analysis project Ga0116183, IMG submission 89753) | Active sludge microbial communities of municipal wastewater-treating anaerobic digesters from USA - AD_UKC078_MetaG | ecosystem: Engineered > Bioreactor > Anaerobic > Digestate | place: USA...
CAATTGCTGTTGGGCCTGATATGGAATACAGTCTTGTTTCCCATGAAGATAAAAAACTCTGGGTCGCCACTAGTCGTATTCAAGCCTACTTTAAAGATGCTGAAGTATTAGATACATGTAAAGGATCTGATTTACTCGGGCTCCACTACGAACCTTTATTCCGTTTTTCAGATGCCTACGCTACTAAAGAAGAGCTCGAAAAGCGCTACCAGATATATCCCGCTGATTTCGTAAGCACCGATGACGGCGCTGGCGCGGTTCATATTGCACCTAGCTTTGGTGAAGAAGACTTTCAATTAGGAGCCTCTCTTGGGCTTGGCCTTTTTGATCCTCTTAACGAAGAAGGTCGTTTCACAGAAAAAGTACCTCTATGGCAAGGATTGGGCGCAAAAGAAGCCGACAAATCTATTATGGCTTTCTTAAAAGAACAAGGACGTGTTTTTAGACATGATACTTTAGTTCATAGTTATCCTCATTGCTGGAGAACTGGTGTTCCTCTTTTATATAGAGCCTTAAAAACATGGTTCTTAAAAATAGATGGCGAACTCACTAATGCTGAAGGCGAAACCAAAACATTAAAACAATGGATGATTGATTCTAATCAGCAAATCAACTGGGTTCCTGATCATATCAAAAATGGTCGTTTCGGAAAATGGTTAGAAAACGCTAGAGACTGGAATATTTCTCGCAACCGTTTCTGGGGCACTCCACTCCCTGTCTGGCTCTCTGAAGACGGGGAAATGATTGCTGTTGGTTCCATCCAAGAGCTCGAAGAACTTTCTGGTGTAAAATTAAACGATTTACACAAACACTTTGTAGACCCAATTGTCATTAAAAAGAATGGCAAAGAATTCCGCCGCACAAGCGAAGTTTTCGACTGCTGGTTTGAATCTGGCTCTATGCCTTATGCACAAAACCATTATCCTTTTGAAAATAAAGAAATGGTCGAAGCCTCTTTCCCTGCAGACTTTATTGCCGAAGGCCTGGATCAAACTCGCGGCTGGTTCTATACTCTATCCGTTCTCTCCAACGCCCTCTTCCAAAAGCCTGCGTTTAAGAACGTCATTGTAAACGGCATTATTCTTGCTGAAAACGGGCAGAAAATGTCTAAGAGCCTACGCAACTACCCAGACCCTAATGAACTCATTGGGCGTACGGGAGCCGATGCGATTCGCTTATTTATGATTAATTCGGCTGCTCTAAAAGCAGAAGATTTACGCTTCTCAGAAGAAGGCGTTAAAAACATTGTTAAGCAGGTAATGCTCCCGCTTTGGAATGCTGTTAGCTTTTTCATCAGCAACCACAACGCTGATGCTGCTAAAGGGCAATTAGACTGGAAGCCAGGGCAAGCGCTTCGTAGCGAAAATGAATTAGACCGCTGGATGCTTGCAGTGCTTCAAGACCTTTCAGAAAAGGTCGAGCAAGAGATGGCGGCTTATCGTTTGTATAACGTAGTTCCAGCAATTATCTCTGCTGTGGATGATCTTACCAACTGGTATGTTCGCCGTAGTCGTCGTCGTTTCTGGAAAAGTGATAACGATGGAGATAAAAATGCTGCATATGCTACCATGTATAAAGTCCTTGTAGATTTCAGCAAAATACTTGCTCCATTCTTACCTATGCTTTCAGAAGAGATTTACCAGCTTCTCGTTCGTGAAACAGATCCAAATGCTCCTGTCAGCGTTCATTTGTGTGAATTCCCTAGTGCCGACGAATCCTTGAAAGACCCTCGTTTAGTGGAGCGTATTGCCATGGTTCGCGGGATGGTTGAAATGGGACGTATTATTCGCGCCACAAATAACGTGAAGAATCGTATGCCTATTGCAAGCATGACTGTTGTTCCTCACGGCCCAATCGAAAAAGAAGTCGCTGAAAATATGCGTGAGCTTATTCTTGAAGAGTTAAACGTTCGCGAAATGAAATTTCTTGATGATGAAACCGCTCTTGTAAAACTTTCTGCAAAACCAAACTTCCTCGGTATTAAAGCAAAAGGCCCTGAATATTCTAAGAACATGAAGGATATTCAAGCAAAACTCGCTAAACTCAATGCCGAAGAGATTCGTGATTTACAAGAAGGTAAAACTATTGAATTCCCATTTGGTTGCGTCGGTGGAGACTGTTTGTTAATTCAACGCATCGTACCTGAAGGCATGGCAGTTGAGGCAAATTCTCATTTTACTGTTGCTCTTGATTTAACTGTCACAGATGAGCTCAAACGCGCTTGCATTGCAAGAGAACTTGTCAATCGTATTCAAAATCGTCGTAAAGACGAAGACTATGCCATTACAGATAAAATCGAAGTAACTCTCTATTCTTCGTCTGATGTATTTAAGAAAGCAGTAGAGGAGAATCTTTCTTATATCATGGGTGAAACGCAAGCGATTAATTTAATATGGACTTCAAGTGATGAAGGCCTTAATTCTAATGAAGCAGATGGAGAAGCATTTGCTTTTACCACAAAAAGGTAAAATACTTCTTAATTGTTATTAAAAAGAAGCGGTGGATTAATTATCCACCGCTTCTTTTATTGAGAGAGAGATCTATTATAATAAGAAACTTATTATTCTATTCTTTTACAATAGAAATACGTTTACAGAAAGTTCCTGTTTTTGACTTCACATAATAAATGCCTGAATGTCGAACGATATCATTTATTTGTGTTTTTATGTTATTTAAGTTTGTAGAAACAAAAGAACCTACTCTCTTTCCACTAAGATTAAATACTTCAAATTCATTTGTCTTTGATATGGATAATTCAAGTGATGGATTTATTTTAACCAAAGAAGGATCTTGAAAATCTATCCAATCTAAATTAAAATAATTTCCAGTCACTTCTATCTTTAAGATGTGGCGACCAGCGGGCAGTGTTTTTGTCTCTCCTTTTATATTTCCATAAGTAGTCCAATCAGCTCCCTGAGGGACTTTTATGGTGTCTGTAATAGCTACAGAATCCATGTACATTATAAACGAAGCGTTTTCTGCACCAGAAGAAACACGAGCATTAAACGCATATATCCCCTCTTTTTTTACATCAAGAGTGTATTCCATCCACTCTCCTGCCATCGTATAACCCACAACAAAACCATCGGTTTCATTCCCTTCAATATCGACGCCTTCCTCACGATAAGCCTTGCCTTTATTTTCTGATTCTTCATCATAATAAGCTTTATTATGGCCACCAACATCATAATTTTCTGCTTCTATTTTTCCTGGAATAGTAGGAACATTCAAAGAATCATAAGGGCCTTGAGGAATTACAATTTGAGGACCTGTACCCACCAAAGTGACAATACTTTCTTTATCTAAAGTCACAGAAAAACTGCCGTTAGTTGCAGAAATTTCTCCATCATTACTTACATTTTTTGTTGCAGAAGTAGTGTACTTAGTCCAAGAAGTAATGGATGGCGCTCCTGGAACGGATATATTCAAAGTCTTGGTAGCGCCTGCATCTCGGTTAATTAAGACCACAACAACACTATCTTCTTTTTTATATGCAGAAGCAAAGACGTGATTCATTGGCTTAGCGGTTGCACCAACTCTTATTGCCCCTGGACGAACGAAACGAGCGTATTGAGAAAGGACATAACCTCTCTTAGAAACCTTTCCTATTTCATTGCTAGGAATAGTAAGCTTATTTCCAAAGTCCTTTTCCATAATCAAACCATAACAGCGACGAATATACCACCAAGTGTATTGGTTAAAGTTTCCAACAACCAAACCTCTATGAATTTCATAACCAACATCTAAAGCTCTCACAGTGTCATATTTAGCTTGCTGATCTTGGTCTCCTGTTTTAATGTAAGCACGCCACATATTGCCGCTACCTTGACTTTCTGTGTAATGTTCAGTCATCCAGCGTTCTTGATTTTTAGCTTTTTGATCTGCTAAGGAGTATTGAAAGAAATTATCCCCTGAAGCAGCTGTACTCGCATAAAAATGAGCTCCAATAATATCCACATTACTCAGAGCAGTTGCATCATTCAATATTTTATCATACAAGGTTTTGACATAGGCAAAAGACTCTGCAGTAATGACCTTTGTTCCATTCTTACGTAGTTGATTACCATAGTTTTTTGTGAATTTATAAAGTTCGTCAGCACTCCAACATGTCCATTCATGGCACCAATCAGGTTCATTTTGAATAGAAATAGCATATAGAGGAGCCCCTTGATCTTTCATGTACGCTGAAAAACTATTTAAGTGATCCACATAAGCCTGCCAATTACTTTCTGGAATTTTCCTATTTCCATCTCGCAAATTCGAAGGAGGGTTCCATGGTGAGGCATAGACAATTGCACCATGAGATTGAGCTAATTTGGCTACAGCAAGTTCTTTGCCAAAATCATTTTTACTTTCATTGACTGGAATACGTAAAGCAGTTAAGCCTAATTGACCTTCACCTGCACCAAAAGCGATTTTTGCATCTTCTGCAGAAAGGCCTGCTCCACCTTGCCAAGTATTGTGAACCATTCCACCAAAACCACGAATAGTTTGGTATTCTTCATTTAAGTTCACCGTTACATTTTGAGCTGATAGTGATACTACACCAAGTAATACCGCTGTAAGCATTGAATTTATTTTTTTTGACATCATAAACACATCCTTATAAATTGATACGACAAAAGGAGCCTTGCTTAAGCATAGACTCCTTTCAAAACCTAGAACCAATTAAAACCCTTTTTTAGAAACAAATACTCGATAGACTTTTGAATCATTTTGAGGCTTAACTAAATAGACTCCCGATTTATCAACTACCATTTGTGTTTTCTGTGTAATATTGGATCGATTTGAAGCCTTAAATTGCCCCACTTGCTTTCCTTGAACGTTAAACACTCTAAATGTACTTTCTGCTTCTAGAGCACCTAAATTCAATGGATTTGAGAAGCCTGTTGGTTTCAAGCCAAGAGCAATCCAGTCAATATTTACATAACTACCCGTAATTAGAATCTTCAAAACGTGTTCCCCTTCAGTGAGAGAATTTAATTGACCAGTGACTTCTGTATAGGTATCCCAATCGGCTCCTGCAGGAATTTTGATTGTATCTGAGATAGCCACATCATCTAAAAAGAGCATGAAGGATGATGTTTCTGAACCAGAAGCAACGCGAGCAGTAAATGATTTGTCAGTAGTACCAGTTACGTTGACAGTATATTCAAGCCATTCACCTGCAACAGTGTAACCAACAGCGGTTCCTTCTGGAATAGTAACAAGGTCTACGCCTTCAGTAGCACGCATGGTAGCGTCACCTTGGTTTTCTGACTCTTCATCACTATAAGCTTTTCTGGCGCCGCCATCATCAAAATTTTCAGCTTCAATTACACCTGGAATAGTCGCTGCCACACCTTTATAGGCTGTTTGTGGTGCACTAGGAGCTCCAGAGAATTCCCATTCTAAAACGCCCATAGTGGAATCTTTAGATCCTTTAAATACAAGGAACAATTGATCTACTACGCCTTTTAATCCATCTACAGCACATTCAGTTGTTTCATAAGCATTCCAGCCACTTGTTTGTGGAAGGTCACAAGAACCAGCCAAAGTGCCGCTTACGCTACCTGAACGTATTTCAATTTTATTACCGCTAGCAACACTTGCAGCAGTGACAATAAAGTTTGTAGCTCCAGATCCAAAATCAACTCCAGAGACGCGAATCCAAGATTCCTTTGTAGAATAAGGAGTAAGTACATGCTTTACAGGTTGTCCACGAGTCCAATCGGTACGACTACGAATATTACGTTGCTTACTACTAGTAATCGCAGGATAAGTTTGATAAGGATCAAAATTGGCAATCTGTTTTGGGCCTTCATTTGTATATACTAACTTATTCATTTTTTCACCACTGAAAGTAAACTCATCAATACTTACACTACGGTGATAGGCAGGCTCTGGATTTGCAACTCCTAAAGAAGCGGGATGTTCAGAAGCTTGAACTAAACGACGGTCATGATACACAGCATACCATTTTCCTTTGAATTCTGCTATACCATGGTGATTATTATTATGTGCATTGATGTTTTGACCGTTAATATTTGGATTATCCATAAAGATGCCTTGATAAGTATAAGGCCCCGTTACTTTACTAGATGTAGCATAAGCAATTCTCAAGTCAGCTGTACTATAGGTTAAATAATATGTACTTCCAAGCTTATGAATATAGGAAGCTTCCATTGCTTTAGGGCCACCAACCTTTAACTGTACTTTTGAATTGATATCAAATCCCTTCATATCGGAATTGAATTTGTAAATATTAAAGATATTGTTATTGTTTTCTGCAGCAGGGCGAGAATCACTACTACCCCCACCAAAAGTAAAATAGCCGCTTCCATCAGTATCAAAATAGATAGCAGGGTCAAAACACCACCCAATACCATCACAATCCGCTAAACCGCCACCCCAGTTATTGATCAACTTCTTATTACCTGGAATAGGATTTTCCCATGGACCACTAAAATTTTTGGCACCTATTAAACCGACGCCACCGCCACCACCATCTGGATAGACAATGTAAAAGGTACCATCTGGGGCAATATCAATACCAGATGCCCAAATATCATTGATATTATCATATTCACGTTTCGCTTCGAAGATAATACCATGATCTGTCCAGTTTTTCATGTCTTTACTGCTAAATCCATAGAGCGACTTAATCGTATATCCATTTGAGCCAGCTGGATCATCAGAATCTGTAAGGATATAGAATGTTTCACCATCTGAAGTTGCAGCTGGATCAGCTAAATAATGATAACTGCTAATTGGATTATCTGCATAAATATGAACGCCCACACTAGCAATGATTCCAAATAAGGCAATTCTTATTGGTAAATTCATTTTGACTCCTTTTTTTAATCCCTAATATCCAAAAGGTAACCGATACAATAAAATCTATTTTCAAACCCCCATTTTCTTAACTGTTCAACGATAGTTCTTATGGATAGATTGTCCATAAAAAAACACCCAGGAAAGAAAATCCTGAGTGTTATTCAACTCAAAAAAATGAAGCAATGACTTATGCTATTCAATTCCTTTTAAAACTCGCTTTGTACTGTATAATACAATATCATCTAACCAAAATTCTTTTCCATTATTGCCAAAAAAGGTGATATTCGTAACTGCTTTTTTTACTGAATCCCAACCAGTATTACCACCAATGCTATCTGCTTTTAAGAAATCTGATGGCTTTACTACATAACGAGTCCAAGAGGAATTAATTTCTATATGAATCCAAGCTTTATCAGTAAAGGCACTATCGACGTCATCCCAATGGTCAAAAGCTAAAGAAACACGACCATCTCCTCGAGCCATAAAGCTCACCGAATCCAAATCACTAAGGTCTTGTACATCATCAAAAGAATTGCCCATTAAAGCCCAGCCATTTGTAGAATCGTTAGTATAGCTAAAATAAGCTACTAATTCGTCTCTATCTTCTTCTAATACAGCTCTTAGATCTGCTGTAGCATAATTTGCCGCTGAAGTATACCAACCTTTAGTACTGTCTTCAAAATCTTCATAAAATAAGGAATCCACAACAGTAACCGAATCCATTTTTCCATTCACGCCTATATTGATCTCTGTCGATTCACCTGAGACTACAGCCACTGATGATGAGGCAAATTGTGTAAAAGCACTAGATTCACTTTCCATCAAAGCAACAATAGAGAATGTATCTGCAGGGAGAGACTCAAATTCGAAAGACCCTGTAGAATCTGTTAATGCGAAATAATCTAAACCAACGATTCCAACTTTAGCTCGCCTATATTCTGGAGGTAAAACAACAGAGCCAAAAACCGTTCCAGGTTTCTTCATTATAAGATTCACTCCCTTTAGATCTGTAGAATCTAGTTCAAAACTCATTACGCCTTTTAGAGAGTCATTTCTCGTTTCAATTACATATTTTCCATTAGGTAAATTATTAATTGTGATTTTACCGTTTTCATCGGTTTTTCCATTCCAAATCCCCTGAGCAAGATCTGTTTTTGCTGTGTTTTTTGATCTTGCAACGTAATCAGAGGGACGAATGATCACGTCTGTATGAGCTGCAGGATGTTTATTTGTTAAAACCACCTCAAAAGCAATGGAATTTTCGGTCTCAAATGATGAGCCAGAAACATCATCGCCTATAGAGCAAGCTACGTACAGCCCGCTATAAAAGATTGCCACAAACCACACCCATTTTTTCATCTTAGCCTACCTTCCCATTAGTCTTTGTCACAGGATAAAAAGCCATAGAAAGCTGCATCACTCGATCTGGGCGTTTAGATTCATCAACACGCTTTTGAACTAAACGTCTAAATTCCCTTAACATTTCTCCGAGATCTTCAAAACAAGCCTGATCTACAGATAAGGTTAAAGTGGAGATATTTCTCTCGTTCACTGGAACACTTTCTAAAGCTTCACTTGCTAAAAATAACACTTGTTTTTGAAAATGTCGCACTGCAGCTGATTTTTCTTGTCCGCCAACCGTTAAATGGGCATCTGAAAGCACTAATCGACCAGAAGTCACGTTTTTTACTAGGCCAATCTCTTTTAAGGTTTCAATGGCCTCTGCGGCCTGTTCTTCAGTAATTGGTGGACAAAGGTCTTTTGCGATCTTTTTTATGTTCACAACACCACCATTTAAGTCTAAATAAGCTCGAACTGCTGGAATCCACCAGTTTTCGAGAAATTTCAACTCGGCTTGTTGCAAACTATGACGCTCTACATCTCTAAGAGCCACAGCTTTAGCCATTAATTCCGCTTTTTTTTCTGCACTTTTAGAAATTCCTGCTGCCACTAATAAATCAAAATACTCAGCAGAACGTCCAGATACATCGAGTAGTTCTTTTGCCGCAGGAATAACATGTGCTGGCAAATGTTGCTTTTTCTGAAGCACTCGATACAGGTAGCTTGAGTCTAGACCCAATTTATCACCCATCATTCTATAGGAATAGAATGGCATCTCTTTTTTACGTTGTTCGTAATAAGACTTTAAGAGATCGCGATAATCCGCTACGTCTGAAAAATTTGTCATGTTACATCCAATGCTAAAAAATATAGCCCAGTGTTGATGTAAAAAAAAATATACCTTTCCTATTCGAAAGAGGCTCATTGTGACAAATCTGTATGGATAGATTGTCCATGTGCTTTTTTCATTAAAAAAGGACGCTACATTTACACATCAATCCATCTCATAATAGTAACAAAAAAATACGATTAAACGATTCTGAAAACTGCACTTTTAACACTAAAAAAATCAAGAAAAACGCTAAAAAGAAGAAATAGGACAAAAAAGTATCAATAACTTGTTCTTAAAACATAAGCCAACAATCATTAATCGTTAGAAAAAAATAACAAAAAATACAGTTTATCCTAAAGACCAATATATCAATTCTCCCTTGATTTATATGGGCTCAATGTGATTTACATCATACTCCAATTAGCAAGTAAAATAGATAAATCAACGCTATTCGAGCATAAATGCTGTTGATAACATCAAAAAAGTATGGTATTAATCGCTTCCCTTATTCTTAATGAAAACTAATTGCTTCTAATACGGCAATGAATTCTATTTTGGGGTTAAAAAGAAGAAAGACAAGGCTATTCCTAAATGAGATTTAATCTGTGGACAAATTGTCAATAAATATTTTTTTACAGCTAAAAAAAAACCATACCCGAAGGTATGGCTAATCAGATAAAAAAGTTAAATACTACTTGATTATAACCTTAGCTGTGGAGGAAGACGATTGTTGTCGCAATTGCACAAAAGCGACTCCACGGAATCCCGTTTTTAAAGAAACCGTATTCAAACCTTTCTCAACACTAATGCTTTTTTCTACAATCACTTGCCCTAGTGAATTCATTAGAACAAGTGTACCCTTTGAACTTCTTTCACTTTCAAAAGACACGTTCAATTGATTTGCATTCTGTGTAAAACGTAGCTTAGTGGAAAGCGTCTTTATTGGCGAAGCACAAATTTTGATAGGTCCACTTATTACCGTTGCCACAAGTTCTGTGTTAGATACATTTCCTTCTGTTGTAGGAAGTTTTTTATTAAATGTTTCTAAAGTATCCTTTGTACCATCAGCCTTCCATAAAACCACATTATCAATTCGAATTTCACCTTCAAAACCTAACGAATAAAGATTTATCACTAAAGCATTTATACTCGTAGGATTTTCAATATACAGTATCTGTTGATTTTTTGCAGCTTGAGACTCATCAGCAATATTTTTAGAAAGAGTATACTTAAATTCAGCCCATTGACCCATCGTGAGTTCTTGAGAATGTACATCATCCCATGCCCAATC
>Ga0116183_1006926_pt1 | contig 10278 bp, 8 predicted proteins | sample AD_UKC078_MetaG_FD_89753 | JGI IMG/M metagenome (GOLD analysis project Ga0116183, IMG submission 89753) | Active sludge microbial communities of municipal wastewater-treating anaerobic digesters from USA - AD_UKC078_MetaG | ecosystem: Engineered > Bioreactor > Anaerobic > Digestate | place: USA...
ACACAAGGAGTTCTGGTATGACTGCACACATTGGTACCGCACCCGCTGCTCTGGCCGTGGCAAATCCATGGTCGCTGGTCCCGCCACTGGGCAATCTGGATGCATACATCACGGCGGCCAACCGCCTGCCCATGCTTACCCTCGAGGAAGAGCAGGAATACGCACGCAAACTCAAAAATGAGAACGATCTTGAGGCTGCCAGTAAGTTAGTGCTCTCTCACTTGCGCCTGGTGGTGTCGGTATCGCGCCAGTACCTGGGCTATGGCCTGCCCCACGGCGACCTGATCCAGGAAGGCAATGTGGGCCTGATGAAGGCCGTCAAGCGCTTCGACCCCGACCAGGGCGTGCGTCTGGTGAGCTACGCCCTGCACTGGATCAAGGCCGAAATCCACGAATACATCCTGAAGAACTGGCGCATGGTCAAGGTGGCCACCACCAAGGCCCAGCGCAAGCTGTTCTTCAACCTGCGCTCCATGAAGCAGCGCTACAAGTCGGATGACGCTGCGGCCGACCTGGGCACCCACCGCGACACGCTCAACCCCGAGCAGATCGACGCCATGGCGCGCGAGCTCAACGTCAAGCCGGAAGAAGTGATCGAGATGGAAACCCGGCTGTCGGGCGGTGACGTGATGCTCGACCCCAGCCCGTCGGACGATGGCGAAGATGCGTTTGGACCGATTGCCTACCTGACCGACACCAACCACGAGCCCATCGCCATGATCGAAGCGCACCAGCGTGACGTCCTGGCCACCGACGGCATCGCCACGGCACTGGACGCGCTGGACCCCCGCAGCCGCCGCATCGTGGAAGAACGCTGGCTCAAGGTCAATGACGACAACTCCGGCGGCATGACCCTGCACGACCTGGCCGCCGAATACGGCGTGAGCGCCGAGCGCATTCGCCAGATCGAAGTGGCCGCCATGAAGAAGATGAAAACGGCGCTGGCGGCTTACGCCTGACCGCAACCACCCATAAGTGAAAGCCCCTGAAGGTTTCGACCTCAGGGGCTTTTTGCTATATATTTTGTAGCTTCTTACGCATAACCCATGCGGGCTAGCGGCCAAAATAGCACTAAATAAGTCGCTCCTGCAAGGACGCATCGGCCAGTGGCCGCAAACGGGCATAGTCCAATAGTTCTGCCAACCGCGCACCCTTGGCCTGCCATTCATACACCACGTTTTCCGCCAGCAGCACGTAGTGCCAGGGCGGGCCACCTCGCTGCTCGGTGGTTAACGCGTTGATGCGATCACACCAAGCCAGCGCCGCCCTGAGCTTGCGCTGCACATTCGGATGCGCGGTTTGCTGCTGCGCCTTGGTCTCTGCCAGATACACCGCGTCCGCCGTACGCACCAGGAAATCCGGCGAGTAAAAAGCGGGCAAGCCGTCTTCCTTCACATAGCGCAAGCGGGCAAAGGTGTGCCGGTTTTCGCTGATCTTGCAAAAGGCCTGCACTTGTGTATCGGCCTGCGCCCAATGGATGAACGCCCGCTCTAGTCCGCCGTTGCGGGCTGGCCAACCCAAGTGGGTGTAGATGCACTTGCGCACTTCGACCGAATGGCTCTCGCGCAGCATCAGCTTGGGCACCTCGCTCAACTTGCGCAAATGCACTTCGGTTTGACCCGTGGTGTGCTTTTGCTCTGACTCCAGCAACGCCACGGCAAACACTTTGGTGACATGGTCCACCACTGGCTGCAGCAATAGCACCCGCCAGTTTTCACCCTCCAGCGGGTTGAAGGTACTGTCAAACAGCTGGGTCCAGATGTAGTCATCCAGCCAGCCGGTGAGTTCTGCCGTATTCACTTGGAGATATGGTTTGGCCAAGTGGGTTGCAATCTTGTTGCCTTTAGGCATAGGCTCGCTCAGCGCCTGGCTGATGCGCCTTGTCAGGCGAGACAGGTATTCGTTGTACCCGCCTACGTTCATCACCGCACCATCCACACGGTAGTCGCCAAACAAGGTAGCGCTTTGTAGGTCTTGCGAGATAAAGGTATCGCCCTTGCCCAGCATGCCCGTCAGTTGCGTAACTGACATCGTGGTAAAGGCCGGCAATGCCGATACGTCCAGTCCATCATGGGCACGCACTTCGTCGGCCTCTTGTAGGATAAAAGGAATGCCGAAGTCAAACGACTCAAAACCCTCACGCAGTTCTGCGGCCATCACATCGCCGGTGCTGGACGTATCGTCGGTGTCATCCCCAGTAGTACCCACCAGCCCCTCGTTCAACAGATCGTCATAGAACGACTGAAACGCCGGATGCTCCACGATGGACAGCACGTCAATCAAGCTACCTGGCTCCTGGCCCGCGTTGATGCGCTCGCGGTTCTCGCGCTTGAGGTCTGTGTATTCGTCGTCGCGCCACATCAGGCGCAGGCCCCGGCCAATGGTTTGCTCCAGCAGAATCTGCGCCTGGCTGGAGCGCAGCGGCACGATGACGCAGATGTTGTTGACGTCAAAGCCCTCGCGCAGCATCAGTACGCTGACGATCACGCGTGGTGTGGCATGGCTGTCCACGCTGAACAAACGCTGACGCACAGGCGCCCAGTCCTTCTCGCCCAGCTCCGCTTTCTTGCCGGAATCGATCGTCATCACTTCGTCTTCGTTCAGCCCTTCCTGCTCCTGCAAAAACGCAGCAACCAGGGGCGACACGGTGGTGTCCTCGCACACCACCAGCATCTTGGGGTGGCGGCTCGGGTCAATCCTGGCAAAGTCGGTTTCCAGCTTGCGAAGTTTCTTCAAACCTGCGCGCAACATCACCCGCTGGCCTTCACTCAGTGTGGGGTTGCCGGCTTCGTCGCGCTCGGCCTTGAACTCCAGCGGCAGCGCGCCGATCTCCTTGCGTCGGTCCAGCACCAGCGACTTCACCAGTCCTGCTCGCATGGCGCTTTTCAGGTCAAAGTCCACCACGATGTGCGGGAAGTACACCTTGCGCTTGTTCCGGCCAGCGCCCACGTCGTTGTAGGGTGTGGCCGAAAAATCCACCTGCACAAAGCGTCGCCCTTTGGTGGCAGCAATGCGGCTCAAACTCTTTTGCCATTCCACCTCGGTCGTCTCGCCTTCGCGCTTGAATTCGTGGATGTGGTGTGCCTCGTCGTTGAACACCATCAACTCGGGCAAATTCGCCAGAAACTCCAGCACATTGCCCCGCGCATAACGACGGTCCAGCACGTCCAGACTGTTGCCTGTGGCGCGGCCGGGGGTGAGCGGCAGCACGGCGCCGACCACCAGATGTGGGTCCATGGGTGCGCCCAAGGCTTCCACGTCTTCTACCTCGTCCAACACCTCGCCTTCGGCCAGCAAGTGCCAGTTGGTAATGGCAATCATGCCGTTGCCGGTGGCTTTCAGGCCAATCTCCGTCTTGCTACAGACATTGCCACGCACAAAGGCAAACACTGCATCGCGGTACGCCTCGGGCACAAACAGGTCGGCAAATTTGACCATGTCCGACGTACTGAAGTCCCGCCCACTGGTACCCGCCACCAACTTGCCGCAAAACGCATCCAGCAGCCGCTCGTACACGATCAGCCCCGGCGCCACCACCATGAACTGGCGGGTGAAGCGCGCGTCATTGATGCCTTCAGCCAATGCGGCGGTTTTGTTGAGTAGCTGCCACACCATCAGCGCCTGCATTACCCAGGTCTTGCCCGTGCCCGTTGCCATCTTGAAGCAGTATTTGGGGTGCGCATGTTTGGGGCTTGCCACCTCGTTCATACGCGTGCCGGTGAGCAGCGCATCCGGCGCGCAGGCTTGGTACAAGTCCAGTAAGGTCCAGTTGTCGCGGTCTTGCCCTAACACTTCATGCGCCACGACGGCATTCAGAATGGCCTGCTTTTGCCCCGCGTGGAAGTTCAGCCCCTGCCGGGCCAGCACCATGTCTTCACCAAACCACCATAGCAACAGCTCTGCAGTGGTGGGGGAGACAAGCTCCAGAATGTCCGCAGCGCCGGATTCCAGCCCCAGGCACAGTTGCTGGGTCCTGGCGGTCAGGCCTGCAGCGAGAGCGAGTTGGTCATCGGCTTTGGCACTCATGCGGCCCCCACGGTGGCAACCACTTCGGCCTCAAAACCGAACACATCCACCACCCGCACACACACCTTGCGCGGACCCGCCTTGGCCTTGGCTGTCACCGTGGCCGTGGTCACTACGCGCAGCGCATCGGCATCGTTGGCGGTGTTGCCCCGGTAGTCCTGCCACACCGAGCGGAACACCTTGCCGTCATAGTCCGGATCCACGGCCCAATATTCGATGAGCGCCAGCGGCTCGGCATTGGCAATTTGCTGCAGCTTGACGCGGTTGGCATCGTCCAGGTTGATGGCCTCGGGCGAGAGCAGCACATAGTTCTTGAGCTGCACAGTCAGTGAGTCGGTATCGTCCTTGGTGCTGACCGCAATCGGGTGAATCGTCAGGTACTGCAGCGACGAGAAGCGCACCTGTCCGCGTAGCTTGTCAATCCCACCTTTTTTCTTGAGCCGGTCCATCAGGTCGGGTGGAATCACCAGCACTTCCAGTCGCGAGTCGTTCAGCGCGGTGATGGTCTCGCCGATGGATGGTTCAAAGTTCCAGCCCAACACCACAACCCGGTCCCAGCCGCCCAGCAAGTTGTCGCGCTGGGCAATCGCCTTTTTCAACGTGGCCATGCCGGTAAGCTTGTTGGGCGAGTCGGCTAACACCAAGGTTTTGCTTCCCCGCTTACCGCCGAATTCCACGCCAGCAATCTGGCCCAGGTTGCGCTGCGGGTTCACATCCGCAGGCAGGGGCAGCGCGCCATACAGCGAAAGCACGATATGCGACAAATCTCCAATGCGGAAGTCCCGACCCAGCGTGGCTTTGGCTGCCTCCACTTGGTAGTCGCCAATGGCCTGGTACAGAAAGGGCTTGGCCTCCAGGTCGATCAGGCGCTTGCGCATGATCATGCAGGCGGGTTTGCCGAGGTCGGTGGTGATCCAGCGGCGGCCTAGTTTTTCGGCGACGGCTGCGGTGGTGCCGGAGCCGCCGTTGAAGTCTGCAATTAGCCCGTCATCAGGACATGACGCCTGAACTATGCGATCTAGCAAACGCTCAGGTTTTTGCGTTCCATAACCCAACCCCTCGTTTGAACGAGAAGAAATTGCCATGAAGTCAAACCACAAGTCCTGGACTTGCTTGCCCTCTATGTCGTCTGCATATTACTTGTATCTTGGCGTGCCATTGGACGAAAAGAAAATCTTCCCTTCACGCAGAGCTTGATCTATTCGATCTTGTGCCCACCGCCAATGGGTTCCCTTTGGTGGCGTCAGCAAACCTCGCGCGCCAAAGGTTCGTGCCTCTCCCTGTCCGGCTGCATTCATTGATACGGACTTGTATCGCTTGCCCGTGACCTCACAGAGGCTGGGATATTCTTCTTCTGTTTCTTCAAGGGATCGCGGAATGAAAACGGGCTTGAAGAAGTAGGTTTCAGATTTTGTGTACAGAAATAACGTGTCGTGAATCGCCCCAAATTTATCGCCATCGTTATGGCTATATGAACGCCGCCAGACAATTTCGTTTCTGAAGCAGTCTTTCCCAAAAACCTCATCCAACACCAACTTCACGTAATGCCCCACATGCCAATCCAGATGCACATAAATGGAGCCGGTATCCGCCAGCAGCTCCCGCATCAGGATCAGGCGCGGCGTAATCATCGCCAAGTACGAGGCGGTGCCATCACTCCATGTATCGGAGTACGCAAACTGTTCAATCACCGTCGGCTTTTGCTCCAGCTCCAGGCCGGGTAGCGTGACCTTGGTGCGGTAGTCGGCCTTGCTATCGAATGGAGGATCTATGTAGATCAGATCCACCTTGCCGCGCAGGCTGGGCGTGGTGTCATCACCTGCCAGCAGCGCGGCCATGGCCAGCAGGTTGTCGCCGTAGATCAGGCGGTTGGCCCAAGCTTGCCCTTCACCCGACTCAGGGCGAACGGGAGCGGCACCCAACATGGGCTGCGCACTCTCCAACACGCTGCCTTGCCCCGGTGCAAACACTTCGCGCCGGTCGGTGCGGGCCTGGGCGGTGATCCAGTCGCTGGCGGCACTGTCTTTGGCGGGCAGCACCACCTCGCGGGTTTGCAGGCTCACGCGGTGGCGGCTCTCGATGCTCTCCAGGATTTTTTCAGCTTCTTTACGGCCTTGGGCGACGATTTCAGGCAGTTGCTCGAGCAGGGATTTGGGCATGGGTGGCGTTGAAATTGAAATCCCTCATAAAGGGACATAAAACGTCAACTGTAATGGACATTTGTGGCAGGCCGTGCGGATACCGTGCCTGCCATGAATGAGAAGAAGGAGTTCAGCGAACGTTTGCGCGCTGCCATGAAAGCCCAGAAGCTGGAAGTCAGCGGCGCGGTGCTGGAGCGGGAGTTCAATCTGCATTGGTCCGGCACGCCGGTTCGGCGCCAGACCGCGTGGAAGTGGCTCAATGGTGAAGCCATCCCGACGCAGGACAAACTTCAGGAACTTGCCAGACGGCTCAAGCTGGACCCTCACCGGTTGCGGTTTGGCGAACATGTACAAACCCATCTGCGCGCCGAGCAACAACGCTGGGATGAAGGTATCGGCTATCTGGAGCGGGATACTTTCGATGCGTTTCTCAAACTCCCAGCCCCCCAACGCAAACTGATGCGTGAAATCATTCTGACGTTTGCCAAAGTGCACATCGAGAGCGGTACCAAAGCGCCCTGAATGCCACAGCAAACCACATATCAAACAACATTTTGTCTGATGTGTGGTTTAATTTACGGATGCTGCACCGTTACGCTTTTTCCAACTTCCAGTCTTTCCGCGAGCGCACCGAAGTTTCCTGGCTGCTGGACCGCAAGGTGCCGGAGGCGGTTTGGTCCTATCCGGCAACCACGGGCGAGCGGGTCAGCAAGGTACTGGCCGTCATTGGCCCCAATGCCAGCGGCAAGACGGCCCTGCTCAAGCCCATCCTGTTTCTGGATTGGTTCACGCGCATGTCTTTCGCGGCCGATCCTGCCGCGCGCCTGCCGTTTCAGCAGCACATGGCAGCGCTGTCAGAGCCCGCGGAGTTTGAGGTGGAAGTCGATGTGGATGGGCGCCTCATGCGGTACACACTGCGCTGCACGCCCGAACGGGTGCTGCACGAAGCGCTGTATGCAAGGCATGAACGCATGCGTTATGTGTTTGTCCGCGACTGGAACGAAACCACACAAAGCTACGACATCAAGCAACAGGATTTCGGTTTTGTTGCTTCCGAAGCGCGCAAGGTGCGCCCCAATGCGTCGCTGATTGCCACCGCAGCGCAGTACGGCGTGCCACTGGCACAGCGCCTGAGCAGCAGCACGGTGTGGAGCAATATCCATGAGTTCGGCCGGGTGGTGAATGACTCCGACCAGTTGATGCGGGCCGCCGCCTACTTTGCCAGCCAGGAAGAACAGCGCCAGCATCTGGTGCGCCTGTTGTCAGCGTGGGACCTGGGATTGCAAGACGTGCAGGTGCGCGAATTGAAGTCCCTGCTGCCAGATGGTCAAAAGAAAAAACTATGGTTACCGTTCGGTATACACCGCGCTGCAAACGGCACCCAGTTTGAGCTTCCTTTCATGCTGGAGTCCAGTGGCACACAAGGTGCACTGGTCTTGCTGCACCGTCTGCTGCCAGTGTTGCAAGCCGGTGGCTTGGCCGTGATTGACGAATTCGAGAACGACCTGCACCCGCACATGCTGGAGCCGATTCTGGACCTGTTCGCCAACCCGGCCACCAACCCGCACGGTGGCCAGTTGCTGTTTACCTGCCACGCCATGGAGGTACTGAACATCGTGCACAAGGCGCAGGTCATGCTGGTGGAGAAAAACACCCACAACGAAAGCAGCGCCTGGCGCCTTGACAGTGTGGAAGGCATTCGCAGCGATGACAACTTCTACGCCAAATACATGGCGGGCGCCTACGGTGCCGTGCCTCAGCTATGAAGGCGGCGCGCCAGCTGCGTCATGTGGCGCGCACTGTGCTGCTGGCGGGTGAAGGTGATGCCGAAGTCTTGTTCATGCAGCACCTGAAGGGTCTGTATGTGCAGCGTGGTTCGGGCATTGTGATCACCATCAAAAACGCCCGCGGCAAGGGTGCTGCACACGTCGTCGATTTTGCTTTTCGACAATCACGCAATGCCGCGTACGACGTGAAGGCCGCGTTGCTGGACACGGATGCCGGTTGGAGTGACAAGACGCGCGCGATGGCGCGCAAAGCCAAGGTACAGGTGCTGCCTTGTGAGCCATGTCTTGAGGCGATGTTGCTCACTGTGCATCGCGTCCCGATTGAAGGGCACACAACGGCCCAGCTCAAGCATTCTTTTGAAGCCCGGTTTGGTTGTGCCGCGTCCGACGCGACAACACTGCGACATTTCAACCGGGAGTTGTTGGACGAAGCCCGTACCCGCATCCCTGTACTCGATGCGTTGTTGAATCTGTTGACCAAGACCAGCGGCACCTGATCCCCTGAGACAATGCCCCAGTTGGCCCCGGCCGTCAGGGGTATTTTTCATTCAGGAGTGGTTCCCCATGCGTCGTCAGAAGTTCATGCTTGCTATACTTTCTATAGCTATTTACGCAATATCCACGGGGGCTACAGGCCAAATCAATCAAAAAACTGCCGCTGCCTGGCCGACCAGGCCGCTGCGCATCGTTGTGGGCTTTCCCGGTGGCTCCTCGCCCGACCTGACGGCCCGCGCGTTGGCGGAACCGCTGTCCAAAGCGCTGGGCCAGCCGGTGATCGTGGAAAACAGGGTGGGCGCAGCGGGCAACATCGCTGCCGACTTCGTGGCCAAGGCGACCGACAACCACACCCTCGGGCTGATGATCAACGGCAACATGACGATTGCCAAACTGCTCAACCCCCGACTGCCCTATGACCCGCTCCAGGACCTGAAGCCGGTCAGCCTGATTGGCACCTCGCCGCTGGTGCTGGTAGCTCCCGCCCATGCTGCGGGTGCCACGGCCAGGGATGTGCTGGCCAACGCCCGCAATGCGGGCAACACCTGGAACTACGGCACGCCGGGCGTTGGCACGGTGGGCCACCTGGGCATGGAGTTGCTCAAGAGCCGCGCCGGCGTGGCCCCGGTGCATGTGCCCTACTCTGGCTACCCGCAGGTGGCCACTGCCATGGTGTCAGGGGACCTGCAGCTCGCCCTGCTGCCACCAGCCCTGGCCATGGCGCAGATCCGCGCGGGCAAACTGCGGGCGATTGGCATGACCGCCAGTGTGCGCAGCACGCTGGTGCCGGACATTCCCAGCCTGTCTGAAGCCGGCGTGAGGGACTTCAATCTCGAAATCTGGAACGCCGTAGCCGCCCCCAACAGCATGCCTCCCGCTGTGGTGGCGCGCCTGTCTGCACTGGTCAGCGAGATCGTCCGCACGCCGGAGATGCGGCAAAAGCTGTTCCAGCAGGGCTGGAACGCGGTGGGAACGTCTGCACAGGGACTGGCCAACCGCATCCAGGCCGACACCGTGGTACTGGGCGGCATCATTGCCAGCCAGCGCATTACAGCGGAGTAGCCGTTAGCGCGCTTCTTTCAGCAGCAACTGGATGTCGGCGGTCAAGGCCGGCGCACCACTGCCGTAGCGGGTGAACAGGCGCAACTGGCCTTGGGTGTCATAGACGTAGCTGCCTGCCGAGTGGTCCATGGTGTAGCTGGTGGGCGTTTTGCCATCCACCTTCTTGTAGTACACCTTGTAATCCTTGGCCAGCTCGGCCAGCTTCTCGGGCGTGGTGTAGAGCGCCAGGAAAGTGGGGTCGAAGTTACCCATGTACTCCTTGAGCATCGCCGGCGTGTCCCGTGCGGGGTCTACCGTTACAAACAAGCCCTGCAGCTTGTCGCCATCCTTGCCCAGTGCCTTTTTCACCTCGGTCAGTTCGGCCATGGATGTGGGGCAGACGTCGGGGCATTGCGTGTAGCCAAAGAACATCACCACGATCTTGCCGGGGAAATCGGTCAGGTGGCGCACCTGGCCGTTGTGGTCGGTCAGCTCGAATCCTTTGGCATAGTTCGCACCCGTCACATCAATCGAGACGAATGACGGCTTCTGTTTAGAGCAGGCACCTAACAAGGCCATAGCCCCCATGGATACTGCGCAAGCAGCTATCCATTTCATAGCATTGCGTTTTTGCATGGAATTCCTAAACAAGGTAGTGGTCCACCAGCAGCGCGGCAAACAGCACGCTCAGATGGATCAGGGAAAAGCGGAAAGTCTCGCGCGCAAGCTGGTCCGAGTAGTTGCGCAGCAGCCGCCAGGCGTACCAGCAGAACCCCACGCTGAGGACA
>Ga0116183_1006937_pt1 | contig 10267 bp, 12 predicted proteins | sample AD_UKC078_MetaG_FD_89753 | JGI IMG/M metagenome (GOLD analysis project Ga0116183, IMG submission 89753) | Active sludge microbial communities of municipal wastewater-treating anaerobic digesters from USA - AD_UKC078_MetaG | ecosystem: Engineered > Bioreactor > Anaerobic > Digestate | place: USA...
AAAAGAGAACTCCAATCTATATCCATCAGCAGTTCCTTCTTCACCATTCCAATACCATTTAATACTAATATTATCAATTACAATTTCTAATGTTGTAATTGACGGTGCAACAGCTGGTTCTTCATAATTTACATCCATTATCTGACGAAACGCACTTGCCGTCGGCACGGTCTTTTCTACAGAAAGCGTGGAAATGACTATATCCTTACCAACAACCTTGTCCGCATAATTGAAAGCAACCCCAACATTGTCTGTGAGACCTTCTGCCATTGCGGGCACATTACCAATTAAAATAATCTCGTGCGTCTCCAACATTGCACCATCATAACTCTTAAAGCGGGTCGGGTTCAGCTCTTCCAGCATGATGATACATTCCTTCGTATCACGCAAAGCAAGCCAGCTAATAATATCAGGCGTAGAATTGATGAGCTCGGTCGCAAACTTGCCCGTCTTGCCAAGGACAATCTTGCCAACCTCGTTGCCTTCTACCGAATCGCCATCCTCTACAGATAACTCAACCGAGTCAGCCCGCATTTCTCCGACATGATACATACAACCCTTGAGAGTATTAAGAGCACCAAATATTTCTTTATAATCAATCGGGTTTTCATGTATAAATTCATACAAATTACCCATCGCATCTACCGCCGTGATAAAGTCCAGCTCTCCATCCGCTGTCTTCATATCCTCAAAGTTAATCCAGACACGATAATCCCGCTGACGGATTCCATCTAACCCATAATTTACTTTAGACATCCGTTACCTCCAGCCGAACCATCAATCCCACTGGATGTCACGAATACTACGAAATGCGCTCGGGCTCGGAACATTCTTCTCTATGTTAATAGTAGACCGAATGGAATCGCTTCCTGTCACCTTTTCAGAATAGGAAAGATTGAACTCATTCATCAGGATGGCGGTCTTATAAACATGACTGGACACAGTGTGCGAGTCACGCTCCAATAAAAGCACGGTGCAGGACTGACCATCCAGCAACTCAAGCGCCGCAATATTGGCAGGCGTGGCATTGATAAGCTCGGCTGTAAATTTGCCCGCCTTATTCAGGACAATCTTGCCCAGTATATTGCCGTCAACCGTGTCACCATCTTCAATGCCGAGGTCAATCGAATCAGCCCGACACTCACCCAGCTCCTGTAGCTTGGTTGCGTCCTGACCACCCGCCACATCAATCAATGCCTGCAGGTTGGTCTTACTTGGTGAAGCATTATAAGTTCCTATTGCTGTTTGAAGGGTCGCATTATTAGAAAGACCAACATAGACATGATAATCCTTCTGTTTAATCCCGTCAGTTCCATAAATTACTTTTGCCATTTTATTTTCTCCTTGTTGCCCACCTCAATCAGGGGGCATTAAAAGTTATTGTTGTCATCCAGCCCGTGATAAAGGTGCCTGCGTCTATTCCCACAGACACGGCAGGCTCAATATCGGTCAGGACTGTCCAAGACATGGTTGTGATTACATTTTCCAGCAGGTCAAACATCACCTGCTGTTTTGCTAATAAGTCGGTCGGACTATCAAAGTCATAAACATCAAAGGCGGACAGAATATACGAATAAGAGATGGGCGCATAAGCACGCACATTCTTCTGATGCTCACTCAACCCGAGAAATAATCCAATCGCAGGAAAACTTCCCATCGCCAACTCTGCCTCGCTCCTGACGACCGCATAGTTCGGGAACCTGGCTTCCAGCTCGTCCGCTAAATCCTCGTGCATCTTCAGAAAACCACTGGAATTCATACCACAAACACTCCAAACTGACCCTGCGTGTAAATGCTGGCAGGGTCGCTGATTATTCCCGCCGTAGCAAAACTGACGCACTGGTTAGCCAAGTCCCGATAATTGTCAGCATTGGCAATGATGTCGTCAAATGGAGCCGACACGAGGGTCGCCCCGCCCGCCATATCACGGGTCGTGTTGACGGCACCCTTGACCAGCTTCTTCAAAGCAATCGCCAAATAATATAAGCTGAAATATGATTCCGCATAAATCAGGTTACGCAGGCACTTTTGGTCACGGTCTAAACTGTCAAAAGACAGACCGTCAAACTCCGCATAAGTGTCCTCGTCAAAGGTGTTGAGCTTGTTAACATAGTCCTGATAGGCGTCCGTGTCCAGCGCTTCCAGCAGGTCACGAGCACCGTTAGATAATATCTGCGAGTTAATTCTGTCCTGCGCCTGCGTGGTCACATTTGCCAGCTGAACCATCTTGGCTTTGATAATGTCCTCGTGAACAATGGGTGCGCTCATTGCGAACTAATGATAATGAAAGAATCGGGTGGCAGGGTCTTGACAGTGTCCTCGTCCAGACGATAACGCACATGAGCACTATATATCCCGTAGGAATAGTTCATATAGACCTTGACCGTCTTTTGAGGAGCAGAGACCGTGCTCGCCGTCTGCTTATTAACAGGATTAGTTAATTTAGACGCAGAACTGGCTTTGCTTGTCTGTTTGGACGCAGGACTGGTCAGATTGGGTTTAGTTGCCCGTGCCTGTCCCGCAGAGCCAGTCGCCTTTTTAGTTGTCTTTGCCTTTTCCATTGCTTAACTCCCGCAACATTATACTACTAACTGATAGTTACACTACAAGTAACCATATCAGAAGGTAACATATTAGGATGATAAGCACGCAAATAAAAGTCGTCGGTTGCACTTACTGTAAAAGAACCATTTTCAGGAATAACAGTAGCACCAGTAGCTCTCATAGCATCCGCTAATGTATCCGCACTTTCCAAAGTAGCAGTAGCACACACCACGACCGCACCCTCGTTCGGGCAACAGACATGGATAGCAAGACCTGAACTGCCCGCAAGCGTATAAGTGCCCGACACATCAGTATATCCATTTACTCCGCCCTTGGCGTCATCGGAAGATAACAGGATAGGAGCAGAACACTGGGCATCCTTGAACGCAACCACGAAGCTGTCAGCTCTGGCTAACTGAAAGTCCAGATACATGTCATAAGTATACTCAAATGCAGGACCCAATTCAGCCCGGGCATTGTAGCCAGTATTCTTTCTATAACTCATGCTGTCGGTCGCAATGTCCATGTTCTTCGGGTCACCAAACACGATAGAACCATATAGGGTGGCGTCTGACTCATGTGTTTCATTAATGCCAATCCAGCCAGGCACCGCAATCAGGTCACATCCCATAAACTTGGGTGTCTGACCAGTCGTTAATACCTGCTCACGAGTAACATTGGACGGCGTTGTCATATCCGAGCGAGAATCCACATACAGGTCAAGGTCTGCCTGCGACATTAAAAACACATTATTCGGATTATCACGATACCTGCGTGGCATTGCTTTATACATCTTGCGCATTAACGCTAACAGGTTGGCAGCATTATAATTTGTATCACCAACAGCCATACTGGCGTCCACTTTGTGCGGGGTCAGGTAGCGTCCCAGGAAACCCTTAACTTTGATGTCACCATAGGTATTAGTATTTGTGCCATCGGCAATCTGGAGCATTTTATTAAAGCCCAGGTTCAGGTCATAAAAGTCCTCCGTGCTGGCATAGTTTCCGCCCAGCCCATTGATGGCGAGCAGGAGAATATCATTGCCCAGCGCTATTGCTACATCGTTAATCACCGACTGTTCCCAGCCAGGATTATACAAATTATCAATCACGGTTTGCAGGGGAATGTCCTTCTGAAGCTGACAGTGGCGCAGAAACAGGTTCACGCCAAAGTTATGGACAATACGCCGATTGATGTTGGTAACCTGCCCACCATTCTGCTCGTTAGAAATCAGGTTCTTCTGCGTGATAGCCGTTCCCTTCACGGGCACAACCAGCTTATTAACAATGCGGGTATTAAATAAAGACAGATACGGGTTCATGTCATAAATATACTGGATAGCAATTTCGGCTTCTTCTTCGGTCAGCGTGCGCCCCCGAGTAAAGTCCAGCGTTATCTCGTCCAGCTCGCTCTTTTCCAGCAAAGCACCCGTCGGGTCGGTAATCTGATAACCACAATATTTGGTCAGCAAATAGGCAGCCATCCCGCTAACTGCCTTCTTCGGCTTGTCAGGATTGACAATGCCCTTCTCCAATGTTTCTTTGAACATTGTCACTAAATTTAATGCATCCTTCGCATCAACTACTATTTTATTAGCCATTTTGTTTTCTCCTATACGAGACCTTTTCCACGAATATCAGGGCTCGCTTCCCTGACAGGTTGCGGCACAGACACTGCGGAATTGGTCAGGTTTTCGTTAAGTTTTTCGTTTGTCTCGGAAAGCGATTTACTAATTTCGTCAATCTTATTATTGAACTTTTTTTCCATTTCAGTCAAGGACTGCAGGAACTTGCTTTCCATGCTCTTCACAATTTCTGCCACATCGGGCAGGTCAGGTTCGGGTTCGGACGCTTCCGTCTTCTCCAGTGCAGGCGCAGGTTCGGTGTCCGTATTAACATCTTCCGACCCAGCAGGTTGAGAACCTTCAGAACTTTTAAGAGACGCAATCTTTTTATCAATATAGTCAGTGGCTGACTTCATTGAATCCGACAGAACCTTAAGTTGTTCCTCGGTCGCTGAATCCCACGCTACATTATTAAAGAAGTCCTCCTGCATAATATCAACAATGAAGCTCGGATTGACAGACATTTCAGTCAATACATTATCCATCGCCTCATCAAAGTTCTTGGAAAGGTTCAAACTATCAAGCACCCTCTTAATCCACGATTTCATTGTTTTTTCTCCTTTTTCTGCCCGAGTTGAGCGAGAAATACCAAACATTGAATAGCCCGTAATTTCGCCTTTCTTCCATGCTTCCCAGTTTTCGTCACTGGCACGAGAAACCAAGACCCAACTACCTGCCTTGATTTTTTCTTTGCCAATTATAAAGTCCACGGGAGCTATGTAGCTTTCCACAACCGCACCCGCACCCGCAAGCAGGTTGTGCTCGGTATCAATGTTGCGATAATACTGCAAAAACTCGTGCGCAGTTTTTTCAATCTCGTCGCTGGTCATATAATCGCCGTCAGTATCTTCAAAGTCAGGCTCGTAAACAACCCCATACAGTAGTTTTTTCTCGGGATTGTCGTCCTGCTTTGTGATAATTCTGACGGGAAACTCTATGTCGGCATGGTCGCAGGTTGATTTAGCAAGAAAAAATTGCTTCTTATTTGCGCCACGCTTGACATAAGACACATGCGTTATTGTTACATCTTTTAGTAAACGCTTTTTCTTCACGCTTTCCATTTTAACCTCTACAGATTTGTAATGTGTGTGCTTTCGTCATTGTTTTTGTTCGGGTCAAGGTTGTTGGTCGCCTCACCATCACCCAGCCCGAGATTTGATTTGTCGCTCGTGCGCAGGTTACCGTTAATGTTGGGTTGAACCTCCAAATTGTCCGTCCTGCTCTCGTCCTGGCTCGTGTTTACAAGGTCAATCGGCTTCAGGTGCAGGAACATGCGACGCACCTCATTGACAGAAAGCACCCGATTACCGTAAGCATCCACCATATTATAATAAAGGTTGGCAATAATAGCGTCGTCCTTCTCGTTGGAAATGTTCATCCTGCGCAGGTTAAACTCACAATTAACACCAAACTCAAGCTCCAAAAACTTGTTAATAAACTCTACTACAATATTCTGCTCGGGCTGACATACGGTCTCCATAAATAGTTTAAGGTCAGTAATGCCCGCCGAACCGCCCCCGAAGTTACCGCCCTGCGAAAGACCCAGCAACTTGGGATTGACCCGACACTTCAGGGCAATCTTGAACTGGATTTTGTCATTGAGCGTGATAAATTGCTCATCTATAGATTTAGAGAGCGGAATGAGCTTGATGGTGGCTTTCTCGTTGGGCACGGACAAGAAGAGCATTTTGTGCGCATTAGCCACGCCCTTCAAATTATTCTCTATAAATTCCTTGATTTTTTCGTAGGACTTCTTGGACAGCTTACCACCCGTAATCAGGACAGCCCAGGCAGGTTGACCACCATTAGAAAAAAAGTTGATATTATATTGGTCGGTTAAATATGATTGCTTGATTAAATCAAATAAATGCGCCGTGTCGGGCTTGCCATAATACATGTTTTCCTGCGAAGGACGCTTCAAGTGCAGGCAATAATGCACGCCGTCCCGTGTCTTGCCCGTGGTCGGATACGGCTCAAACTCCACAGGAACAACTACACCGTCGGGAATGTAAACATACTTATCTATATCACGCAGGTTCGCACCATGCCCGTCCGTCTTGGGTCGGATATACATGTCCTTGGCAGGCAAATTATATAAGGACTTGGTCTTGCCACTCTTGACATACTCCAAATAAGCATTATCAAACAACTCCAAATCCATGTAAAGACCCTTCAAAATAGAGGTGAAGGTATCGCCAAAGTTACAATTAGGTGACTTAAAGAAGGAAACAATATCTTTCCTGCTATCAATGTCCTTATATCCGAACGAATAGCCCAGCCCAACCGTCGTGTCCGTCTTAATATTTAAGCAGGTCTGATATGTGGCGTCCAGTGCCTTATAAGACAAAATCTGGCTCGGATTATAGGGAGGCAACAGACAACCATAATTCCTGACCGTCGTCGCACTCGCAATCCTTATAGAACTCTTGGGCAGGGTCACTGATTTAGACACGGGCGCAAAAAAAATCTCGTCAACCCCATCTATTTCGGCTTCAAGCGTGTCAGCGCCGACTGGCTTTTCTGATATAATCCTTACATCTTCCAACTTAAAATCTCCTAAAAAATTTCAACTTCCGAATCATAACTTTCAGGTTCAGGTTCATCATTATTATTATTATCTTTAATGTCAAGTATTTTATTTTTAATTATTCGGGGTAAGCTAAAATTGTCTATATTAGTGTCCGCTCCAATACCGTCCACCTCAACCTCAAAGGCGTCCGACATCATAGACAGAAGACCTGCCAGCGAGTCAGGCGCATCGTCCTTGCCAAACTTATATTTGCCGTAGTTGGACAGGTTAGTCATGAATCGCCGATAGTGTTCGTCCTGCTCCTCATCAACCAGGAAATAGCAGTCGTTTTTAATCTCACCCACCCGCAACATAATCCTGATTTCTTTATTAGACGAGGTAGACCTACAATCCAGTTCCAGCCCGAGAAACTCAAATAGTGCCTTATTATTGCGCTCCAGATTAGTGGCAAACTCTATTCCGCCAGCGTTACTTTCAAACACCATCTCGTCGGGCTTGAAGTAAGCAATGCGTTCCAGCAACGGCTGTTCTAATTTAATGCTGTCCTCGTTAGAAAAGACCACGCTCACGATATATTTGCGTGTCCCGTAACGATAACAGAAGGGACAGGACATATAATCGGAGCCCTTGTTAGCATAATCGCACCACGCCACGATTTCGTCGGGTGTTCCCAGCTTTTCCAAGTCAGACATACTAAACCGATTAAGCTCGTCAAAATTAAATTTAGCGAAGGCACTGTCGGTAGGTTCACCCTGATATAGCGCCTGAAACATCCAGTTTAGGTTCTTGCGTTCCCAGGACTGCTTGATTGCCAATAGTTTATCCGTAGAAATCATGGCTTCACAGACGCTCCTACCCGTCTCCTCATTAAACGCAGGAAAGATAAATTTATGCCACGACGGGTCGTCCTTCCGCAGACCAATCGGGTCTTTAGATGACCAGCGTGTCTGAATTATAATCTCGGCACAATCGGATGTCGTGTCTATGCGGGTATTGTGCACGGTCTCTATAAATAAGTCCAGCTTATCAAGATATGTCTCGGAGAGAGCTTCTTCGGGGTCTTTGATAGGGTCGTCCAGAATTGCCGCCCGATTACAGCCACGCCCCGTTATAGTGCCCTTTATGCCTGCCCCGAAATAAGTAAGGACGGTCGTGCCATCTAATTGCCACGCCATTTTAGATGAGGCACGAGGGTCAACCTTGATAGCAGGAAACACCTCCGCATACCTGTCCGTGTTTATAATGTCCAGCACCGATTTAGACAAGTCCATAGCCAAATTATCGTTATAGCAGTTGCGCATAAACGAGCCCTCGGGGTCATAGCCAAGCCACCACGCAATCCAAATGCTGGTAGTCCTGCTCTTGCCCGCCCTCGGAAAGAAGGAAATCAGCACCTTGCGCAACTCACCCAGCGTGACTCGCCGAAAAATCTCGGTCAGCTCTATTAGTGGCTGTTTGTCGTCCGTATAAAAGTCGGGACACATAAACTGACAGAATTTCCACAGTCCGAGCTCCGTGTGCGGTGAGAAAGCCAGCTGTCGCTCGTCACACTTCTGACGCAGGCGTCGTTGTTTCTCCAGCTCAAACTCTTCCTTCGTGAATGCTATATCAGTCATCGTCCTTATTCTCTAATGCTTCAAATTCGGCGTCCACTATCCCGCCATTCTGGATTTGTTTATCTAATTTATCAAAGTCCTCGTCGGACAGCTCGGACAGACCTATCTGCTTTTGCTCGGCTACCTTGCCCGCAAGCTCCAGCTTAACAAAGATGTCACGAGCTCCGTCGCCACCCGCAATCTTCTGCAATACCTCAACAATCTTGGTTATGTCGGACATCTTGACCTGCTTGCGCATGGACAGTGGTTTGCCTTCTTTTATTTCTTCTTCCTGGACACGGTCAATGTAGTCCAGCTCACGATTGACTATTCTGAACGCCTTCAAGCCCATATTATTCAGGACACGCACGAAGTTGCGCACAAAATTCTTGGCTTCCGTCATTGCCACATCCTGCTGAATGTCCTGCTTTTTAACGATATATTCCTGCCGTTGCTGGAGCCAGGTCTTGCCCCTGTTTATAGGGTCACTGACATCGTTAGCTTTAGCAAGAATAAGCGGTTTAGATATGCCGTGCCGTTTAGCCAGCTCATCAAACGACGGATAGTCAGTGCCCAGCACATAATCTGCCCGAATTTTATCCCAATTGATTTCTTTATAGTTGGGCATTCTTACCTCCCGAACAGGCGCAGAGCTTCATTACGCACCTCACTCTGTTCAAATACACCCCTAATAGCACTGGTAACCATAACAGAATTTTGCTTCTCCACACCCCTGCAGGTCATACAAAAGTGTTGCGCTTCACAAACCACCATCACGCCCAGCGGATTTAGACCTTGCTGAATGCTATCAGCTATTTGAGAGACCAGCCGTTCTTGTATTTGCAGGCGTCGGGAAAAGATTTCTACCAGCCGAGCAAGCTTGGAAACACCAATCACCCTGTCCACATCAATCTCTATATAATTCCTGATATTCTTTTTCAAAACGAATGCGGCATAACGGTCAGCATACTCGTCCCAGTCAATGTCATCGGTTTTCCTGCCATTCATATAAGAAAAAGCCCCACTATCTAAAATAAAGTCCTTATATTTGTGAACGGGCTCATCAGACAATATTACGAGAAAACTGTCCAGCCGATAAAAGTCATAAAAGTTTCTCTTCTTCCAAGGCAACCCGCCCATACCAGCTAAATAAACACGCACCTTCAGTCCTCGTAAACATTCCTGCCACAATGCGGGCAAATAAGTTCTCTCGGCTTTGTTTCCACGACCTTACTACCATCTTCAAAGAAGGACGACACATCAATCTCTGACTCATCTATCAAACCTTTTATATAGTCCTCGCCAAGTGGCATCGTGGTCAGCATATCATCCAGTCCAAACTCGTTACTAATTTCAACCAGTATTGTTTCCAACTTATCAATGTCATTGTCAAACTTGGTCTCGTTGGTCTCAACTGCAACCCGCTTGGCTTGCGCTAAACTGACCCGCCCTAAATTATAACAAAAGACCTTCTCAAATTTCAGCGAGCGCAGGACATCCAGCCGATGATTGCCGTTCACGACCTCAAACAAGCCCGTATCCAGCTCACGCACGATAATATTCTCTACCTGACCATTGCGCCTAATATTATTGGCAAGTTTTTCAGCCAGCGCAGGACTGTCATTCTTATAATTCCAGTCAGCCCTGACCAGCTGACTTATATTTAGCTCACAAAATCCTTTTTCCATCATGACCTTCTTTTTTATATTTTATTAACCATATATATTTAATTAAATAATTTATTATATATATAAACAATGTCCAACCGACCTGCTTCATTTGGGAAGAATACTCCGAATATCTATTTTTATGTCACGGGGATTTTTAGTAAAATAAACAAGCTCCTTGTGCTCCATGTTGCTTTCTTCCTCAAACAATTCAACCAACCAGTCAAGCAAGCACGGCGGAGTTTCAGGGTCGCAGGCAAACTTCGGGTTCATATAATAATAATCCTTGCCCTTCGCCCTCACATTC
>Ga0116183_1006942_pt1 | contig 10258 bp, 14 predicted proteins | sample AD_UKC078_MetaG_FD_89753 | JGI IMG/M metagenome (GOLD analysis project Ga0116183, IMG submission 89753) | Active sludge microbial communities of municipal wastewater-treating anaerobic digesters from USA - AD_UKC078_MetaG | ecosystem: Engineered > Bioreactor > Anaerobic > Digestate | place: USA...
TCACCGAAATCGTGTCAAGCGAAAAGTTAAAAAAATTTTATTCAAGAAAATTATTTTAAGACAAGCGAAAATTTGCGCTTTGTTTTTAGCGCCATTATAATATAATTAGCCCATCGAGGTTAGCCAAAACGGCGGAAAGGAGACATACGATAGTATGGAAATCAAAAACAAGGTCGAATTCGAGACGGTGCTTAAGACTTTAGTCTTAAAGAAAGTGAGCGCTAAAATGCTTGCGGAGCAAAAAGAGATGGTCGCTTATATCGACCGCCAAATCTCGCAATACGGCGCGGAAAAGCACCTTGCTTTTCTCAAACGAGTATTCCACAACCAAAAAGTCAGCGCGACTCATTTCTTTAAGACTTTGAAGAATGTGAAAGCGAATGCTGACAAGAAAAACGAGACAAAAGCGCAGTCTAATAAGACTGAAAGCAAGAAAAACAAAAAACAAGCAAGTGGCGAGCGGTCATCTTTGGAAGACTACGCACGACTTGAAAGCGACATCGTGAAATTAGTCGAGGCTTTCAATGCTCAATGGTCGAATGACATCGAGGTCGAGGTTGTTGTATCATACGAGTATCGCGTAAAAAAGACCACGACAATTCGCTAAAACACTCATAAAAGAAGTGTTATAAAGGCGGTGTAAAAACCGTCTTTTTTTTGCTCTCGTTGCTTATTTATGAGCGCTCGCGCTTTTTTGCGCATATACATAGAAAAAAATTCTTGACAACCGAAATAGACTAAAAAAAGTGTGTCAAGCATAAAATGCTTAAAGTGTGTCAAGAATAATTTTATTGCGATGTCAAGAATAAAAATAATTTTAGTGAAGAAAAAAAATTTTTTTTGTGGTGAATATGGCAAAAAATTGTGCTTGACTAATAGTTAGTCAAAATAAGTGTTATAAAAGTGTGGAAAATATAACAATGAGGAGTATGAGATAGGCATTTCTCTATAGTATATATATAGTTGCAATAAAATGCTCTCTCTAATAAGTGTCAAGAATAATTTTTATATATTTTTTTTATTTTTCTCACAATACAAGAATATGCCTAACTCATCCTACTCACTTGTCGCTTTTTTTCTCTTTTTTCGAATGTCAAGCACAAAAACATATACCTAAATGAACCTATTCACACACGCTTTTTTACGCGCTACGAGAAAATCACTAAAAATATCACTAAAAAATCGAGCAAAAAACACTATTTTTCAACAATTTAACTTCGTTAGAAAATATTTTCAAAATTATGCTTGACATACAATTAGCCATTTTGCTACAATGGTGTTGCGATGAAAAGCGGAAAGGGCGGTGATAAATGAGAAAAAAGAATAAGTTAAGTTGATACGATACGAAAAAATCAAAAGAAAAAGGAGAAAAAAATTATGGAAAAAACGAGAATTTTAGGCGGTTATGAGATATTCGTAGAAGATGGCAACATTTTACGAGTAGAAAAAGAGGACAAGCAAGTAAAGTTTGCTTTTAAGTTTTATCAAAAGCACAAAGAAGAGTTAGATATTTATAAAAATATCGCCGGCTGGGTCAAAGAAGAACAAAACCGAGATGAGCAAGAGCGCGTGAGTGTTAATCTTAACAACCGAAAAACGAACACGACCGACAGCAAAAAATTATCGCTTGCCTCTTTGATACTTTTGACAAAGATAAATGGCGAGGTAGACTTTGAAGTCGCTAAAGCGATTATCGTAAATGCCAAAGCCATTGTCTTAAGTCACGATAAAGAATTGAGCGACTTAAGAAAACAAAAAGCAAAGTTAGAAAGTCTCGCGAAAGAAATCGGCGAAATCTTTGGAACTGATAGTGATAACTATCAAGACACACAAAAAAAGGTTGCCGAAGAAGAAGAAAATATTAAAGCAAGAGAAGAGTTTTTGCTTAAAAATATTTAATCAAAGAAAAAGGAAAGGAAAGGAAAAATTATGGAAAGAAGAGAGTTGCTGACGATTCTAAAGACAAAAAAAGAGAAAGGATTCGAGGTTTTCAAAAGAGAAAAAAGCGCCGAAATAATTTTGCTCGCCAACGAAATTATTGCGAACATCAAAGGCGAAAAACCGACAACGGAAATTTTGGCGCAAGCCGACTTTGAAATACTTGTCAAAATCTTTGAAAAAGTAGAAGAGGCGGTCAAAAGAGGCTTTGAATTCGAGACTTTGAGCGAATTAGAAGATAACAAAGACGAGTTGCTCAAAAAAGAACACGATAAATTTTTTGAAACCGCAAAAAAAATTATTAAAGGCGGTTTTAATCTTTATCTCTGGGGAGATAAGGGAAACGGAAAATCGCATTTTGCGAAAGAAGTAGCAAAGACCGAAAACCGCGAGATTCTCGTTCAAAATATGGCGCAAACCGCAATGGACTTTCAAGGTCAAAAAGACATTCAAGGGCGCTATTCTTATTCTTTGATAGAATTAGCATACAAAAACGGCGCGGTGTTAGTCCTCGAAGAGATGGACTCATACAACCCAAACGCGTTAATTTATTTGAATTCCGTTTTGGAGCAAGGTTATATCACAACTTTAGAGGGCGAAAAAATAGACCGCCATCCGAACACGATAGTAATTGCTTGCGGAAATACCGACTTACTCACACCATCAATGACCTATAGTGAAAGAAACACTATAGACCTCGCAACAGCCGATAGGTTTTTTAGAGTTTATATGCCTAACTTTGAATATCTTAACAAAAAAGTGAGTGGCGAAAATTATGAAATAATTAATGCCAAAATCGAAGAATTACACAAGAAAAAGTCCGTTAGAAACTTTGTTAATCTTAACAAAGCAATTAAATGTGGCTTGAATTTAGACTTTTCAGCAGAGGCGCTTTTGACGGAATAATCAAAGAAAGGAGAAAAAAATAAATTTATGAAAAGAAATAATTTATTGCCAAAAGAGTGGCTCGACAAATGGGGATGTCGAGAAATGACACAACGAGAAATCGGTCTTTTGAAAATTCAAGATAGAGACGATTATGAATACTATGTTTGCGAAAATTGGTTAAAATACTTAACTAATTATATTAGTTATGACGAAATCGAAAGAGAATTACAAAATTCTATAAATGTAGAATTCGAAATCAAAATCGCAACAAAGCAAAATCAAAGTGTTAAGGAATATAAAAGACCGATAATCAATTACAATTTAGAAAAAGGGCAAAGAGTAGATATTCGCTCGACTTTGAGGAGCGGAATGGCGCGCTATAAAGCAGTCTCTTTTGAAAAAACAATAAAGCGCATATCAAGCCGAAAAATAAACCCATTTTGTTCGTGGAATTATAGAGACAGCGCCAAAGAAAAAATTTATGGACTTTTGTCAACACAAAACGATAGCGAAAGAGTTTTTATAAACTTTGTCGCTTGTGCGAGAAATTCAAGCATTACGCGCAAAAATGCGGTAGTTTGGTTTATCGACCTCGACTTTGATATGTTCAAAGCAAAAAGAAAAAACTTTTACCCTATCATCAGCCACAATTTAGCGCTTGCTTATTGCTTGTTTATTAATCAAAAAGCCGAGCGAGGTGGTGTAAATGCGCAAACAAGCAATGAAATCGGCGGTATTGAGCATTTATCGGACTTGATATAATCAAAGAAAGGAAAAAAATAATTTTATGGAAAAAAATAAAAAATTCACAATAGAGCAAGCCATTGACGAAATTCAAAAGTATCTTTTGAATAGACTACATCGCGAAAGAGAAATTTATTTAACGATACAAAAGCCCCCAAAACCGAGTGTTTTGGCTTGGTTTGATACGAGAGATAATCAGTTATATATAACTGATAATTTAGCGCAGTGGTCGGTAGAATTGCTTTATGTTTTGCCATTACACGAAGAAATTCATAAAGTATGTTTTGGTATAATCGAAGATTATGCGAATGGCTATCACAATGTATCATTTAGAAAACTCTTTGAGACTATGAGCGGAATGACAACATACCACGATGAGCAAGTAGGTTGGCAGTTTATCGAAAAAGTAGGCGATAAATATATCGAATGGCTAAAAGAAAAGCGCCACATCTTAAATGAAATCTTTGATATAATCGACAAAACCGACTTACCGCCTCAAGAAAAAGAAGAGGGCGAAGAGGGCGAAGAGGGCGAAAATGGCGATGGCGAAAATGGCGCAAATAGCGATGGCGAAAATAGCGAAAACAAAGCGCGCTCAAAAATGAACAAAGCGCTCGAACAAAATCAAGATAGCGACAATTCGCAAAGCGAAAAAGGCGAAGAGGGCGAAAAAGGCGAAGAGGGCGACAAATCGCAAAGCGAAACGAAAGGAGCAAAAAGCGAATATCAAGGGCAACGCGAAAATGTCGAGGTCAAAGGCGGAAAAAAGAAATTCAAGTTATAACTTGACAAGAAGAAAAAAATTTTTTTGAGAAAAAAAAATAAAGGAGCAACAATTATGAATAATCAAAAAATCAAAAACCTACAAAAAATCAAAGCCAACTTTGAACAAGTCAGCAAAGAACTTAAAAATCTTTTAACAACTTTTCAAAAAATAAACGCGGAAGATAAAACTTTTGACTTTGCGCCATTAATTGAAGAGTGTAGTATTGACTTACAAAAATACAAAGATGGAGCGAACGCGATTAAAATATCGCTCGAAAAAATAGACACGAAAGGAGCGCAATATGACGCGTAGAAAAAAACCTTATACACTACCAACACCATACGATAGTTTTTTAGAAGAAAGAAGAAAGAAAATGAGCGCAAAAAATATATTTATTATATGGCGCGTTTTAACAAATGGAGAAAATGACTTTCGTATTTTTGCGAACACCACAAAGCGAGGGCGCGAGGAAATAATGAAAACATATAACCATCGCTTAAAAATCAAATACAACTTTTTTGCTTTATTCAATACCACAACACCAAAAGGCAAGCGCGAATTTTTAGTTTTTATCGCTAATCAATATGGGCGCTCATTCAAATATCAAGCAATATGTTTATTCGAGATTATGCGCGAAATGGAAAAAGCAGTTTTTCAAAATTATCGTTTGATAAATGTAAAAGAAAATTGCCACATTTAAGAAAGGAGCAAAACAATGTTAGAAACCACAAGGCACATAAAAAAATTACAAGCCGAAAAAAAAATAATAGAAGAAAAATTATTTTTAGAGCCGTCTTCAACTCATCTTCAAAACAAGTTGGCTTTGATTAAACTTTCAATAACCACAGCCCAAAGCCAAAAAAAGCAAGACTTGCGAAATTATCAAAAACAATACAAAGAAACTAAAAGAAAGGACAAAGAATATATGGAACTAAAAAAACAACGCGAGAATAGTGGGCGCACGCGCAAAGTGTATTATGTCGCAACGGACAACGCGCGCGATAAAAAATTCAAGAATGTCGCTGAACTACTACAACATTACGCGCAAGAGCCTAATGCGCAGTATTATGTAGTTATCAAGTATAGCGGAAATAAAATCATTGATGGAATAAAAGCGCGCCAAAAAGAACTGACAAGACAAGATATATTAATGCTCGAATAACCAATAAACGCAAAACTAACAAGAGCGCCTAACCAATGGCGCTTTTTTATTATCCTAATTTATCCAAAAATTTTTTATACTCAAACTCTCAGGGGCATCCTATCCAATCAAAAAAAAAAAACATAAAAAATTTTTTTGTTCAATTCGTCGAAAACTTAATAGCGCGCACACGCACGCGAGAGGTTGGGGTGGTGGATATGGCATTATATAATATACGCGCGCGGAAGAGAGAGGGGGGTGGTGTATATGGCATAGTCGCTGTAAAAAAAATGAAACAACTTCACGGTAAATCTGGATAACCCCGCGTTATCCAATCAATCCAAAAAAAAAAACATAATAAATTTTTTTATACTCACCAGCGCACACGCACACGCCCACACACACGCACAAGGGGGTAGGTGTATATGGCGTTTGTTGTTTTCGAAAAATCGAGAGAGGGGTGGTGTATATGGAATTTTGTTTTCTTAATAGCGCACGCGCACGCACGATTACCTTATATAATATACGCGCGCGCGAGAGGTTGGGGTGGTGGATATGGAATTATCTTTTTCTAAAACATTAAGAAATACTATTGACTATGAAGCAATCGCGTTATATAATAATGGTGCGACAACCAGAACGAGAATATAGGGCTTCAAAAACGGTTGTCGCAAATCGAATAAGAAGCCCTTTCATATTTAGAAAGGAGAAAAAAAATATGGATGAAAAAAAAATGTTGTATGCACCATTAGACTTGGACTTAATAGGAGACTTGGCAGATGTTTATGAACGAGCAAAGAATTCTATTAAATACCTAACTGACTTTTGTGGGAGCATTGAGGCGCGACTAAAAAAAGGCGAAAAGATACCGCGATTATTATTAGTAGAGGGAAACCGCACGCGCTACATTACTGACATCGGTATTAAAGTGCTTGAGAAAAATTTAGGCGAAAAACTTTATACAAAAAAAGTTATCGGCATTACCGAACTTGAAAATTTAGTTGGCAAAGACAAAATGGAAGAATTCGCCGAACTTGGTGTCATTGATTACAAAGACGGCTCGCCAAAAGTTATTATTCAAAATAAATAATTGAAAGGAGAAAAATTATGAAATTCAATTATAAAATTACGAAAAACGAAAATTCGATTACGCTGTTGTTGTTGCCAGTGATATTCTATTCAAGCACATTCCTCTTTGAAAAATACGGAGATGGAGACAAAGGTTATAACTTTGCGACTGGAAGTATCAAAGCCGATTATAAAAATGAAATCGTGCCGATGATACAAGACATTGCCAAGAACCTAAACGAAGTGTTTGAAAAAAAATTAAATGGCGAAAAAATTATTTTTGCGGATTTATTTAGCCCCAAAGCGCCTAATGTTTACCCGCTCTTTACATTCGAAGTCAACCAAGCGGGCGACCAAACGGGGAATATCGCAGTTAGTTGTAGAGCGAAGAACGCGAATAACAAACCGCTTTTATTCACAAACCTTGCTGAAACCGAAGTTATCAAAAAAGAAGAAGCCTACAAACCACAATATGCTATCGAACTTGAACTAAAAGCCTATTTCAATGACGAAAGCCTACAAAAAGGTATCTTCGCTATCTTCCATCGCGGAATTAAATGTGGAACGCGCGACGACTTGACCGATGGCTACGCCAAAAACGATAAGGCTTGGGATGGATTTGACTTTGTCGATGACGGGCTTCCGTTTTAAGATAAGAAAGGAACAATTATTATGAACCAAGAAGCAAAAAATTTATTTCTAAAAAATTATTTTAACGAAGGTGATTGCGAAGGTTTAATGGACAAGACCAAAATTATCGAAAAAGAATTTCGTAAAACAGGTCAAGTCAAAACCATTCGCTATCTCCATTGGGCGCTCGTAGAAAGAATCTTCCGTCTTCAAGGTGGAACATTTGAAGTAAAATCGTGGAATTTTGAAGTGCCTTTTATTACAAAGACGCAAGCCTACGATGAAAACGGCGAATTTACCACCAAAGAAGAAAAACAAAGCGCATTATTTTTACACTTGTCAGCGAACTGGATGGGGGAGACACTCGAAGAACATTATCCTATTTTTGATAATCAAACCTCTCGCATTATCGCCTTACCTGACGCGCAAGACCTTAATACAGCAAAACAGCGCGGAATGGTGCGCCTAATAGCGCGTATCAGCGGTATCGGGTTATCTATTTTTGAGCAGTTGGAAGACCAGTTCGCTAAAGACGATGACGAAGCGAAAGTAATTAAAGAACCAAAACCAGCGACGACGCCAGAGAAAAAAGAAAAACCAAACATAGAAAAAAAATCTAAAACTGAAAAAAAATTAGAAACCGTTTCTACTTCAGAAATCCGTGAACCAAAAACAGTTGTGGAAGAAGAAGATGACTCAAACGCTTTTCTTGAAATGATGAAAGGCGAAAAAGTCGCTATCGACCACGCGCCCACAGCCTTTCCGCCAAAAGTTGATGTTGAGGACTATGATAAAGATACTGAACAATATGCCGACAAAAAATTGGCTATCAAAAAATTTATCTCGACACATCAAAAAACCATACTTGACTTTATGGCTTCAAAAGGCGCAAGTCTCTTGGGCGACCTAACCTACGCGCAGTTGGTAGAGTTAGAAAGTATTGTCAAAGCCGACAAAAAATAATAAAATAACATCAAGAGTAAATGGTGCTTGTGTATATCACGAGTTAAATGTCATAAGAAATGGATAGAGCGTTTGGAAAAACGCCGACGATGTCATTTGAAATGAAACAGCCTCCTTTCCTTGAAGAAAAGAGAAAAAATGAGCGAAAAAATAAAAAACGAGAAAATAAAATTACAAAGCCTATCTGCGTCACAGCGTTGGTTAAATTGCACAGCGTCTTTGCTTTATAACAATAAGCCTTTTGTAGAGAATAAAAATACGCTGACAGGTTCGCTTTGTCACAAGATAGCCGAGTTAATGCTCCGCAGTTATTTTTTCGGAGAACAAAATTATAATGAGTTAATGGTATTGCGACACGAGCCATATTATAATGAAGACCATAGCATCGAAGTTCAATGCACACCGCAGTTGTGGAGTATCGCCGAAAATTATGTCAAATATGTCAAAGGAGTAGTTAAGGCGTATGACCATCCAGAGAAAAAAATTTTTATTGAGAAAAAAATAAATTTGAAATTTTATGGATACGAAAAATATGGCTTCGCTGACTTCGTCCTTCTTACGCCAGATGTGCTTTATATAATAGACTTAAAAACTGGTAGAAATGAGGTAAGCGCTGATAATAATTCCCAAATGTTATTATATACAATAGGGTTAATTCAAGAATTCGGCGCGCGCAAGAGAAACATTACTGCCATATCACAACCAATTCTCAATTCGGTAAATGCTTATGAATATACAAAAAGACAACTTAACGCGTGGTATAAAAACCAAGCACAAGCATTATACGAGATAGCCGAGAATAAATTAGTTTATCGACCAAGCGAAAAAGTTTGTAAATACTGCGACCACCGCGATTTTTGCAACGAGAGAATCAAAAAAGGCGTATGGTAGAAAGGAGAGCATCTATGGAAATAAAAAACCGAATTGATAAGTTTACTATGTTGTCGTTTAAGAGTATGTATCATAGTGGCGGTGTAGAACAAAAAGTTAGTTATGAAGTTATGTTTAAGACTTTCAAAGAGAAAGTAGTGAGAACTAAAGAAACACAAGACGAGTATAAAAGAGGAGATGTAGAATTTAGACAAAGGTGCAAAGACAAAGGCGCTTTTATTATGGGAACAGCAACCAATAATCAAAGGTTCAGCCATTCAATTTTGACGAGAAATATGATAACGCTCGATTTAGACCATTGCCCAAAAGATATATTTGACATCATAAAAAATAAAATCGAAGTAGAAAAAAAATTACAATTTAGATTTTTTATTTATTCAACTCATTCTCATACCGTAGAGTCGCCGAGACTTCGTATGATAATTCCGTTAAGCAAAGACATTACGCCTGAAATGTATGAACCGATAGGTTTACAAATTGCTTTGCAGTTAGGTTTAGAATTTTTTGATGCAACCACATTCCAACCAAATCGCATTATGTTTTTTCCGTCAGCCTCGATAGACGCCGATTATTTTTGTGAGAGTTATAATGATGACCTTTTTGATGCCGAGCCAGAAACCTTATTAAATTTATATTTAGACTATAAAAATATCGAAGAATGGCAAAGACCACATTGGATAGAAGGCAAAAAACGAGAAGTAGTTGAAAGAGGGAAATTCAAAGACAGCACTAATACGAAGTATCGAATTGTTAACGCTTTTAATAAAGAGTATGACATCCGCACCGCGATAGAAAAATTTTTACCAGATGTTTATAAAAAAGAACGAAACGGGAGATATACATTTCTTGGTGGTAGTTCTTATGGCGGTTTAGTTATTATTAACGCGCAATATGCTTATTCGCACCATTCAAACGACCCAGCGCAAGGCAAATTACGACACGCTTTCGACATTGTCGCTATTCATAAGTTCGGAATTCCAAATTATGAAGAAGAAAAAAAAGAATATAGTGGTAGTGAAACCTTTGCTAAAATGGTCGAGTTCATTAATCTTGAATTACCAAATGTAGTCCAACACTTACCGGCAGTTGCTAAATCAAATGAAGAATATGCCGAAATGCAAAAAATGACCGCGACGCAAAACGAAGCACAAGAAAAAAATTCAGATGAAGAAAAAAATTCTGATGAAGAAAAAAATAATTCCACCGACAGTTCAAACGACAGTAGCGAA
>Ga0116183_1006944_pt1 | contig 10258 bp, 7 predicted proteins | sample AD_UKC078_MetaG_FD_89753 | JGI IMG/M metagenome (GOLD analysis project Ga0116183, IMG submission 89753) | Active sludge microbial communities of municipal wastewater-treating anaerobic digesters from USA - AD_UKC078_MetaG | ecosystem: Engineered > Bioreactor > Anaerobic > Digestate | place: USA...
AGCCCTCTCCCACCGGGAGAGGGAGATGTTCCCTCCCCATTTTAGGGGGAGGGTTAGGGTGGGGGTTAAGTGCCCATGAAGTTTGGTTGATCCGGTAAACGGTAAACGGCCGTTGTGGCCTCATCTACGGATGAGGATACGTCAGCCAGCATTTGGGCTACAGACTTTTGGGTCTGGGGATGTTCGTAATCGGGCGCAATGTCAGCCAGGGGTGCCAGGACAAAAGCACGTTCATCGACGAAGGGATGAGGAATAGCCAGGATATCGTCGTTCATGATCATGTTGTCATAGAAAAGGATGTCGATGTCGATGAGGCGCGGCCCCCATTTAAAAGTGGGTTTACGCCCAATTTCAAAACTGGAAGAAAAACGCTGTCTTTTTTCTCGGCGGACAGACCCTGTCATTATTCGGCTCGTCACTAGTTCAGTACGCCATGATGTGGCGCTTAACACTCGATACGCAGTCAGGCTTTGTAATGACCGGCTATATCATTGCAGGTTTTCTCCCGGCCTTTGTGCTGTCGCCCTTTGCCGGTGTCTGGGCAGACCGCTATGACCGCAAAAAAATTATTGCAATTGCAGATGCCTTTATCGCAGTTGTAAGCATTATTACTGCCGTTCTTCTTTCCTTTAATTTCTCAGAAGTCTTCCTCTTCTTTACTGCAGCAGCGCTTCGCTCACTGGGCAATGCGGTACATCAGCCTGCTGTCGGAGCTTTTTTACCCCGCATAGTACCTAAAGAACAGCTTACACGGGTAAACGGAATTAACGGAACTCTGCAAAGCGCACTCATGCTTGTCTCCCCCATTGCAGCAGGAAGCCTCCTGGCAGTTCTCCCCATGAACTATATTTTTCTCATAGATGCCCTTACCGCTCTTTTGGCAATATCAGTATTGATCTTTTGTGTGCATGAACAAAAAAAAGAAGATACCAGTGTTCAGGCGGACAATACACAGCCTGATGCTGCATCTTCTGCCCCTCCCGCCTCCGGCGGATTTTTAAGCGATTTCAAAGGCGGGCTATCCTACATAAAAAACCACCGCTACCTTCTTTCTTTTTCGCTTATAATGCAGTCCTTTTAATACTCGTTTCGCCCGCAGCTTTTTTAACGCCCCTGCAGACTGCCCGCTCTTACGGCAGCGAAGTATGGAGACTAACCTCTATTGAAATTGTTTTCTCTGTCGGTATGATGATCGGCGGAGGTGTCATTGCAGCGTGGGGCGGTTTTAAAAATAGAATGAAAACAATTCTCAGCGCAAATACCGTGATGGCTTTCTGCACCTTCGCGCTCGGACTTTCGCCTTTTTTGTCCAGGATTTTAGATCTTGATAATTCAGTTCTTTTTGGTATTACTAACCTTTTGCCCTTTATTATCTACCTTTTTTTTATGGGGATTTTCGGCATTGCTCTGCCCTTAATGAACACGCCGGCAACAGTCATGCTGCAGGAGCACATAGAAGACGCCTACCTCGGCCGTGTATTCAGCATATACGGAATGCTCGCACAGTCTTTGATGCCGCTTTCAATGCTGATCTTCGGCCCCCTTGCAGATGCTATTTCTATTGAATTAATTCTTGTAATAACGGGAGCTGTTATGCTTACGGCGGCTGTAATCACACCGCTTAATAAGAGGCTTATGGAAGCAGGTGAACCTGTTTAAGCAAAGCTTTCTTGATTTATTCTCACACCTGTCCTATACTTTAAACAGTGTGATTTGCGGAGGCTGATTATGAAAAAACTAAAGGCTTTGTACAAAAAAATTATACAGTCTGTTTTAGCACTCATTGGAATAGGGACATTGACTGCCTGTTACGGCTCTCCTCCCCCTGCTGGTTTCATTGAAGGATCCGTTCATTTTACCGATGATGACGGGACAGAGCAGCCCATAAAAGACATACAGGTTCAACTCCAAACTGACGGTGCCGTATATGACGCATACACCGGAACTGACGGCAGTTTTTTACTCCAGTCTTTCACCTATGCGGAGAATCCTGTAACTATAACCTTTACCGATACTGACGGAGAAGCAAACGGAGGAGAGTTTACATCAAAAACACTAAACCCGCCCGCGTCTTCTGTGTATGATACCGCTTACAATGTTGCCCTCGAAAAAAAGTAAGCTCTCTATCCGGCAGCGACTGGAACTATCTCTTTTTTCTCTATACAGGGCTCACGAAATTACACATCACAAGCTCACCTACCTTTTTTGGGAAGCAACACTCCGCTGTAATCTGTCCTGCCTTCATTGCGGGAGCGACTGTCTTAAAAACTCATCCACTGCTGATATGCCCTCAGGCGATTTCCTCAAGGTTCTTGACGAGATTGCTCTCGTGTATAATCCGGCAGATATTTTTATCTGTATAACAGGCGGGGAACCGCTTCTCAGGTATGATCTGGAAGACACCGGAAGTGAAATCACAAAAAAAGGTTTCCCTTGGGGAATCGTTACAAACGGAACTCTTCTGGATGAACAAAGATTATCAAACCTTTTAAAAGCCGGAATGAAGTCTGTGAGCATCAGTATTGACGGATTAGAAGCCGATCATAACTGGCTAAGGCAAGATGACAGTGCTTTTACAAAGTCCATGCATGCAGTTTCTCTTTGTTCACAAGTGTACGCACAAAATAGGGGCTTTTTCGGTTTTGATGTTATCAGCTGTATTAATAAACGGAATCTAAAAACTCTCCCCTTCATACGGCAGATGCTTGAAGAACAAAACGTTCCTGCTTGGAGGCTGTTCAGTATTTTTCCATCGGGAAGGGCTCAAACGAATACAAAACTTTCCCTCAACGGCGCAGAACGGGAATCGCTGATGGATTTTATTTCAGAAACAAGAAAAACATCTGCAATACAAACATCGTATTCCTGCGAAGGTTTTTTGGGCAGGTATGAGAAAAAAGTTCGCGATTATTATTTTTTCTGCCGCTCGGGAATATCTACAGCCTCTATCATGTGCGATGGGTCCATCACTGGATGCCTAAGCGTGCGGAATCCTGATTTTATACAGGGTTCGATTCATACTGATAATTTTATTGATGTCTGGGAAAACAGGTTTTCCATAATGAGAGACCGCTCCTGGACAAAAAAAGGCAAATGCGCTTTGTGCAGAGAGTGGAAACACTGCCGGGGCGGTTCACTTCACCTTTATAACGATACTTCAAAAGAAAGCATCAAGTGCTGCCGAGGAACATGGTGAAAGCTACAATGAGGGGCATGGTTAGGATTGAAAAAAGAGTCGAAACAGACACCATCGTAACACCGAGTTCGGGATCCTTATTAAACTTAACCGCAAACATAACAGTATTCACACCGGTCGGAGACGCAGCTGCGATTATCATAGCAGTGAGGAGAATGCCTCTGATGCCTATGAGGTACAAGGCGCCAAGACATAAAAGAGGGACAACAACGAGGCGGAGAACAAGACTCCATAAAAGTTTTACATCCTTAAAAAAAGCGAGACTTGTAAGGCCGGAAAGATAGTAGCCGACAACCACCATCGGAAGCGGCGTATTAAGGGCGGCTAAATACTGAACAGGTTTAAATATGAGATGCGGAAGTTCGAGGGGTGTTAAGAACAGTAATAATCCAATGCCGACGCCGATAACACCGGGATTTAAAAACATTTTTTTAAGTATTGGGCCCTTTGTATTCTCATCCATGAGTTTTATGCCGTAGGTCCACACAAAAAGGTTAAAGACGGCAATGAAGGCTGCGCCGAAAAATACGCCGTCGGAGCCGAGAAGCGCAGACTGCAAGGGGAGCGCCATATAGCCGCAGTTGGAAAAAACAACACCGAACCGGAGCACTCTTTTTCTTGCCTGTTCCGGATCTTTTATAAGAATAGAAACAAGAATTATGGTAAAAAGGTGAACAAAGGCTGCACAGCCGAAGGCTATCAAAAGAGATGAAAGCATTGATGAATCAAAGGGACGGTTAAAAGATTCTATGATAACACAGGGCGTTACAACATAGAGGATGAAGGTTGCAAGATTTGCAATGGTTTCCTTCGTAAAAACATTTTTCTTCGATGCAAAAAAACCGACTGCAATAAGTATGAAAAGAATCACAACCTGCTGGCCTACCGATAAAAAACTTATGAGCATATAACCTGCCTAATACTGATATTGTCTGTTTACTGTATCAAAAATATGCAAAAATTGATATACTCAAAAGCAGTATGAATTATTTATCAGTTAGTAATGTATCGCGCATGGGTCGTGAGAACCCCTTATTTAAAGATGTAAGTTTCGGCCTGGACGAAGGCGACAAGGCAGCCCTCATTGGAAAAAACGGATCCGGGAAAAGTACCCTCTTACAATGCATTGCAGGAACGCTCGAAAGCGAAAGCGGCAGCATCGTTATAAATAAAGAAGCAGGTGTTTCGTATCTTCCGCAAAATCCTTTATATGATGCAAAAGATACCATTGAACAGCATATTTTTAAAAGCGACAGCCCCAAGCTCCACACCATACGGCAATACGAACATGCACTGACAGAAATTTCAAAGCATGCCCGTCTTCATCCCGGAAAGGATATTCCTCAGTCTCTTCAAAAAGAATGCGACTCGCTCATGGAGATTATGAATAAGGGCGAACTTTGGAATTATGAAACTGATATTAAATCGATTTTGACAACGCTCGGCATCTTTGACCTTGAACGGAAGATGGGGACATTATCTGGCGGAATGATAAAAAAAGTCTGCCTCGCTCAGGTTCTTGTGGAAGACACAAAACTCCTCCTCCTTGATGAGCCAACGAACCACCTCGACATAAGCACGATCTTTTTTTTGCAGGAATATTTACGGACAACAAACCGCTCAGTTCTCATGGTAACACACGACCGCTACTTTCTCGATGCGGTGTGCAATAACATCTACGAGCTCGACAGAGAACGGGTAAAACTCTATGTGGGAAATTATTCTCAGTATTTAGAAAAAAAAGAAATAGAGGCCGAGATTGAAAAAAACACCGACAGGCGTATAGAATCGGTTCTAAGAACTGAACGTGAGTGGCTCTTACGCGGACCCTGCGCCAGAACCGGAAAATCGAGAAGCAGAATAGACAAAGTTCACAGCATGATCAACCGCGACAAGTTTAAAGAAGACAAGGGATTCAGTTTTGAAGTTGCAGGAAGACGAATGGGAGGCAAGGTGCTGGAACTTCACAGCATAAGTAAGTCCTACCCGAAAGGCGGAGTTAAAGACGGAGAAGCTTCTCCTGTACTAGATTCTTTTTCCTACACCTTTACCAAGGGTGAAAAAATAGGCGTGTTCGGCGACAACGGAACAGGAAAGACAACACTTCTCAACATTGTTACAGGAAGACTCGCACCTGATAAGGGCAGCATCGTAAAAGGGGAAAACACCGTTTTTGCCTACTATGAGCAGAACCCTGTCTTTGAAAATACAGAAGCGACCGTGCTCGAATATCTTAAAGAAACAGCAGAACTAATAACCCTCAATAATGGTAAAACCCTTACAGCGTCATTAATGCTCGAAGAGTTCGGCTTTGAAGGACGCATTCAGCATTCCGCCGTCAGCACACTATCGGGCGGGGAACGTAAAAGACTATTTCTTGTGCGTCTCTTAATGACAAACCCCAATTTCCTAATACTCGATGAGCCTACAAACGACTTCGACATTTTTACCATGTCGGTTCTGGAATCTTTTTTACAGAGTTTTTCGGGCTGCCTCCTCGTCGTGAGTCATGACCGCTATTTTATGGACAAGGTCGCAGACACGCTTTTTATTCTGGAAGACGACGGCTCGGTGTCGGGTTTTGTCGGAAAATGCTCAGACTACATACTCATTCGTAATGAACTGAAAGCTGCAGAAGAGGCTGAGAAAAAGGCAGAAAAAGAAAAAGAGAGAAGCATTAAGGCGGAAGAATCTAAAACATCACAAGAAGTACAAAGTGAGAAGAAAAAACTTTCATTCAAAGAGCAAAAAGAATTTGAACAACTCGAAACTGATATAGCCCTCCTTGAGGAAAGAAAGACAGAGCTTGATGCGCTCCTTGCAGGCGGTGAAACTGACCATGTGAAACTTGCACAATATGGAAGCGAATATGAAAGCATGAGTAAAGCGCTTGAAGAAAAATATGGAAGATGGGAAGAACTGGCAGAAAGAATATAAAGCCGGTTGCGGTACATCCATGAACCGCAACCTTCTCGAGTTTTGCATTGCAAAACTCGTCCATTGTTATAGTCAGCTCCGGTGACATCCCTGTCAATCTTTATAGTCGCAAAAAAAAGTGTACCCGTGCTGAGTGCAGGTCGCAAAGTCCGCATCCCTGCAGACTTTGCTTACCGAGTATTTTGCTTTGCAAAAACTCGCAAGTCGTAGTAACCAGCTCGAGCGGCATCCCTGCCGATCCTCAAAGTCCTTTAGGCATTCCCACTGCGAGACAGTCGCAAGGGTAGCTTCCCTGCTACCCTTGCTTCTCGAGTTTTGCTACGCAAAACTCGTTCATTGTAATAAGCGGTTCCGGTGACGTCCATGTCAATAATCATTACTTTTTTTTGCGGCGTTAATGTGTTTACTTCAATCAGAATACTAGAATTAGGAAAGTTCCCTTGCGCTAAGCGCAAGTCGCAATGTCCGCATACGCCCCTTCGGGTCGTTAATGTAAGGAAATTGTGATACTAGATTTTTCTCGTTCATTATATTCACTGCGAAAAATCTGATTATCCATGTCAATCATCATTAACTTTTTTTTGCTGCATTAATGTGTTTACTTCTATCAGATTGAGGGAAGAGGAAAAAGTTGCAAAATACGAATATACCCTACAACGTAAACTTAACACCGAATGAGGGAATGGGGAAAAAACCAATATCTATAATGTTCGGCCTTTCACCGATTGTCCATTCAGAGTTCATATAATAGAGGTTGTGTTTCTTTGCAATGTCGTAATTAACTGCGGCTCTTATTAAACCGGTTATGTTTTCTACGGCAACATACCATTCCCAGCTGTATTTAGGATTCTTCTTAAATAGTCCCTTTTTACTAAAACGTATATCCAGAGGCCAATTCATAAAACCCCGCTCCGTATCGCTGTATAATTCCAATAACAAATGATCGTTTAATCCGGGGTCACTGCAGGTCCCGTCAATAAATTCCTGAGACTTATCGATGTATTTTTTTTGAGGAGTTCCCGATACTAGTGAACCGTTTAACGAAATAGCTGCATCATTTTTCAAACGGAAATTGAGTACATAATGCACCGTGTGAAAACTATGATACATAGGATAATACCATATACCCAAAGGATCTCCGGTTGTTGTAGTCTGGCTATCGTACTGGGCACTTACAGGATTATAAAATCTGGCAAACAAAAAAGAATAACTGATATAGCCGTCAAGTACGCTTGATATCTTTTTTTCCAGCATGAGATCCGCTCCAAATAAGAATCCCTGCCCGTCATTTTTTGCATAGTAGATAACCTGTTCACTATTACGCTCATCGGCATACATATAAAACCGTGAAAAATACTTTTTTGCATAAGCTTCAAAACGGATTGAATAATTATTGATGAATGCAAGATCGGAACCAATATTTAATAACCATACGGTATCCGGTACGAGTTCGATATTTTTATACTGCTCCTTCCCTGCCGTATAGGCTGCTTCGTTTAATGATGAAAACAAGCCGCTTCCCGCACTGAATGTTACGTAATTAAAAATTTCAGTATCCTTCCAGGGTATATACGAAATTGTTGCACGAGGGTTAAATACCGGAATACTATTTTTCTCAAAGCCCTGCTCATTATTCAATATATAATAGTGAAGAGCACGAACTCCGGCTTCTCCCTGCAGTAAAGAATTTTCAGTTCCGAAATTCCATACCGTGAAAACATTTGAGTTAAAAACAGTATTCCCGGGAGAACTAATGTCTGTAATAAGTGTTGGTCCCTGTGCAGGAAGGTAATCTATGCTTAGTTTTTCAAACACCATCTGTTTATCAAAGCAGTTATACTCTGATGAAGCAGATCGAATAACTTCTTCTAAGCCGATCGACAGTAAACTTTCACCCGGAAGTTCTATCTCGGTTTCAACCTTTGCCTGCGTCTGATTAGTATTTTTTATAAAGCTTTCAATTTTATCCTGCTCGCCGACGTATAGTTTTGCTTCATCTTCATAAAAGTAAGAGGAAACAACATCCAAGTAGTAATTATGCAGTGTACTATTCATGCGGTGACCTGTGTATGAAACAAGAAGATTCAGCAATGTTTTTGGATTAAAAAGATAGTTAATACCTAAGGAGCCTACACCCTGCATGCCAGAATACCCGCTATTGGAAAGCTGGTTATAAGGAGAATAGTCGCTGTATTCATCGCTATACTCTCTGTAAGGGCTGCCTTCAGGCTGTATGACTTTCGACTCAATACTGTAGCCATCAACAGAAAAAAGTCCGTTACATACAATGCGCAAATCCAAAAGCGGAGCTGTCTCCCATTTTGCATATAACGAATAAATATACGGCATTCTAACAATATTCTGAATAGAAGAAAGAGCTCCTAAGAGCATGTCGTCATCTGTAGTTTGTTTTTTTAATTGATTATATATAAAAAGACTTGAATACTTTACCAAAGATAAATCGGTTGCGTGACCATATACGAAAAGTTCGTTTTTCATCCCAAGAGGAACTTCAGCGGCAATATCAGCAGATATTGTAGAAATGTTGATCGTTATCTTTTTTGCATCAGATATTTTTGTACTCGTTGCATCAAGAAGACCCGAGCAGCCCTGACCATACCGGGAAGAGAATACTCCAGTCGAAAGTTTTACGGTATCTACCATGTACGGGCTTAGTATAGAAACCATGCCGTCCCAAAAATACGGCTCAAGAAGATACACTCCGTCAAAGGTTACGCCCATTTCCTTAGGGTAGCCTCCGCGGATAGAAGGCTCCACATTCATGCCAAGCTTAAAGCCGACACCAGGCAGCGTTGCAACAGAGTTCATAATATCTTCCACAACACCAACCTGTGCAGTGCTCTTCATCTCTTCGCTTGTCCTCACCAGAGCGACGCCGCTTTTTTCTTCCGCCTTACTGCTTCTTTTCCCCTCCACAACAAGTTCTTTCCCTTCTACTAGCATACTTAATCCCATGCTAATAACAAGCGGATTACGACTGGTAGATAAAGCCTGTTCTGTAAGTTCTATGCGGACATCATCATAGCCCGGTGTTGCAGAAGTAATAATAATCGGGAAAGAAGCATCATCAATCAGAGTAATAAGGACAAAGCCGGTTTCATCCGTTATAAAAGATGTGATTTCTCCTACAGTATACTGACACCTAACTTCGGCTCCTTCGAGCGGTATTGAAAGTTCGCCGTCTTCTACATAAACCGGAATGTCGAGGGCGAAAATTACAGCTATTACAAGAATGTAGATACCTATCGCTATTCGTTTTCTCATTATTCCAACCTTCCAGAAACTTTAAATATCATTTTTTTATTGTCTTTATTAAGTTTTTTAAAATCAACGACATACATAGACATTTCTCATTAGAAGAAACTTAGATAAAAGGCAAGTTACTATCAAAGATACTATCTTGCCTTTTTACTTAATAATGTTCTTTTATTTTTATATTACCAATAAATATCCACATCAGCATAGCCGGAAATTGCACCTTGAAATCGAACTGCCCACTGCCACAAACCCCAAGTCTTCCTTACTGATTGAATGTACTGAGGGTTACTTATTGTTATACTATTTGGGGAACCGCCTGCAGATGTGTATTTTTCTAAATCAGATACAAGAATTGGTGCAACAAATATTTGACATTTATACGCTGTATTTGGATAATATGGAGATACTTTTGCATTAACATCAATTGCATTTCCCCTACAACCAAGATAAAACTTTTCTGTATACCCTGCAGGAATTTCATAATAATCTGTTTTCCGATATGTTACCCTATCAGGGGATACAGTGTCGACAGGATTCGCAGTAATATGAATAGATCTTGTTCCAATTAATGAAGGATCTTCTTTTTTTACTTTTGCTAGATATGCTTGAACTCGAGGATCACTATAATCAGCTGTTCCTTTTCCAAAAAAAGGATCCTCCACACATTCCAGCACAGATTTGGAATTACCTTTTAGTTCAATAAGGTATGGCACATCACCTAAGTCTTCATTCTTTGATGCAGTAACAACAGAAGCTGTACAAGATCTAATTGCTTCAATCCCATCGGGAGAAGTCAATTCCCATCCATTAATTATGATGGAATTATCTCCTTCTTCCATCTGAAAT
>Ga0116183_1006948_pt1 | contig 10256 bp, 7 predicted proteins | sample AD_UKC078_MetaG_FD_89753 | JGI IMG/M metagenome (GOLD analysis project Ga0116183, IMG submission 89753) | Active sludge microbial communities of municipal wastewater-treating anaerobic digesters from USA - AD_UKC078_MetaG | ecosystem: Engineered > Bioreactor > Anaerobic > Digestate | place: USA...
GGGTGTGTGGACGCCTTTTGAAGATGAAGTGGTTCGTGAAGCAGAATCTCGAAAGAGTCCATTGATCGTGGTGATTAACAAGTCTGACGTTACCCCTCCGTCCGCCGAATTTCTGACGCGTGTCCGTGAAAAAACGTCCCGCTTCCTTATCTCTACAAGCACGGATCTTTCGAAGCGTGACGCGCAGGTGACCGAACTCAAACGTTTTCTTCTTGAGGTCTGTCCGGACGACTACCTTTCGGCGCCGTCGCTTCTCGGAGATTTGATGCCGCGGGGAGGTCTTGCGGTTCTCATCGTTCCGATCGATGCCGTAGCCCCGAAGGGAAGGATTGTTTTGCCCCAGGCGCAGGCGATCCGCGACGCGCTGGATCATCATTGTATGACGCTGGTCGTCAAGGAAAGTGAATATCGACAGGCGCTTTCAAAACTTGCCGGGCTTCCGGACCTTGTTGTTTGTGATTCCCAGGTGGTTGAACAAATGGTGACTGGGACCCCCGAGAAAGTGAAATGCACGACCTTTTCGATTTTGCTCTCGAGGCTCAAGGCGGACATTGTGGAAATGACGCGAGGCGCTTTGGCGGTGGATCGCCTCAAGCCTGGGGATAGAGTCTTGATCGCTGAATCTTGCAGTCACCACGCGATCGGAGACGATATCGGGCGCGTCAAAATTCCGGCCTGGCTCAAGAAACATCTTGGGCATGATATCCATATCGATGTCACTTCAGGAAGGGATTTTCCGTCGGATGTCCGGAAGTACCAGCTTGTTATTCAATGCGGTTCTTGCATGCTGACGCGACGTGAGACCCTGGTTCGTGTCCAGAGAGCGAAACTGGCGGGAGTTCCGATCACCAATTACGGACTTTGTATTTCTTATCTTCGGGGTGTCCTCGGGAGGGTTATTGAACCGTTTCCTGAAGCTCTGAAAGCTTATGAAGATATGCGAAAGCAATTACCTCTGCGTCATACCGGGGCGCGGAGCGAAAAAGATCGGAATGGGGAATCGCGCGGTACAAAGGAGAGGTCTTAAAACGGAGGCTATCATGAGTTCGGCAACGGCATGGATTGCGAACAGAATCAAACGTGATCAGATCGACAAGTATCTTGAAGGGGGCCGGGATTTTATTCAGGATGAGAAAATCTGGGATGAGATCAATTCGGCCCGGGAACCCTCGAAGGAGCGGGCGCGTGAGATTTTGGCCAAATCCCTGGAGGTGCAGACCCTGACCCCGGCCGAATTGGCCGAGCTGATCCAGGTTCGTGATCCTGAGATGATCCGCGAAATGCGGGAAACGGCTCTCAAGATCAAATTGAAGGTCTATGACAGCAGGATCGTGACTTTCGCGCCACTTTATATGGGCAGTTACTGCGTGAATAATTGCGCTTATTGCGGTTTCAAGCGTGAAAATGAGACCGCTAGGAGACGTGTCCTCTCAATGGAAGAAATACGCCGGGAAACGGAATCTCTGGCGGGCAGCATCGGGCATAAACGAATCATCGCAGTTTACGGCGAGCATCCCCTGACCGGAGTTGATTACATCGCCGAAAGTATGAGAACGATTTATGACGTGAAGGTGCCGCTTGGAAAAGGGCATGGAAATATCCGCCGGATTAACGTCAACGCCGCGCCAATGCCCGTCGAGGAGTTGAAATTGTTGCATGATGTGGGCCTCGGGACCTATCAGGTGTTCCAGGAAACGTATCATCATGAGACCTACGCCCGGCTTCACCCGAAGGGTACTCTGAAGTCGGATTATCAGTGGCGGCTTTATGCCATGCATCGGGCCATGGAACCTGAGACGGGGATTGACGATGTTGGAATTGGAGTCCTCTTTGGCCTTTATGACTGGCGGTTTGAAGTGATGGCGTTACTTCATCATGCGATTGATCTTGAGTCGAAAATGGGGATTGGACCGCATACGGTTTCCTTCCCCCGACTGGAACCGGCGCTAAACGCCCCTTATGTTTTTCAGTCGCCGTACCGGGTTTCTGATCAAGATTTTCTTAAGGTGATCATGCTGATCCGTCTCGCGATCCCTTATACCGGCATGATCGTCACAGCGCGGGAAACGGCAGACATACGGCGTGAGGCGATCTATCACGGCATTACGCAAATGGACGCGTCGTCGAAACTTGGTATCGGGAGCTACAGCGAGGATGACGGAATCCAGCAGGAAGACCGCCAGCAGTTTATACTCGGTGATACGCGGAGCCTGGATGAACTGGTCCGGGATTTCGCGAAGACGGGATTTATCACGTCGTTTTGCACGGCCGGATACCGCTGTGGGCGTACGGGCAAGTGCATTATGGAACTGCTCAGAAGTGGCAGGGAGGGAAAATTCTGCAAGTTGAATGCGGTTCTTACTTTTCAGGAATGGTTGGATGATTTTGCGTCTCCCGAAACTCGTGAAATCGGCATGAAGGTCATGGAAAAAGAAATTAACGAAATCCGGGAGAAAAACCCGAACGGGTTTAAAATTTTTTACGAATTTCTTGAACGTATCAGAAACGGAGAAAGGGACCTGTTCCTTTAACGCGGTACACAGGGCCCCGGGAGTAGCGGGCTTTTCGGGGGCCGTGCGCCAGCCCGTCGCGTCTTCGATTGTTTATGAAAAAAAAGGAAATGCTCCACTGGCTTGATGAGAAGGATCCGGATCAGCTTGACGGGCTGTTTAAAAAGGCCCGCGCGTGCGCGATCGAACACGTGGGGACGAAAGTCTATTTTCGTGGGCTGATTGAGCTGAGCAACGTGTGCTCAAAAAATTGCTACTACTGCGGAATTCGTGGCGGGAATCCAAACCTAGCGCGGTATTCCATGACGCCGGAAGAAATTTTGACCTGTGCCCGTCAGGCGTTTGAAATGAATTACGGTTCCGTCGTCTTGCAGGCCGGAGAACGCCGGGGAGAGGACTACGCTGTTTTCATCGAAGAGGTGGTTCGCGGGATGAAAGCGTTGAGTGATGGACGGCTCGGGATTACGCTTTCTCTTGGTGAGCAGACGTCCGAAACTTACGAAAGGTGGTTTAAGGCGGGCGCTCATCGCTATCTTCTGAGGATTGAAACCAGTCACCCCGAACTGTATCAGAAAATCCATCCCGGTAATCATTCATTTGGCGAAAGACTCGATTGCCTTCGCGCGCTGAAGCGAATTGGTTACCAGACGGGTACCGGCGTGATGATCGGGTTGCCGGGCCAGACCCGCGAGGATCTTGTGAACGATATTTTCTTTTTTGAAAGGGAAGACATCGATATGATCGGGATGGGGCCTTATATCCCGCATGCCGATGCCCCGCTGGCGAGGCAGTCCGAGCTCATGCCGGAGGCTGACGTCAGCATGGAGAACCGACCTTCGGGATTGAGTGGTTTCAGGTATGACGCGGAAGATCAGTTGCGGCTTGGACTGGTGATGACCGCGCTCACCCGGCTTCATCTTAAAAATGTAAATATGGTAGCGGCGACGGCGCTTCAGGCGATCGATGACGAAGGCCGGGAACGGGGAATTCTGGCCGGCGCTAATATCATCATGCCGAATATCACGCCGGTGAAATATCGCGCGAAGTACCAGCTTTACGCGGGCAAGCCTTACCTGGATGAAGATGCCTGCCAGTGTTCTCACGGTCTTGACCGGAGGATTCGCGCCACGGGAGCTGAACCCGGATATAACGAATGGGGCGACTCACCGCATTTCAGATTTGGAAAAAACGATTTACGCTCCGCCTGAACTCTTCGCGGAGGGAGTCGGACAGAACAAAAGAATTCCCCACAAAATAAAAGCACCCCACATTGGAAATCCCAAGTAGGCAAGAGGTTCGATCACCAGAGCCAGAAGAAACAAAGACGCGGAGCAGAAGACTCCGGCGAGCGGAAGCCATGTTTTTTTTCGGTTCCAAAGAAAAAAAGCGGCAAGGAACATGAAGTAGAGAGAAACGTAATGATGGATTTGAGTGACGGGAGAAAAAAGGAGCATGGCTACGGGATAAAGTGAAAATTCGACCAACTTGTCCTCGATCGATACATCCTCTCTGGATTTTGGCGCCGGACGCGTGTGTTTTATGAAAAGCAGGAGGACGGAGATGATCCCCATTGATAGAGAGATCCACCGCACCCCATGGGAAGGATTGGCGATAAAATCCGATTCTCCCCGCCAGCAAAAGCGGGTCAGGACCGCGTAAAAAGACTGATTGTCGGCCGCGAAAGGCGTGAAGAGTTCTGACCATAAATAATTTTTATACGCGTTAATCGATGATCCTTCCTTCATGAGACCGTGCCAGATAGTCAGCAGTTCCCAGTTCTCTTCAAACCCGATTATGACGGACGGATAAAGAAATATGAAAAAAACGAGCCCGCAAGCGGCGCTCAGCAGAAGGGACCATTCCTTGCGGAACAGGAAATAAACAAAAAGGACGGCAAGCGGGCTGGTCTTGAGGCTGACCGCGAGTGCCAGCAGAAATCCGGCCAAAATTTTATGATTTTTCAAATAAGAAAAAAAGATCACTGCCTGAAAAAAAAGCATGAGAATGCCGAGTTGGCCACGGGTCAGAGTGTCCAGAAAAACGGGAATGCAAAGGAGGGCTGAAAGAACGATTTGCCAGACCGCGTTCTTTTTGTCGGACGTAAAATGTCGCGAGAGAAAGAAAATGATTCCAAGACCCGCCAGCGACATGACGTAATGGATTGTGACGGGAATGACGAACGGGAGTCCCACCGCGGGCGCGAGCAAAATCGCGAGTAGGGGCGTATAGACGTAATGCCAGTGCCGCCGGGTTTCGATCCCGTAGATATGTTCTGCCCGTCCTTCATGCACCATCTCCGCCGCTTTGAAAAAAACGGCGAGATCCGTTCTTTGTTTCTGGCTGAATGCTCCGCGGTAAATGGTGGAAACGCCGACTCCCGACACAAGGAGAGTGATGAGAAGAATTCCGAGCCACTTCTTTCGGAGAAAATATTCGATGATTTGCTGGATGTGCCGCATAATTTTATTTCGTTCTTCTACACGATTTAGGCTATAATCACAACTCTTTTCTGAGACAAGAAACTGCGCGGGTTTCCCCGGCGGTAACCAGTCGAATAAATGGGAACGATGATCCGAGAGAGGTGGATGCGGTGACCGATAAATCGAAAAAGCGTCTTTATGAGTCCAGAATTATCCAGGAAGATATCACACAGCTGGCAAAAAACCTGAAGTCCTATCATAAGCATTTCGAGAACAGTACTTTCCTTGTGACCGGGGCGGGGGGATTTCTCGGGAATTACATTACGCTTCTCTTGCGTCATATGAACCAGCACCATCTCCACAACAAAAAGCTCAAGGCAATCCTTCTTGATAATTTCATCACGGGCTATGAACAGCAAATCATTTCGGACGACCACATTGTTTTCCGTCGGCAGAATGTCATTGAGCCGGTGAAATTGGATGAAAAAGTGGATTACATTATTCACGCCGCGGGGATTGCCTCACCGGTCTATTACACCAAGTATCCGATTGAAACCATGGACGTGGGAACGATAGGGACCCGGAATATGCTTGAGCTCGCCCGCGAAAAAAAAGTGAAAAGTTTTCTTTTTACGAGTTCGAGTGAAGTTTACGGGGATCCGGACAGCCGGCATGTCCCGACCCGGGAGGAATATCGCGGTAACGTGGCGGTTATCGGGCCTCGGGCCTGCTATGACGAATCGAAACGGTACGGTGAAACCATGTGCTCGGCTTTTTGGAATGTTTACGAGACGCCGGTGAAAATGGTACGCCCTTTTAACGTTTACGGGCCGGGAATCCGTCCGGACGATTATCGTGTGCTACCCAATTTTATTGAGCATGCACTGCGCAAGCAACCGTTGCCGATTCACGGGGATGGACGGAACACGCGGTCTTTTTGTTACATCAATGATGGGGTTGAGGCGCTTTTCCGTGTCCTCTTCAGCGAGGCCAACGGTGAAGCTTTCAACCTGGGAAACCCTGAGCCCGAAATCTCAATTCAGGAACTGGCGCATTACGTCCAAAAAGCTATGCCGTATCCGGTGGAAATCGTGAATATCGATCCACCCCACGCGGTCTATGCCAAGAGTGACCCGAAACGACGTTGCCCTGACATTACCAAACTTTCCACGGTGACCGGTTATAAGCCCCGGTACGGCCTTGAGGAGGGGTTGAAACGTACGATAGCCTGGTTTCAGGAGTTTTAAAAATACCGGGCAACGGGGGAAAGAGAATGTTTTTTGGACCAAGGGTTTTGTTTCACATTTCCCGATTTCCCGTAAGACGTTGCTCCGCTGAAGTTAATCCACGAAAGAAAGGAACCTGTCATGGAATTAGAAACTATCAAACATATTGACCCCGCGTTTGTCGATGCCCGCGGAGAAATCTTCAACATTTTTGAGGGGAATATCGGTCACGTTGCCTACATCACCTCAAAAAAAGGGTCCGTCCGGGCAAACCATTATCATAAAAAAGACATCCAGTATATGTACCTGATCAGCGGGGCTTATGAAACCCACTGCTGTCCGGTTGAAGATCCCTCTAGGAAGCAGGTGCTGAAGGTGAAGGCTGGTGACATCGTTAAAACACCACCGATGGTCGCTCACGCGCAGAAATTCACGGAAGATTCCGTTTTTCTCTCGTTAACCACACGGATGCGCGAAGAGGGAAAGTATGAAGAAGACACCATCGCCTTCGCCGTGATCGACGGGTACCTCAACAAAGAATTAAAAACCCGATAAACTCCACCATGAAAAAAACAGTTGTTATTACCGGCGCCAGCCGCGGACTGGGACTTGAACTGGCAAAAAAGTTTATCACGGCCGGAGATACCGTTTTCGGGATCAGCCGAACCCGGAAATACTGGGCCGCGGCACGTCTTTTCGAACCTTCCCGAAAATTCCGACTTATGCAATGCGACGTCGCGTCCGAGAACGCTGTTGTGTCGCTGGTTCGAAAAATCAAAAGAACCGCGCCCCGGGTGGATATTTTGATTAATAACGCCGGCTACTGCGGGCGGCTTATGCGTGTCGAGGAAACTTCGGTAAGGGATCTCACAAAACATTATCGGCAAAATCTTGTTTCCGCGTTTTTGATGTGCAAGTATTTCATTCCGATTATGAAAACCGTGGCCCGGCCGCTTATTGTCAATATTTCTTCCATGGCGGGTACGCGCGCGGTACCGAGACTTTTTCCGTACTCCGCCGTCAAGTTTGGAGTGCTTGCCCTTTCGCAGGCGATCGCAAAAGAAAACGATGGCAATCTCAAATGCGTGACTGTTTGTCCCGGAGGAATGAATACCAAAATGCGCGCGGATCTTTTCGGACGAGAGGACTCGGATCGCCAGCAGGAGGCCGGTTTTGTCGCGGAAGTGACGAATCGGGTTATCCGGGGAGAGATCGAAGTGCTTTCCGGCGGACATATCGTTATCCGTCACGGAAAGATTACCGGCATTTATCCTCCACCGGCGGCGTAGAGACTATGGAACATAACCTGTATCAGCGAAAAACGTGCCGGTACTGTGATACCCCGCTGGGGAGCGCCTTTCTGGATCTTGGCCTGCAACCGCTTGCCAACAACCTCCCGCGCAAGGATGACGCCGGGAAGCCTGAATTTCGTTGTCCTCTTTCTCTCGTCAAATGTCCGGCTTGCGCCCTGGTTCAACTGACCCATTCCGTTCCCGCGAACCTGATGTTTGATGAATATCTCTACGTGAGTTCGACCACCCGGACGTTTCGCACGCACTTCGCGGAATATGCCGAGGATGTGAAATCGCGAATCGGATCCAAAAAAAACGCGCTTGCGGTGGACATTGGCAGCAATGACGGCCTTCTGGTTTCTTGCTACGAAAAATGTGGCCTGAAAGGGGTCGGCGTGGAACCCGCGAAAAACCTCGCGGCGGATGCCAACCAGCGGGGTATTGTGACGCTGAACCGCTATTTTGATCTGGAGACGGTCAGGGAAATCACGGCCCGCTTTGGTAAAGCCCAGGTTGTGAGCGCGAATAATGTTTTCGCCCATATCGACGACATCCAGTCCGTGATCCGCAATGTCCGCGAATTGATCGCGGATGATGGCTTTTTTGTCATCGAATTCGCCTACCTTGTTACCATGCTCGAAAAAATGTATTTTGACATGGTCTACCATGAACATGTTTGTTATATCGGCGTGACGGCGCTTCATCGTTTCGCGGAGAGGTTCGGGATGGAGCTTTTCGACATTAAAGCTGTCGACACGCACGGGGGATCACTTCGTGTTTTTATGCAAAAGAAAGGCGGGCCGAGGACGCGGGAAAAGGTTGTGGGGGATTACCTTGCGGCTGAATCGGAGAAGGGTTGTCTCGGGGACGGGATCTACCACGATTTTTCGAAGCGGGTCCTTGCGTTTCGATCAAAACTCAATGACATGCTGTCGGACATCAAACGAAGTGGGAAAACCGTTTGCGGTTATGGCGCCCCCGCGAAGGCGACGACGATCATCAATTTTTGCGGCCTTACTCCGGCGACGATTGACTATATCGTGGACGACAATCCCCTGAAACAGGGGAGGTTGGTGCCGGGTTCCGGAATTCCGATTGTTCCGAGTTCACACCTCCATGCGTCGCCGGCTCATTACGTTCTCATCTTTGCCTGGAACTTTGCGCCCGAAATCATAAAAAAAATAGAATTTTTGAAAGAAAAAGGCGTTCGGTTTATCATTCCTCTGCCCGAGCCTCTGATTGTGTGAGTCCTTTTTTAAAAAAGAAAAAACACAACGCTGTTTGGAGTTCAATGCCCCCAAAAAATCTTTGAGGGAATAAGGAGTATCCATGGCCAGCCAATCTAATCACTCCGGGGAAGCCCGACCCGGGCAGGAACGCGCCCTCAAGGTTGCCGACCTTTTTGAAAACTCTTACGACCTGATACAGATATTTACCCCCGAAGGACAGCTTCTCGAGGTGAATCCTTCCTGGCGCGAGACTCTCGAATGTCCGGAAGACATTTTGCCGGACTCGGTTTATAGCGTGATTCATCCCCGACAGCACGATGAGTTCCGGAAAGCGGTTGCTGAGGCCCTGAACGGGGAATCTCTCCGGACAGTCTCCATAACTCTGATCACGCGATCTGTCCGGGAGATCCTTGTTGAAGGGAACCTGGCCTCTGTTCCCTCCGGAGACGGGAAGGTTTTGATACGCGGAATTTTTCACGAGATCACAAAGCAAAAACAGTATGAAGAACTCAGGGATGAATTGATCGGAACGGTTTCGCATGAACTGAGAACTCCGCTGACCGTGATCCGTGAAGGGGCCTCCCAGATCTATGACGGTCTGGCAGGTGACATTGTACCCGCCCAAAAAGAGATTCTGACCATGATTCTCCACGGGATTGACCGCTTGTCGAGGATCATCAATGATCTCCTGGATGCCTCCAGACTTGAATCCGGCAAGGTTCAGCTCCGCCGGGCCCCTTGCAATATGCCGGAAATAGTTCGTGAGGTGATCCGGAATTTCGAAGGAATTGCCGCCGCCAAAGGGATTGACCTCCAGATGGAGACTTCCGTGGAGCGGGTGGAAGTCTATCTGGACCGTGATAAATTTATCCAGATCCTGACCAATCTCATAAGTAACGCGATCAAATTTACGACTAAGGGGTGGGTCAAGGTTTCCATTCGCGAGACAGAAGGATTCGTGGAATGCAAGGTGTCGGATACCGGAAGGGGAATTTCAGGCGAAGATCTCCCCAGAGTATTTGAGAAATTCCGCCAGTTTCAACGCCTGGAAGGTTCCGGAATCAAGGGAACGGGACTGGGATTACTCATTTGTAAAAAACTGGTCGAACTTCACCACGGAAGTATTACGATCGACAGTTACCCTCTTCAGGGGACTACCGTGACCCTACTTTTCCCCAGGTACACTTCTCGGGAAGTTTTCCGGGAGCAAATCAACCTGGCTCTCGGGCGATGTGTCGAAGAAGGCGGGACGCTTTCCCTGATTGTTTTTGACCTGGTGGATTTTGAAGCGCTGAAATCAAAACTGGGGGAGTTGCCGTTTCAGGACGCTATTTTGAAAATGGAAGCCATGATCAATGAAAATTTGCGACGTGCGGCAGACCTCGCGATTAAGGACACGAAGGCGATCCTGGTGTTGTTACCCGATACCAAAAGGGAAAATGCCTATATTGTCCTGGGGCGTCTCTATCAGATTCTTGAAGATTATCTTTCAAAGACTTGGGGGAAATCGCGTATCAAAATACACTCGAGCATCGCGGTATTCCCCGAGGACGCAAAAACAGTTGATGAGATTCTTGAA
>Ga0116183_1006959_pt1 | contig 10243 bp, 8 predicted proteins | sample AD_UKC078_MetaG_FD_89753 | JGI IMG/M metagenome (GOLD analysis project Ga0116183, IMG submission 89753) | Active sludge microbial communities of municipal wastewater-treating anaerobic digesters from USA - AD_UKC078_MetaG | ecosystem: Engineered > Bioreactor > Anaerobic > Digestate | place: USA...
CTGCGGAGCGCCGAAATATGGACGCTCGCGATGTCCTCGTCGAGACCTATCCCGGCAAAGGCCAGGCGTACGACCCGGTTAAAAAGAGCAGGATGAAGCGCCTTAAGCCCTCCGGCGTCGAGGCATACCGTCTCCTCGTCCGCGCTTTGGACAAGCTCTTCGCAGGCCCGCTCGGCCAAGGCGCTAAGGTAATCGTCGTCTTCTCTGGCGCTCGAAGCGAGCCTCGCAAGCGTTTCCTTGAGCCTCGGATTGTATTCCTTCTGAAGCTGAGGAAGCAGCTGCAGCCGTATCCTGTTTCTGGTATAATCCGTACTCGCGTTGGTTGAATCCCAAAGCGGAACAAGGCCGAGCTTACCGCAATAGGCTTCTATTTCGCTTCTCGGACAATCCAGCAAGGGGCGTATTACCCCGTCGCGGCGCTTATACTCCATGGCTGCAAGGCCGTGTACCCCCGTGCCGCGCATGATGCGCATGAGCACCGTTTCGGCCTGATCGTCCCTGTTGTGGCCAAAGACCACCTTGGCTCCGCCGAGCTCGGCGGCAAACGAGGCCAGCGCCTCGTGCCTTGCGCTGCGCCCGGCCTCTTCCACGCATATTCCTTCGGCGGCGGCCTCGGCGCATACATCGCGTCTTACAACGCGAAAACCTACCGCGAGCTCGTCACAGTGAGCGCTGAGCCACTGCGCGTCCTGTTCCGCCCTCTCGCCGCGCATCAGATGGTTCAGGAGCAGGGCCCAAAGCTCAAATCCGAGCTCTCTCCTCAGTCCGGAAAGTATATGGAGCAGACAAAGGGAATCCGGCCCGCCGGAAAGCCCCAGCAGCAGTTTGTCGCCGGGCTGTATCAGCGCCTGTTCTTTTATCGTCTTTCTTACTCTTTGTTCAGCGTTCATAGCTTCCTCCTCGCTCTCATTATGAGGGGGTTTTCTGAAATTTCTCTAAAGCCCGAGTATCATCGTTGCGAAATACATGTATATCATAAGTGAAATCGCGTCCACTATGGTTGTTATAAAAGGAGAGGCCATTACGGCGGGGTCGAAGCCTAATTTTTCCGTAAGCATGGGTAAAACGCAGCCCACGATCTTTGAAAAAATGACGGTGGCAGCTACCGTAAGGCAGACCACAAGGGCCATGAGGGGCGTTACTTCAGGGTTCCCGAAGAGCATGCGGTCCACTAGAATTATCTTGGCGAAGGCTACTGCGGCAAGGGAGATGGCGCAGAGGCTCGCCACACGTATTTCCTTCCAGATTACCTTGGCTATGTCGGAAAATTCTATTTCTCCCAGGGATATTCCCCGAATTACCGTGACCGACGCCTGAGAGCCGGAGTTTCCGCCGGTATCCATGAGCATTGGTATGAACGAGGTAAGCACCAGTTGAGCGGCAAGAGCGTCCTCGAATTTCGTTATTATCATGCCGGTAAACGTGGCCGATATCATTAGCAGCATCAGCCAGGGTATTCTTTGCCTCCATATCTCCAATATGCCCGCGCGAAGATAAGGATGTTCGGACGGGCTCAGAGCGGCCATCTTTTCTATGTCCTCGGTGGTCTCCTCGGTAAGAACGTCTATGGCGTCGTCTATGGTGACTATGCCGACCAGCCTGTCTTCGGCGTCAACCACCGGAAGGGCCGTAAAATTGTACTTGCCGAACATATACGCAACCTCTTCCCTGTCGTCCAGGGTGCGCACGGAAATCACATTCGTCTCCATTATGTCGGCTATTACGTCATCGTAGTCCGCAAGAAGAAGGTCCTTTACCGAAACTATTCCTATGAGCTTCTTCTTCTCGGTGACGTAACAGGTGTATATGGTTTCGCTGTCCACGCCGGCCTTCCTTATGTGAGCGAAAGCGTCGCGGACGGTGCTGCCGGGCGAAAGGTGTATATACTCGGTGGTCATTATCGACCCGGCGGAATCCTCCGGATATTTGAGTATCTGGTTTATGTCCTTGCGCGTATCGGCGTCCACGTTTGCCAGTATCCGCGCAACAACGTTCGCGGGCATCTCTTCGATTATGTCCACCGTGTCGTCCACGTAAAGCTCTTTCATTATCTCCTTGAGCTCTTTGTCGGAGAATGATTTTATAAGGGTCTCCTGCATTTCGGGATCCATCTCGACAAAGGTATCCGCGGCAAGATCCTTGTGAAGTATGCGAAACAGCACGGGAAGATCTTCGTGGCTTATCTCTTCGTCGTAGAGCATGTCCTCGAATATCTCAGCTATGTCGACGGGATTCAGCGTATCCAAAAAACCCTTGAGGCGGCTGAATTGCCTCGATCGAAGGGTTTCCTTTATTTCGGTCTTCTTCGCTTCAAGTTCCATGTTGTCCATGTTCGCGCCTCCTTTCTTCGATTAAGACTCCAACTGATGTAGTTTACTTTAATTTGCGACATATTGCAAGGCGCGAAAAGGCGGAATTGCAAAGATAAAAACAGATTTAATATGGTTTTAATCAGACTTTGGCTTAATGCGGAGCATAGAAACGGAATGACGCAGGATTCGCGCCTTAAAAAGCGGTGCGGCTAAAAACCGCCCCCGGTCTTAATTTGGCAATGACCGCCAAACAGGAACTCGAGGGCGCGGAAAAAGAATTTAACGATTCAAAACCGAAAGCCGTCAGTCCACTGTTTCTTCGAAGCGCTCAAAATATTCGAGATAAAACGCAAACTCGTGTTCCTCTCCGTCGGCCCAGGGTACAATATGGATCTTCCAGCTCAGGGGCGAATCCTCTTGCCCCTCTCCCGCGGACTGATTTTGAGCCTTGCTAATCCGTATTACCATCTCCCAGGCGTCCGAATCGCCGCCTGCGGGGTAGCAGCCGCACAGCTTCCCGTCGTAGGATTCCACGGCTATGGCGTAAAAGGATATTATATTGCTTCCGGGATCCGAGTGGGCCGAGTAGCTGTCCTTAAGGCTCGGTATTCCGTTCGCATTAACGTAATCTCCGAAAAAGCTCGCGGCACAATCCTCAACTCTTTCTCTCGAAAGGCTTATGGTTCCCGTCTGATCCGTTTCCTCCGAGACCGTATTGGCGGCTATCATTGCCATGAACAGCCAGAAATCGTCCGCGCTCAGCTCCGAAAGCTCGTAATCCCTTCCCTCAAAGGCAAAATACCTGAATAAGGGCATAAGACCGTCGTACATGCGCAGGACTTTTTCGTACATGGGGTCATCGGACTCGGGCATGGGATATTCGTATTCCTCTTCAGGCGCTTCGAAAATATCGTCATCCTCCGGAATATCATCCGAGACGACACTTCCGCCCGGAACCGCCAGCGGCACCGGCTCAAAGGCTTTGGCTGCGCTTGGTTCGGCGACGGCCTCCTGTCTTTCTATTATGCTGCAGGCTCCCGCCGAAAAGGCGAGCATAAAGGCAAACAGCGCGCATAAATATTTTTTAGACATATCTTACTCCATAACAAGAAGCGCGGCGCCCACGGCGCCCGAATAAGGGCCCAGGGCCGCGGGCAGGACCGGCGGCGCGGGCACGCAGTCGCATGCGTAGGTCAGCCTGGAAAGCTTTGAGTTCAGGCGTCCGAAGAGTGCTTCTCCCGCTCGGGATATTCCGCCGCCTATCAGTATGGCATCCGGCCTGAATATATTTACAAAGCCGGCCAAAGCTTCGGAAAGAAGCTGAGTATAGCGTTCGAGCGTTCTTTGAGCAGCCGCGTCTCCGCTTTTCGCAAGCGCAAAGACATCCATAGGACCTGTACCGAAGGGCAGACCTTCTTCGGAAGCGAGGCGCTTCATGCCCCGTATTGAGCAGTATTCCTCCAGGCAGCCGTTCATAGAGCTCTTGCTTTCGTAGCCGCCGTGCACAAGCGGCGTGCAGCCGAACTCTCCGCCGCAGTCTCCGAATCCCCTGAAAACCCTGCCTTCGCTTATTATTGAGCCTCCGACTCCCGTTCCGAGGGTGATGAGCATAAAGCTGCGGTATTCCCTGCCTGCTCCGAAGCGGCTCTCGGCAAGGGCCATGCAGTCGGCGTCGTTGCCCATACTGAATTTTATATTGAATTTGCTCTCCAGCCTCGATATCAGATCGAAACGCTTCCAGCCTAAATTGGGGCAGAATATCACCTCGCCTCTCGGCCATACCGCGTTTCCGGGTATGCCTATTCCCGCCGCGGAAATTTCCGAAGGCTTCATACCCGCGACGGCCATGGCTTTTTCCGCGGCAAGAATCAACTGCCCCACGGGAACCTCCGGGCCGCGCCGGGCATGGGTTTTGAACGAGGCGCTGCCAAAGATTTTGCCTTCTTTATTCACCACTGCGGCTTTTATGTTTGTGCCGCCCAGGTCAATGCCGAGATATTTTTCCACCGTCCGCACCTACATTCCGAATATGCCGCTTACCGCGCCCTCAAAGCCGAGGAAGGCAAGGCTTACTATGGAAGCGGCTATGAGCGCGGCAGGCGTTCCGCGAAAACTCTCCGGCAAAGCGGAATCTTCTATTCTCCCCCTTACGCCGGTAAAAAGAAACATGCCCAGGCTGAAGCCCGCGCCTATGCCCGCGGCGCTCACTATGGCAAGAAGCAGGCTGTAGTCCTGTTCTATTACGCCCGTGCAGTTTCCGAGTATGGCGCTGTTTACGGTAATTATGGGAAAATAAACGTTAAGCCTTGCGATAAGCGCCGGACGGGCCCCCATAAAGATGTTTTCGAGAAACTGAACCATGCACGCGATTATGAACAGCAAGAGCACAATCCTGAGGTATTCTATTCCGAGGGGCTGTATAACATAGCGTTCAAGCGCCCATCCCGCCGCGGAAGAAAAGATCAGCACCGTGCTCGTTGCTATTGATATGAACAGAGCCGAGCCTCTTTTTTCCGAAGGGCCTATAAGCGTAGACAGACCCTCAAAGCGTACAAACAGCACGTTATTGGCGATTACGGTCACAACCAGTATGTAAAGTATGTCTCTCATCTGCCGCCGCCTCCCCTCGTCATTCTCTTTACGAGCGCGCTCAGGCAACCCGCCAGAAACAGAACCCCGGGAGCCATCGAAAACAGGGACACGGGCCTTATAAGCCCGCCGAAGACGGCGTTGCCGAACAGCGTTCCGTTTCCGAGCATCTCGCGAAGGCAGGCTATTATTACGAGAAAGAAGGTGTAGCCTATGCCCACGCCGAGGGCGTCCAGACCCGAGTCCGAAACGCTGTGCCTTAAGGCATAGCCCTGCGCCCGTCCGAAAACCAGACTGCTGAGTACTACGGGCAGAAAATACATGTTTGCGCGGCTTTCCACCATGGGAAAATACGCGTTGAGCATGAATTGAATAAGAGTAATTGCGCCCACCGCCATGAGCATGTGGCAGGGTATCCTCACCTGCCTCGGAAGCACCCTCTTAAGGGCGGACATGAGCATGCAGCTTACGACTAAGGCAAGCGTGGTAAGCAGTCCCATGTAGAGCGCCGTTGCGGCGTCGTAGGTCATAAAAATCGCCGGACCTATTCCAAGAGCCATGGTGAGAGCCGGGTTGCCGCGAAGCATCCCGTTGAGGAAAACGTTCAGGCCGCGGTTTTTAACATCCTTCATTGCGCCACCTCCTCTTCCTGCATTATCTGCTCCAATTGGCTGAAAGCCTGTGTGACGCAGCTGTATACTCCGGCGCAGGAATAATAAGCGCCGTCTATGTATTTTATGAGCGTTCCGCTCGTGCTCTTTTCCGATACCGTAACCGAAGACGCGCCTATAAACTGCTCTGTAAATTCGCTGCTCGCCGCCCGGTATCCGAGGTTGGTGGGTCTGCCCGCGCTCTCCAATACGTCGAGGACGCTTATTCTGTATTCGTCGTCGAAGGCTATCCTCACCACCACGTCGCCGTCGTAGCCGGATGATACCGCGTCTATTACAAAAGCGATTCTGTCGCCGTTCTCATCGAAGAGCTCGCTTACGGCGCTCACTCCGGGCAGAAGGTCTATGTCTTCGCGCAGTATTATGCTTTGCGCATCGGACACCATGGTCAGGCGTTGTTCTTCCGGCACCGTATAGACATGGGCCTCAAGGCGGCCCGCCACGATGGAGTGCGAGATGAACAATATCAGTATGGTCAGCCCGAAAACGGAGCCTATTACAAACAAAGGAGCTATCCAGCCTTTACTTCTCATAAGATTCGCCTCCCTTTGCCGCCCGCGGGCTTGGGCATTGTAAGCGCGTCTATGCGCGGAGTGAGGATGTTTACGAAAAGCAGAGCATATCCCATTCCGTCCACATTGAGGGAATAGGCTCTGAAAAACATGCTCAAAAACCCATATAGCAGGCCCGCAATCAGCTTCCCCTTGGCAGTAACGGGCGCGGTTACGCAATCGTTAGCCATGAATATGCCGAAGAAAAGCGTGCCTCCGGCAAATATCTGAAAAAGCGGGCTGTAGCCCCACATAAGGGTCAGGGCGGCAACAGTCAAAAAGAAGATGGAACTGAGCACGGGGCTTATGACCCTTCTTGCCACAAGATAGATTCCTCCGGCAATTACCGCAAGCGAACAGAGCTGGCCTAAAGTACCGTTCTTAAGACCTATGAACATCTGAAGGTCGCTCGGAAGAGCCGCGTTCAGCTTAAAGAGTTCCAGCGCGGTGGGGCCCGTCGTTGCGCCCGCCGCGGCTTCCACTATTACGGGCGTCATCTTGTCGTTGACCACCCAGGCTTTCATCTCTTGGGGAAAGCTCATCCCCAGCACTATTATCGCGACGAGGGCGGGGTTTACAAAATTGCGACCTATTCCTCCGAAGAGCTGTTTCACAATTATTATGGCTATAAAGGCCCCCAGCACCACGAGCAGAGGGGATGCGAACGGAGGCAGATTCATGGCGATTATAAGGCCGGTGACCGCCGCGCTCAGGTCTCCCGCTCGCACCGGCTTATTCATCAATTTTTGGTACACAGCCTCTAATATCACGCAGCTGCCGACGCTCACGGCAAAAGTGAGCAGCACGCCCGGCCCGTATACGTAGACGGCAAGCGCGACGCACGGAAGCAGGGCTATGAGCACATCCCGCATAATTAACGAAGTGTCCGCAGCCGCGTATATAAAGGGAGACTCGGAAATTAAGCTCTTATTTTCTTTCATTATCCGCTCCCGTCCTTTCATTTTTAATTCTCTGCCCGGCCTCATAAATAACGCTGCTGAGCCTTCGCCTTGCCGGACATACATAAGAGCAGGCTCCGCAGTTGTTGCATATCTCCGCGCCCAGAGCCTTTGCCGTCCTCATATCCGAGCGTTTCAGCGCGTCGGCTATCTTTACCGGAACCAGCGACAGCGAGCAGCTGCGCAGGCAGCGTCCGCAATTTATGCAGGGGGTTTCGCCGAGGCTTTCCGCAAAATCCCTGTCGAAGAAAAGCACGGCGTTGTTCATCTTTATTATAGGATAACTCGCGTCGGGAACTTTTTTCCCCATCATTACCCCGTCGAGCAGTATCATCTCCGGCTCTTTTCCGTCCGCCGCGCCCCCGCAAAAAGCGAGCACGTCGGATATGCGGGTGCCTACGGGTATTTCAAGGTTGCGTCCGTATGAGACGGCGCTTCCGTCCACCGTGACGTTCTTGCTTACCAGGGGAAGTCCCGTGGCAAGATAGTGCTGCAGCTTAACAACGGAGTTTACGTTGCAAACGAGGCAGCCCACATCGGCGGGTATTCTTCCGGGAATGAGCTTTCTTCCGGTGACCTGCTTAATGAGTATGCGCTCCGATCCGTAGGGATAGATGTCGCTTATGCTCTTTACTTTTATGCTTTCATCGCCTTTAAGCATCTCCGAAAAAAGTTCGTGCACTTTTTTCATGCTGCGGGCGACGCAGATTACCGCGCGCCTTATTCCGAGCCACTGCATAATTGCGCGGGCTCCGGCCACAACGTCGCCCGCGTGCGCGAGCATGGTGACGCGGTCTACTGTAAGAAAGGGTTCGCACTCCACCCCGTTTATTATGAGTGTGTCCACCTCCACCTTTAGGCAGGGAGCGAATTTGGCAGCCATGGGGAACCCGGCGCCCCCCAGGCCCACCATGCCGGAAACCAGCACCGCGGCCAGAAATTCCGTGGGGCTGTTTATCCGCGGCGGGCGCACGCTGTCCGCTATGCTCTGACGCCCGTCCGTTTCTATGACGATGTGAAGGTCGTCGCCTCCGAGCTGCGAAGGCTCGCGCTTTATTGCGGCAACCCGCCCCGAAGCGCTGCTGTGCACGGGAACGGACAGGGGGCTCGCGTTGCGGCCTATAAGCTGACCCAGTTTAACATAGTCTCCCGTAGAGACCACGGGCAGGGCGGCTTCGCAGTTCCCCTGACGCATGGCTATGTGAAGCTCTCTTGGAAGAGCTATGGGAACTATGCTCTGAGCGGCAGTGTTTCTTTCGCCCTTAAGCCTTATTCCTTTTGTGGGTATGGGAAAAAGAGCCATAAGATCTCCTTGCTAAAAATTCTCCGCAGGCTTTTCACCGATCATTTCAAGAAGTTCGCTCTCGGATATTACGCGAACGCCCAGTTCGTCAGCCTTCTGCAGCTTGCTTCCGGCGGCCTCTCCGGCGAGCACATAGCTCGTCTTTTTGGATACGCTCGAGGAAACCTTCCCGCCGAAGCTCTCTATAATAGCCGAGGCCTGCTCGCGCGTAAGCGAAAGCAGAGTGCCCGTGAGTACGAAGCTGAGGCCTTCGAAGCGATTGCCGCGCACAGCGGACGACGCTTTGGACAGCATGTTTACACCTAAAGCGTCCAGACTGCGCACAAGCTCCCTGTTCTTGGGAACAGAGAAAAAGGCCTTTACTTCCGCGGCCAATGTCGCGCCGAAGCCCTCCAGCTGAGAGAGTTCTTCTTCGCCTGCATCCATAAGCTCGTACATGCTCGTATACCTGGCGGCGAGCTGCCTTGCGCCCTGCCTGCCTATGTTTCTTATGCCAAGACCGGTTATGAGCCTGTCTATATCGTTATCCTTCGCCTGTTCTATCGCGGCAAGCAGCTTATCCACGGATTTTTCCCTTCCGACTATGCCTTCTTCTATGAGCCTGTCGCGGCTCTCGCGGAGGCGGAATATGTCGGCGATATTGCGTATATAGCCCTCGGAAATAAGGGCTTCGGCGGCCGCGGGGCCGAAACCGTCTATGTTCATGGCGTCGCGGCTCAGGAAATACACAAGAGCGCGGCTGTCTTTTGCGGGGCATTCCGTGCCGCTGCAATGCAGGTGAACGCCGTCACCGTCCTGCTCGCGCACGGCCGGGGCGCCGCAGACGGGGCAAAACTGCGGCATCGTGAAAGGAAGGGCGCCCTCGGGGCGTTTTTCGGGAATTACCGAAACTATTTCGGGTATTATGTCTCCGGCCTTCTGCACCACTACGGTGTCGCCTATCCTTATGTCTTTTTCGTTTATGTAGTCCTGATTGTGCAAAACCGCGCGGGAGACGGTGGTCTCCGCAAGCCTTATGGGCTTAAAGTGTGCAAGAGGGGTAAGGCGGCCCGTACGACCCACCTGCACAGTTATCTCCTGCAGCACGCTCTCGCCTTGTTCGGGGGGATACTTGTAAGCCACCGCCCAGCGGGGAACCTTGGACGTCATCCCGAGCCTTTCGCGCATGGAAAGATCGTCCACCTTTACCACGGCTCCGTCGAGACCGTAGTTGAGGCTGTGCCGTATATCGGCTATGTGCTCTATGGCCGCCCAGACTTCTGCGGCCGAGGCCGCTTTTATGGGCTCCTGAATTACGGAAAAACCTTGATTTGCAAGCCATTCGAGGCTTTGCATATGAGAGCTGAACTCCTTGCCTTCGGCAATTTCGAGATTAAAAACAAATATGTCGAGGCCCCTTTCGGCTACCACCGCGGGGTCTAATTGACGCATGGTTCCGGCTGCGCTGTTGCGCCTGTTCTGATATATCTTTCCGCCTTTTTCCTGCTGGCGCAGATTGGCCGCCTCGAAGCTCTCGGAGGACATGTAGACCTCCCCCCTCACCTCAAGATACGGCAGCCTGGCGGGTATTTCCCTGGGAATCGAGGGAATGGCAAGAGCGTTTTCGTAGACGCTTTCGCCTATGCTTCCGTCGCCGCGGGTAATCGCTTCGGTGAGCCTTCCGTCGTTATATCTCAGCACCAGAGTGAGGCCGTCTATCTTTTTTTCCACGCAGAATACGGCTTCGGGCTCATCTGTAAGTACGCGTTTGACAAAGTCGAAGACATCTTCTTTCGAGAACACGTCCTGAAGCGAGATAATAGGAACATCGTGGGCCACCTTGCGTAGCTCGCGCTTTGCCGTGCCGCCCACCGTTACC